>ODAI013615799.1_pt1 | contig 10684 bp, 17 predicted proteins | sample 1539321 | NCBI WGS metagenome assembly ODAI01 (sample SAMN02144231, study PRJEB22623) | gut metagenome | biome: sheep rumen | host: Ovis aries | place: New Zealand | reverse complement strand
TACTTATACTTTAGCAGAAACTGAACTAGCCAAAATCGTTTCTCAAGAAAATAACATTTGTGTTATTCACGCAAATGATAAAAATAAATTAGGTAAATTTACTTTATCTGCTGCATATTTAGATAAAGTATATACCAAAGAAATAACTGTTATCCCATTATGGTGAGGTGAGATGGAATGAATCCAGAAATGACTCAAAGACGTTTCGCTGTAATGGGTGAAAATACATTCAAAATTGCTAATAAACTAATGCAGAATTAGCGTCTTTGCAGACTTCTAAAGTATCAAGTCAAAGACCCATTTAGCGATAAATACCCTAAAGTTGATGGGGTTGACTTAATCAACAAACAAATTCTAATTGTTCCAAAAATCTTTGATGATAGCACAGAAAAAATGTCGTATGTTACGGCAATTTTTGATGGGTATACTGTCAATCAAATAAACCCAGAGTTTAAGACTTCTGTTGTTCGGTTTGACATTGCTTGTCCTTATGATGAATGGATTTTGAATGATCATTCATTGCGCCCGTATCTTATTATGCAGGAAATTGACCTAATGTTCAATGAAGAAAAACTCGCAGGAATTGGCAACCTATAGTTTCATACCGCATCAAATCTTACTTTATCTCCTTGGATTGGCGGATATTCAATGAGGTATAGGATAAATGAATTTAACTGATGATGAAGTTTTGAAATTTCAAAAAGGAACGCCAATTCTTTTAGAGGATATTTGCGCGATTTACCCAGCAACGCTGGGAGAAATTGTGGAAGAAGGATATAGTAATTTTGAGAAATATTTGAGCATTGTAACAATTACAAAACCAATGCCCAAAATGAATGATGAGGACGAAATCAAAAAGCTGTTAGAGGAGATTTCAGATTTTCAATACTTACTATTTTTAGTATCTATTGAGCCCGAAGTCAACGCTCTAACTAAGAAAGCTTTCAATTTCTTTACTCACGAGAACATTTCTTTTTCATTAGACCCCGCGCAAATTATAGTGGGGCCGCTGGAAGAAAAACACTTACTAACCGAAGAAAAATTTTACGATTTTTAGCGTATTATCAAGAGAATGTATTTCTTGGAAGTAGAAGGAGAAGAAATCATTATCAATGCTGATGACCCTCCATATACCAAAAGATTGAAAATGAAAATGCGCGAAAATCGTGAAAAAGTTCGGCGCGCAAAAGCCAAATAGGCCGCCCGCGAAGGGTCGGACTTGAAGTTATCCGATTTGATAGGTAGTATAACAATAAATAACTGCGGATTGAATATGGAAAACATTTGGAACATTACTTATTATGCTTTTCACGATCAATTGAAACGAATGGGTTGGCGTGATTAGTTTAATATAAATCAAAAAGCAGCCCTTGCGGGCGCAAAGATCAACAAATCATAGTTAAAGCATTGGATGCGCTCAATTGCTAGCTCTGATAAAAGTTGATTGCTAATAAGGAGGTTACTTTTATGGCTAGTAATGTAAATATTTTTGATAAGTATGGTATTAAAGAGGTAGCTAATGTTTACTTTGAAGCCCTAGATGATGACGCCGCTGCTGGTGTATATAAGGGAGATATCGTACTATTCCTAGACACTCTAAAAGTTTCCACCATTGAAACCACTGCTGAAAATACCGCAGCTCAAGGCGGTTGGGGCAATCCTCGTCTAGTATAGTGGGACTATGGTAAGGAAATCAATATTACTCTAGAAGATGCTCTAATGTCTCTAGAATCTCTACGTTTTATGTTAGGCGGTGCTATTCATAAGGCAAGTAGCGCGGATGATATCGTAGTACGTCACACTGAAGAAGTAGTAGTCGATAGTACTGGTAAGATTCCCGCTCCTAAAGATCATTTAACTGGTAAGGTTATGCTCCCTGTTGCTAGTGAAAAGCATCCTATTCGTTTAATTAATTTAGGCGGCGGCGTTAATAGCACTACTGCTGGTGCTCGTACTCAGATTACTTCTGGTACCTTCACTGCTACTGGTAATACTGTTGAATTTAAAAATACTAAGGCTGGTATTACTGCTGCAACCGCTCCTACGGCTGGTGATCATATTCGTATTTTCTGGGAAGAAGTATTAACTGGTGCTGCGGGTGAAAAGGAAAGCGCAGTAGAAGTTACTATTTCTCCTGATACCTTCCCTGGAACTTATCGTGTAGTTGGCGATACCTTTATGCGTTCTGAAAAGACCGGTAAGGATGAGCCCTTCCAGTTCGTTATTAATAAGGCGAAGGTACAGAGCAATGTTACTATTACTCTACAGGCTGAAGGCGATCCTTCTACATTTGAAATGACTCTAAACGTACTTCGTTCTACTAATGAAGACGGCGAGAATGAAATGATGAAGCTCGTTCGTTATAATGTAGAGGCTGATGCTAATGTATCCGGAGTTGGCGATGATATTGGTTCTCTAACCGCTGGTTCTGAAGGACCTTAATCCCTAATTAATATAATAATGGGGTCTCCCTCGGGAGACCCCTTTATTTTTATAGGTGGTGAAGCCTATGGTAGACCAATACTTTGGTCATAAAGAGCTATATGAAGTAGTTCTTCGCGCGAAAACGCCTATGCAATTTGGTAATAGGTATATTGAAGCAGAGGAACCAGTACTTTATTTTAATAATGTTAATATGTCTCTTTTAACTGAAAATAATAATCCCATATTTGCGCGCGGTGGCTGGGGAAATATGCCACATATTATATGGGAAGAACGTAGTGAAGTATAGTTTCAAATGGCAGAAGGTGTCATGTCTTCTGTTGGCATGGGTATACTTTTTGGCTCTAATGTTGTAGCTAAAGGAAAAGATAACCCGCTTTATATTCATATTAAAGAAGGCCCAATGGAATTAAAGCGGGATAATATATTATGTTTAAAACACGAACCAGTTAAGTATCCAGAAAAAAAGACATTTATATTCGCTTATGAAAATGGTGCTGTTTAGTAGAAATTATATGGAAAAATTATTGGCCCTCAACCGAACGATCCATTTAATAATTATTATCTTGAAGTTTTTGAAGATAAAAATTGTGAGCAACCAGTAAATAATAGTAGAAAATACGTAGTTGATTACTACTATAAATATGAAAAGGAAGCGCTCGTATATAGCGTGCAAAAAGAGCGCTTTAATGGATTATTTACTTTGGAAGCAAAGTTTTATTCAAAGGATGAAAATGAGGGCATCAATCATACAAATGTATTATGGATGCCAAAAGTAAGAGTAGTAAGTAATATTAACTTACGCTTGGGAGAAAGGGCCGACCCAACTGTTTCTACTTTTAATATTATTGGATTACCGGAAACTGTTGCGGATACAAAAAATTTGATTATGGAGATCACACGTCTAGATGAAGATATAGATGATAGTGATATTTGAGCCACTTTCTTAGGAAAGTGGCTCTTTTTTTATTTGAGGATAAAGGAGATGAGAGGAAATGACAAATAGTATTGAGGTTGAGGTACGATTAGGTTTATAGAGCGCATAGAATTAGATCAGTACTTTACGTAAAGCATTAGAGCAATCTTTAGATGTAAAATCATCTTCATTTACTAGTTTAACTCGTGAATTAGATTCAGCATTAAAATCTGTGAATAGACTACGCACGCAAATGTCTACTGCGTTTTAGACTAGTGCTGGATCATCTAAATTTTTATAGGAATATAATAAAGTGGTAGATTAGATTGACACTGTTATTAATTCATTTTCTACTATTAATTTAGATCATCTAAAATTACCAGAGGAAATATAGACTTAGGTTAAAGAGTTAAAAACAAATCTATAGTAGACCGAGAGTGAGATTAAGAGAATTTAGAGCGGGAAAGTTGGTAAAATTTTTAGTAATGATACTATAAAAGATTTTACACTCGTTCGTCAAGCTGCCTAGTAGTTAAAGATAGATTTATCTAAAGAAACTTTTGATTCATTTGCTTAGAAATTAAGTGATGGTGCGAAGGCAGCTTCTGAAAAAGTTACTGAACTTAGTAATAAAATAAAGAATTTAGAGGAATTAGCTAATAATGCTACATTAAAGAAAGATTCTGTTATTAATTCTATAACTTCTGATTCTAATTATGCTGAAATAACGCAAAAAAGATTAACTCAAAAAAGCGCGGAAGGGCTTCGTGATTAGTTAAAAACAATATATTAGAATTTCTTGGGAAAAGAAGCTGCGACCACTATTGATCTAAAAGTTAAGGCTAGAAGTAATATTGATTCTGTATTTCAAGCATAGAAACAAATTGTAGAAAACTCTTCTAATGATTTAATTGCGGAGATTAATAGAAAGAAAACGGATATAGATCAAGCAATTACTGCTTTGTCTACATTAAAAACAGCTAATAAAGATGCAAATGGAAATCGTTATAATTGGGAAAGCCGTTTAGCGGTTGTTAATACCATTAAAGAATAGTTTAAAGATTTAAATTTAAATTTCTTATCAGATGCAGATTTGAAGGCAAATGGCGGAAAAGGCATTTAGAATTATATTTAGTCTATTATTAATACTTTAACAGACTATAGTAAAAATTTAAATTTAACTGAAGTTACGACTAATTTTAAAGCGGCTATCACTCAAGCGCTTTAGTCAGCTACGACTGTTGATACTATTTCTGATACTAAAGCATTTGGTGATAAAGTAAAAGCATAGTTAATTAGTATCTTTGGCTAGGCATTTGATATTAATTATGCTTAGTTTAATGGTAGTACTATAACGGATGCATTTGAAATTATTTTTAATACCATTCAAAGTCAAGCACAAAATATTGATTTATCTAGTTTACGTGAATAGTTAAAAAGTGTTGAAGATGCTCAGAAAGAATATGCAAATGCTTCGACAGTGGTACAAGCTGCAGGGAAAGAAGACTAGGCCGCTCTTGAAGGCTAGCAGAAAGCTGCAGAAAATTTATCAGCAACTTTAACTAAATTATTACAAGATACTCTTGGATTAGCTTCTGGCGCGATCGGAAAAGGAATGGAAGAAGATCGGAAGAAAATATAGCAAACTTAGAGTACGCTAGAAAATTATATTTCTTCTGCAAGTAAAATAGAGAAGACCAATTAGTCATTAACTAATGTATCATCTGCAGTAGGCCGTTGGATGGGTTTTTATCAAGTATTGAATTTAACCAAACGTGCGATTTAGGATATGAAAACGCACGTACAAGAACTTGATAAAGTTATGACATAGATTGCTGTAGTTACTAATATGTCTTAGGATGACTTATGGGGACAAATTAGTACATATAGTAATATTGCTCGTTAGTATGGTGTTGCTATTAAGGGTGTATATGAAGTATCATAGATTTACTATCAATAGGGCTTAAATCAAAATGATACAATGACTTTAACTACAGAAACTTTAAAAATGGCTCGTATTGCTGGTATTGATTATGCGACTGCTGCGGACTATATGACTACAGCTATTCGTGGCTTTAAACTAGAGATGTCTGAGGCAGCTCATGTTACTGATGTCTTTAGTAACTTAGCTGCGCACACTGCGTCTGATACTGAAGAATTAGCAACGGCTATTAGTAAGACAGCATCTTCTGCAGAAGCCGTAGGATCTAGTTTTGAAGCAACATCTGCAATGATTGCTACAATGGTATCCGTAACACGTGAATCCGCTACTAATATTGGTACTGCATTAAAGTCTGTTATTTCTCGTTATGGTGAAATGACCGCTGATCCATCTAAATTAGTAGATAGTGAAGGCGAAGAAATGAGTTTAAACCGTGTTGACGCGGCTTTAAAGACAATTGGTATTACTATTTAGGATACTAAAGGGCAATTCCGAGATTTTGATGATGTTATATTAGAATTAGCAGATAAGTGGGATTCTCTAGATAAAAATTCACAACGTTATATTGCTACTTTAATGGCTGGTAATAGACAGCAGTCTCGTTTCTTAGCATTAGTTGGTAATGTTGAAGAATATAGAAAAGCTTTAGATTTAGCTAATAATTCTGAAGATACCGGTGAATTATAGACATTAAAGACATTAGATTCTATTGATGCTAAGATAGAAAGAATGAAGGTTACTATTCAGGAGTTCTATACTAGCTCTGGAATTTAGGATTTATATAAAACAATTTTAGATACAATTACAAATGTTATTGACGGCGCGAATAATCTGCCTAAGGCATTTAGTAATATTCCTGTATGGGCAATCGCGCTTGGTGCATAGATTATCGCAGTTGTAAAAAATGTTGCATAGTTAACAATTGCATTACTATAGAATAGTTTATCTTAGTTGAAATAGGGTGTTTCTACTAATTTAACACAAATTACGCAAGAAGGCGCGAATTAGGGACGCCTATTTGGAAAACGCTGGCGAGAAGAAGCTGAAAAAGAAATGGGCTAGATCGCGGCGTAGGGCGGAAATAAGTTAGAGTAGTGGTTTGGCTCTAATAAAAAACGCACAGCACTTACTTTTGTATCTACTGCCGCTTCTGCAGCAAGTGCAGCTATGAATTTAGCCGCGACTAATAATTATGGGGCCAGTATAAGTGTGGAAGAGGATAGAGCCGCGGGCTTATTAGCAGGCATTGGCGGAAGCTTAGGAAATGCTATATCTGGTGGTATTTAGGCTGGGCTTATGACAGGTGGTAATCCAATTGCTATAGGAATTGGTGCGATTGCTAGTGCTTTACCATCAATAGTATCTGGTCTTAATATGTATAATGTTACTCTTAGCCGTAGATTAGAATTAGCTGAAAAGGCTGAAACAAAAGCAAAGCAAGAGGCAACATTAGATAAAGGTAAAGTTAATGATTTACAATAGGCATATGATAAATTAAATCAATTATAGTCAAAACAATATGAATCTGTTGAAGATATGGCTGAATATCATGACTATATGAATTAGCTTGCTGATTCGTATCCCGCATTAGTATCTGCTATGGAAATAAATGGAGATTAGATTATTACATTAGAATCTTTAGAAAAAGCTTTAGCATAGGCTCGTGCAGATTCAGCTGCTTCTACCTTTGATGCAGTATAGAAAGAAAAAGAGCACATTCTACTGTAGAGGGATGCTTGGAATGTATTAGCTGATTCTATGTCAGCAGATAATTTAACATTAGAAAATGAGACGCCAGCTAAAAAATTAGCAGAACTATTACAGGTTAAATTTGATAGCGATATGGATTCATATAGATTATATGGTAAGGATGCCCCAGAATTTCTTAAAAATATTGGTTCTATTACTGATCCATATGAAGCTTTAGTTACAGCATATAATTAGGCTGCTCATTTCCTTGAAGAAAATGATAATGATATATTATAGATTGAAGGTACATATGAAAATACTTACAATAAGCATGCTGAATAGATTGGGGCATGGGTAAAAGATTACTATGGCTCAATTGCTCGTGTATATAATACTGATGAAGAGCTACGCGATAAATATAAAGAAGAATTAAAAGAGGCTGTAAAAAATAATTCAGATTTAAATTATCAATTATTAACTAATAATGAAAAAATAAAAGATTTGAATTAGATTGATAGTTTAAATCATGAAGAATTATACTAGGCAATTAAATATACACGCGACCTAGCCTAGTAGGGCATTGATAAAATTACTAATGACATTGAAATTATTGATAAAGGTATTAGCACTAGTTCAGCTAACTTAGTTGTTTAGAATCGTTTTAAAGAAAGTGCAAAAACTGAAAATGGAATTGATTTAACTAAATATAGTAGCTTTTTTAGCTCTATGATCGCACGCTTACGTGATGGGTAGGGAATCAATTGGAATGAAGGAGCTAATTTAACAGAAGCTAATCGTGTATATAATAAATTAGTGCAATATGTAAATGAGAATGGCGATGCGACGAATGAATTAATTGAAGGGCTTGTATATTCTTAGTTTAGTAGCGTTGATAGGTTAAATGAATTTTTAACTAGTCATAATTTTACTAGTGAAACAATTGATCCAAATATTATTTAGTCTATTTAGAAAGATTATAAGGCATCTGCTAAATATGTCCGTGATAATTTTTATGGCGCGATTAAATCATATGTGGGACAATTTACTGAAGGCGGCGCTGCTAGAGATTTATGGCGTCTATTTGATTAGAGTAAAACTGAAGATAATATTACTGGTGAAGTCGCTTCTATTTTACAAAGTTAGTTACCCAAATATGATAAATTAAAGAAGAATGGGTATACCATTGCCGCGGAAAATTATTTGAATGGTTTAATTGCTTTATATCAATAGGTAGGGCAATAGACTGATGAAGAATAGAAGGATATTGCTCCATTATTACGCGATTTAGATTTAACTGATGCCGAAGCGTTAGATAGTGCAATTACTACCTTTGAAAATATGGGATTTACTGAAATTGCTAATAAGTTAAAAAATACTCGTAAGATGTTATCTACTAATTTAGCTTTAGCAATTTCTCAAATGACTTCTTAGGCTAATGAAACTTTAGAGAACGCTGAAAAAGTTATTGGAAATATCGGAAAAGGGATGGAATTATCTGATGCAGTACAAGCAGCACAAGAAATTATTAATAAATCAGATAAGAAAAATCGACGCGCGGATGAATTAATTGAATTCAGTAGTGAATTAGGCTAGTGGGTATTAACTTCTGATGCATTAAATGAAAGTTATTAGTAGGTTGTTGATGAACATAAAGCTAAACTTGATGCATTAACTAAGTCTATGTAGGTCGCATAGAGCGGTATTAAGAATGAAGTTTTAGCATAGGATAAATTTAAACCATTTGAAAAGGCAGATTTTGATAAGTTAGGTATTAATCTTGAAGAAATCGTTGGCGCAGAAAATGTTGAAGCTGAAATAATTAAGTTTAATGAAGCATTAGAAAACTTATGGGGACAATTTAATACAAATAATGAAGGATTAGATTGGTCAGCATACGTTAAAAAATATTATGATGAATTAGATTTAGGACAAAAAGACCTTGAATGGCTTGAAAATTATTTACAAAATGCACCTTTAACTGCACTAGCTAAAATGGATTTTTCTGCTATTGCCGGCGGAACCGCAACCGATTTAGACAAAGACAGATTTACATAGTATTTAACTCTCATGAGTGAAGAACTTGGCTCACGAGCAGATGAATTATGGCAAAATTTATTAGATGGTAAATTTGATGAGTTTGAAAAAGCAACAGGATTAACATTATCAGATAAAACTAAGTCAGAAGCGCTTACAGCAAAAGCAGAACAATATTAGACTGCAATTGATGAATTATTAGATGACTCAGTTACTACTTTTAGTGAGAGCACTGCTGCTTTATTAAACAGTAAAACGAAGCAAAGTATATCGCCCTCAATGATAAATGAATATGCTATTAAATTTACATTTCAACTTAATTCTCTATTAGAAGATGGCAAAGTTACATTAGAACAATACAATAATGCAATCGCTCGTGCTAAAGCAAAACAATATGGCGATCATTCTTCTGATATTCAAGCTTTAGGCGAAGCTGCAAGTATGACTTTTGAGTCTCTTGGTAGCCTATTAACTTAGCATGGTAAGAAGTTAAACGAAGAATTAAAAAAGAGTTATTATAAGATTGCTAATGGAAAAGTACAAGTTACTGACTTTAAAGCATTTGCTACTGATTTAGGTATTGATACTAATTCTGAAGATTATTTAACTGCATTTAAACAGTATAATCAAGGTTTAATTGAATTAGATAGAAAAACAGCTAGTGTCATTAAAGATGAAATTTCTAGTATTATAAACTTAAAACCTGGTGAACGAATAGATGTTAGCCGTTTATCTCATGAATTAGGTAAAAACTTTAATCAAGTATTAGTACAGTACGGCGGAATACTTAATGATGGTATTTTAACCTTAGGTGATAAAGCTGATATCCCCGGTATGATTTAGGCTATAATTGCTGAGGTATAGAATTCTAGTAATAAAGCTATTCAACTAACTTCTGCAGAAGTAGCTGAATTATAGGATGCTGTCACATCTTATATTTCCGATATTGTTAACTTAATTACAAATGGCATGTCTGGTTCATTAACTAATGCGCAGGCGCAATAGTTAAATTCTTGGGCATAGCAAAATGGTATTGAATAGGTAGATTTTATTAGAACTAACGAAGGTATTAAATTAACCGAGGATGCATTCTTTAATTTATATGGTACCTTATCTACCATAGATAAGCGCATGGCCAAGAAACTTATTCCTGATATGACTAAACTCTCTACTAGATATAGTAATCTATAGAGCGTGTTAAGAGAATATGAAAGCGCGCAAAAGGATTCTATTAAGAGATTAGCAATGCGCGAACTTGCATCTTCTATGTTACGCGATCCAAAGTCTTATAACTTACTAGGCTCCGAAATGCCGCAAACTTGGCAAATTGCTGATTCGTTCTATGGTAATATTCCAAAGGCTATGCAAATTACCAATAAGATGGCTAATACTGGTTCTGTTAGTGCAGAAGAATTCTCTTCTCTAATGCAATCTATTATGCAGTCTTCTAATAAGGCTGATGCTTAGCAAGCTCTTGAATGGATGCAGATGGCTCCTGACTTCTTCTATGAAACTGCCGATGGAACTTTGATGATTGATACCGCCAAGATGGGTATTAAGAATCTAAAAGAGCTTAATCGTATGTGGGAAGACGCTTTTGAAGAAGTTCGTTAGCTCGGTGACAATGAATAGAAAGTTTATAATGAACTATACTATGGTTC
>ODAI010623865.1_pt1 | contig 10684 bp, 10 predicted proteins | sample 1539321 | NCBI WGS metagenome assembly ODAI01 (sample SAMN02144231, study PRJEB22623) | gut metagenome | biome: sheep rumen | host: Ovis aries | place: New Zealand | reverse complement strand
GCTTTGTACAGACCGCAAAATGCAACCTGCACCTGGACACCATCCGCGGCAGAAGCGACCACCACAAAATGGAAGGTCTTTTCAAAGCCGCTGCCCGTGCCATCCGTTCTGCTGTAGAAATTGATACCCGCCGAAACGGAGAAGTTCCCAGCACAAAAGGCACGATTGTTTAAGACAGGTCTCCTCCCAAAAACAGTTCGGTATGCTCACTGCAAGTATGCTGCTTTGGGGCATCAGCTGTAGCAATGATGACAGGGAAAATAAAACCCCCGCAAGGAGAGCGGGGGTAGGAAGAATCAATTGTCTACAGCAGTGATGACAAGGCTGTATATTCGTACGGGATTACCGGTATTTATTCCACCATGGGCTGCACTTGGTGCCATTATTTGGTAGGTTCCTCTTTCTGGAAGTTGATACAATACTGAGCAAGCACCGCTCATACTAATGACAGTTTTATCCTCCGACAGTTCATAGTTTCTGTTTGCGATGAGGGAGGTCAATTTTTCACCAGCAGAGTTCAACACTATCATATCGCTTGTGTTTGTAGAGCCGTTAGTTCCTGCCGCTAAAAGCAGATAGCATGGTTTTGTTACCGTGATGACAAGGGCACTGCTTTCCCGTTTGCTTATGTCTAATCCGTATACACTATTGCCGTTATTGCGCCAGAGTGCTGAACCTACAGACGGGTCAATTTGCTTGATAACAGCAACTCCATCAGCAACAAGTTCATAATTGTCTGCAACGGCGGTTTTGTCTTGATATTCATCAGCTTTCGGATCAAGGCTGTATGTATTGAATAAATAGAAATAAGAAAAATCATGTACCAATACAGGACATACTGCTGTTTTTCCTGTATCTGTGGTTGCCGTGATATATGCAAGTCCAGGGGCGAGGCCTGTAACGCTTACCGAATTAGTCCCGTCATAAGAAGATGATGAAAGCGTAGCAACAGAGACATCACTTGATGTGAGAGTGGCGGATGGTAGCGTTCCGTCAGCATTTTGTATTCGCAGTTCGTGATTTTGGCCAACTTCAATGCAAAGGTAATCCATTATCAGTAATTCTGGAACATACGGTGCAAACAAGTCTGGCGCATCTTTTTCTGCGGAATAGCATTGGTAGGGGGTGGAAGAATCAGATGTATTTCTGCTTCCTGTAATGGTTGCGGCAGAGCCGCCGAGATACACATCTTCTTGGCATTTTGTTGTGTTGTTGCTGAATATACAATTGGTAAGTGTTACGCTGTCACCACCGCCAATGTCGATTGCACCGCCGTGGGTAGCGACGTTATCTTTGAATAAGCATGTCGTAATGGTTACTTTGCCGTTGCCAAACAAAGCCAATGCGCCACCGCCGATGTCACCTGTTGTAGAGTTTTTCGTAAAAGAACAGTCAGTGAATGTCGCCTGTGCGTCAGACTTTCCGTTGTTCCAGTAAATCATGCCAAAGCGTTTGTTTTCACCGTTATATTGCGTAATTGTGCCGGCACCTTTAACAAAACCTACTGTGGTAGCCGTTATATTTGCTTCTACAATAAGACCGTATTTGCCCTGTCCGTCAATGCCGATTTTTGACAGTTCAAGGTCTTTGGTGATTATGACGTTGCCAGTAAGAGTGACAGTATGCGTGGAAGATGTTTGGGCTTCACTTACTGCGGCAAGGAAGTCGCTTTCTGTCATGGCATTGATTGTTGTGGATGACGGTGTGCTACTGCTTTCTGAACTAGAATCGCTATCGGAAGATTCGCCTGAGCTGACTTTTTCATCAGTAGTGGTGGGAATGCAATACCAGTAGTAAGTGGGATTTGCCAAAATTTGTGCGGCAAGTTCGGCAGGAGGAACGGTTGTTCCGCCGGTTTTGTTTTCTGCATTTTTCTTGCCCTCTTCTGAGCCGTCAGTTACTTTGAACCAGCCACCCTTGTTTTTTATGTTCAGCGTAGAAAGTGACGTACAGCCGTTAAAGGCTTTTTTGCCGATGAATGTTACTCCTTCACCGATTGTTACGGACGAGAGGGAGGTACAGCCTTCAAATGCGCTCAGGCGGATTTCTGTTACGCTGTCTGGAATGTTGATGCTTGTGAGCTTGGGCATTTCCTTGAAGGCTGAAAAACCGATGTAGGTGACGGAATCGGGAATGGTAACAGACTGCAAATTTTCTGCGCCCCAGAATGTTGAGTTTCCAATTTCGCTACAATCTGACGGAATGGTAAAAGATGGGTCTGTGCGACCCATGGGATAGACGGCAAGGCGAAGGGTTTCTGTCTTGCTTTTTATTTGGTAGAGAATGCCTTCTTTGGAAACAAACTTGGTGCTGTCTGAAGAAACAGTGATGCTGGTGAGCGATGTGCAGCAGGCAAAAGCCGTATTGCCGACTAATTCGATGCTTGCGGGGAGCACAATGGAAGAAAGTGTTTTTGTATTGTAAAAACATGGGCCGGTGTGTTTTCCCTCGCTGTCGATGGATTCCAGTTTAGTCAGTCCGGTGGTGCCTGACAAATCAAGTTCAATTTTTGCATTTTGAACTGACTGCATGGCATCGCGGATTTGGTCAAAGGCTTCGGCAAGGTCGTCTTCGTCCTCAGGGAATGCGCCTGTTACGGTAAAAGAGACATAGACGATTTCCGTGTCATTTGAAGCGTAGTCGTTTCGCACGGTTTTGATTTTTTCTGCAAGTTCTTCTAGCGTGACGGTGACTTTTGTTTCGTTCCAATGCATAGTGAGGTTGACGGTAGATGTTTTTCCTAGTTCTACAATTGTACTGGCACTTTCGCTGTATGAGATGATTTTTTCGTTTACATCAAGGGCATCCATGTGAATTGTGTAGGTGCCTGGCTCAATGTTATCAATAGTGACTGTCTGTCCGGGGTTCCCACGATACGTTTTGGTGACGGGCTCTTGGGATTCTTCGCTGATGTCTTCTTCCTGAGATTCAGCCACAGCCTCTTGTTTTTCTTGCTGCAAATAGATGTTGTAGTGCTTGATGTCAAATTGTGATGTGGCGGCACGGGCTGTGTTTGCGGGCAGAGTGATTACAATACTGGTCTTTTCGCTTTCTGTGAGGTTGGAACAGCCGATGAGCAAGGCACAAAAAAAGAAAGGCAATGTAAAGATACGATAAAATTTCTTCATACTCATCCTCCAAAAAATGATGAAAATACTGATACATCCATTATAAAGCAGGTTTTGACAGAAAAAAAGTGTTCTGAGGAGGATTTATTGAATTTTTTGAAATTTTTGGGGTTTTAGGGGCTTAAAGGAAAAATAGACTCTATACGAACATCTTTAAGGTCTTTTCCCTTTCCTTAAAAATTTTTCACTGTTTCGTATAAAATTTGCATGAATTAGGCAAAATGTAACTTTTTTTCTTGACAAAAAACCCCCCCCCCCCCATAATTATTTGTCCTTCTTGAAGGACACACCTTTTTTTAAGAATGTACTTTCAATCGAAAGCCTAGGTGCAAATAAGCCTAAAGTTTCTGTGAATAAACCATCAAAAGGTACCTTTAATAAAGAAACAGGTTTAATTCCCTCGGATGAATCTGTAAAAATTATCGTACCCGGCGGCTTTCATTTCCATCTATCATGGCTCGAAAGCAAAGATGACGAAGAATCAGGTGAAGAGTCATCATCAACAAATTCTTCTTCAAATAGCAGCCAGTCTTCTTCTGGGGATGATAACAATGCAGGAGACTCGTCTAATACATCTGCATCAAATGACAGTTCATCGGAGGGCGGATACGTTGAACAGGGCACAAACTAATCCCCGCCTGTAAGCCCCTAACCCGCCCTTGTGAAATGTATTTTGCTTGCGGCGGGTTTTAGTTGTCGTAATGCCCCTTACATGAAATAATTTTGATATTCTGTAACTCGTCAATCAAATAAACAAGTCTATTTTCATTATCAATTCTGCGAGAATACCCTGGATGATTTTTAAGCGATTCTGGTTTTCCGATTCCCTGCAGAGCACCATTTCGGCGAATGTCTTCAAGAAGGTCGTTTATTTTTTTGAGAGTTTTTTTATTCTGTGACTGCCAATACATATATTGAGAGAACGCATCTTTTGTAAATGTAAAGTCATTCATTAATCGTTCTCCATTGCTCGCAATTCATCCATTGTTTTTACGACAACATCACCTTTTTCCAGTTGTTCAAAGCTTTTTTCCAACATTGAAAGATATTGTGCATTTGCCTGTTCTCTTTCACGATTCCGGCTGTTAGCCAATACCATATCCAAAAAACGAGAAACAAAATCAAAATCCTGTTCGCTCACCATGCGAAGTTTTTGTTCCAAAACAGCGTAAGGCATATTTTTACCTCCTGCGTACAGTATACCACGATTCAAGCAATTTTCTAGTTCAAATGTCGAGTTTCATGTTTTTAGCGTAAACAAGGTCATTCTGAATGCTGAAAGTGTCAAGGTCATTCTGAACGCTGAAAGCGTGAAGAATCTATCTTGCATACCCTAAAATGGCGGGATTCTTCGGAACTTCATTCCTCAGAATGACTTTTTTGCCAAAACTTGAAATTGAACCTTCTAGTCCGTTTCTATAATTATTTATCCTTCGCACTAAGTACAATTTTTCTTTTTTGTCTGTCTTTTTATAGCAAAAATCTCAATTCTGTTGTAAAATTCACAAAAATGAGGAGGATTTTTCCATGATGTTTAGAAAGACCTTTTTTGCCCTGCTTTCAGCAAGTCTATTGCTTTGGGGCATCAGCTGCAGCAATGATGACAACGGCTCGCCAGCTCCCGACGGAAGCCAAATCGAAACCGATGCATCTGGTAACACCACGCTGAAAATTCAGGAAGAGGGGAAGGGATTTGTCAGCTCAACCTTTACGAAATCCACAGACTTTCCAGGCTTTACAGGAAGCGGCTATTATGATGGCGGAACAAGCGAAAAAGGAAGCATAGTTTATACCGTTTTTGCAGCAGAAGCCATAACTGATGCAAAAATTGCGATTCACTATTTGTGTACGGAAGTCTCTCGTGTTCGTGCGGCATTGGTTTCTGTGAACGGAAAGGTTATCAACGCTGACAGCCCCCTTGCGATGATGACAGATGTAAAAGTAAAGAAAGACAACTGTAGATCGGCGAACTGGAAAGACACTGTCTATCTTAAAAATATTTCGCTGAAAGCCGGTTCAAACTCCATTATCCTTACAGGCGCGCCAGACGGAAACTATACGGCAGAAGGCGGGACTAGCATAACAATTAATTCTAAAAAAAATGATACTGATGCTGGAAATTACTGTTACCTTAACTACGTTGACTATCTCATCGTTGTTGGCAAGGGAATCGATTATGGAACAGATACAACAAAATATGTAAGTCTTTCTTATGCTTCAGAAAATACAAGGGCGGGTTCGGTCACGAGTTCTGTAGAAGCATCGACTGTCGCTGAAAATTCGGAAGTCAGGCTTACAGCAAGTTCAAATGCTGGCTGGAAATTCGAGTGCTGGTCTGACGGCTCAACAGAAAATCCTCACACGATTACCGTTTCATCAGCGACATACATTTTCGCCCACTTCATTCCAGAAAACTACACCGCCCCAAGCGGATTGGTGGGATACGCAAGTGTTACGACTGACTCAGGCGACGCATACACAATCACTGGTGGTGCGGGAGCAAGCGCGGCTAACACGGTAACTATCGCAAGTCATGCAGAATTGGTTGACAAAAAAGACATTCTCTCATCTGACGAGCCAAAAATCATTACAATCAGCGGAACAATCTCGACAAAAGACAATACAAACCCGCTTTTGAGCGAAAAATACACAATCGGTTCTAACTCAACAGTTTACGGAGACACCACAAAACAAGGTCGTTTACAAAATATCGAATTCGTCGTTGAGGGAGAAAATGTAATTATCCGCAACATGATTTTTGGCGAAGTCATCAGTTGGGACGGAGCTGTAATCGACGGAAAAACAGTAAAAAGTGGAGCAGATGATGCACTTTCTTTGAACAGTGCAACACACGTTTGGGTAGACCACTGCGAATTCCAGTCTCATCTTGATCCCCAGGATTTGGATGGAAAAGCCATTTCTTCCGGCCATGCATATTATGCAAAAGATGATGTTGATAAATGGAAAAAAGATTTCTACGATGGTCTTTTGGACATCAAAAATGGCTCAACATGGATTACCATTTCCAACTGCTACTTCCATGACCACTACAAAGCTTGTCTCTGTGCATCTGGTGATGATGGTCCTGACAAGAATATTACAACAGGTGCAACTGATGAAGATATGAGGATCACCTTCTATCACAATTACTGGAAGAACATCAATGCCCGTATGCCTCTCTTCCGCTACGGAACTGGACATATCTATGACTGCTATTTTGACGCTGGTTCTCAAAGTAGCTCTGCAAGTTGTATAAATGTTCGTGCAGGAAGTAAACTTTACATTGAAGGAAACAATTTCGCTAATTTCTCAAAAACAACGGGAGATTCAGTATCAATAGGTACTTATATTATTGGATTCTTCTTTGCTGATACAAAGAAAGCCTATGGAAATGTTTCTGGTTCATGGATGGCAAAATACAACAATGATGCAAATGGCAGTGAAGGTACTGTTTCTGCACCTGTTTATACATACACTGCACCGACCTCTTATCCTGCATCTGCTCCAACAGACGTCGGTGTCGCCAAACTTACCGCAAGCGATTTGAACTACTAATGCGTCAAATCTGCACTAAGTGCCTGCGGCCGATACAAAACTGTTTCTGTAAATACCTCACCCCCTTTGACTGCGGGGTGAAGTTTGTCTTCCTTATGCATCCAAAAGAGGCTAAGAGACAGCGTACAGGAACAGGGCGTATCGCACACGCAGGCCTTATTGATTCAGAAATAATTGTAGGAATTGATTTTACACAGAATGAAAGACTGTGCGCCCTGCTTTCTGATGAACAGTACTTTCCCATGCTCCTCTACCCCGGTGAGGACGCGTGGACGGCAAAAAAGGAAGGCTTTGCAGAAACGGTGGCGGGAAAAAAACTGCTGGTCATCGTTATTGATTCTACCTGGTTCTGTTCCAAAAAAATGATTCAGTACAGTACAAATGTCATGGCTCTTCCAAAACTGTCTTTCAGCGGGGAATACCGTTCAATTTTTACTTTCAAGCGGGAACCAAAACCCGAATATATCTCCACAATAGAAAGCTGTTACTATCTCATAAAAGAATTGCAGGCTGCAGAAGTCGTGCAGAATCAGTGCGACCCGGAATGCTTGATGACGGCTTTTAAGGAAATGATAAAATTCCAGCTTCAGAAAGAAAACGACCGCATTGCAGGCCTTTTACCCAACACTCACTTTCACGACTACAAATACACGCGCAAAAAAGAAGTTCCGGATTTTTAGCCGCTCTTTTTAATTATCGCACGTATTGCGCGGCTCTTTTTCGCTGATAAAAAGTCCTGCAATTGTCAGGGCTGCACCGATTGCTCCCATCAGGGAAATGCGTTCTCCCAATGCAAAAAATGCAAAAATAATTGTCACCACAGGAATAAGATAAATGCCCACAGTGGCGCGGACGGTTCCCAGACGGTTACAGGCAATATTCCAGGCGGCAAAACAGAAGGCGCTTGCACCCCAGCCCAAATAGAGCAGGTTCAGCCAGTTAAGGGGATTTTTCCATCGTTCCGCATTTGCCGCCGCATCTCTGGTAATATAGGCCGCAGATGCAGGATCATTTTTGAACAGACCGTAGAGGGCAAGGGGCAGCATAAAAAGCAAAGCCCAGAAAAACATACGCCTTGTCGCCTGAATGGAATCCAGACCCAGGGCATTGATTTTGGAAACGAAGAGCGAATAAAATCCCCAGCTGATCGCCGCGCCCAGAGCAAGCAAATCACCTTTTGGACTGACTTTCAATACAACAGCGCCATTAAAACTGACAAAAGCTATTCCGGTAATTGCAATGGCAAATCCAAGCAGAAAAAATGGCTTAAGATGTTTTTCTTTTAAAAAGATTTGGGCAATAATTGCCGTAAATATGGGGCAGATGGAAACTATGATGCTCACATTACTTGCAGAAGTAAAAGAAATCGCTACATTTTCCATAAACTGATAGACGGTTATGCCGCTCAGTCCCGCAAGCATAAAAAGAATTTCGTCCCGCCGTCGTGCCAGATGCAGAGCCCGCGGCCGCAAAAGCCAGAGACCGATGTAGGCTGCCATAAAACGTCCTATAAGAATTTCCAGCGGACTAAAAGAACGCAGAAGATATTTGGTGCTTACAAAAGTAATGCCCCAGATAAAGACAGTGATAGCAGCAAAAATGAGTCCTACAATCGTTTTTTCTCTTGTTGCATAGCGAATCATCTGCTTTTTTCTGCCTGTGCGGAAATTTCATCTATCTTGTCTTCAAACTGCTCAATGTTTTCGCATTTAAGTTCACGGGCCCTGAAAAGTGCTTCATTGCTTTTTTCTCTGTCTCCAGACATTGCGTATGCTACTGCAAGGTTAGCCTGAATGACCGCGATATTGGGTTCCAGTTCCCCAGCCTTTTCCAAAAGCGGTAATGCCTCTTTTGCATTTTCCTGACCAAGATAGAGGGCACCAAGACTGGCATAGGCTTCCCCTTTTTTTTCATCCAGTGCAATGGCATTCCGGTAAGCCTTTGCGGAGTCTTCATCATTTTTTATCAGATGGCAGAGCATTCCCAGCGTTACATAGCCCCGGTAGTCTGCCCGCAATTCCAGAGACTTTTTTTGAGCTTCAATCGCTTTTTCGTATTCACCCTGATTTGCATATACATTGGCAATAAAAGTATAAAGGATTTCATCTGAGTAATTTGTGTCTTCGTTCAGTGCCTGGGTAAAAAACTGCAGGGCGGTTTCATACTGACCGGAACCATAAGCCTGCATTGCCTGCCTTACCGTATTGTCTCCGGCTTTTGCGCAGGATGTCAGTGTACATCCAAAGGAAAAAATCAGTGAAAGAAAAAGAAATACTCGCTTCATACCTTATAATCGCATTTTTACGCAAAATCTGCTAGTCTCTGCCACAGGGAAATTTTTACCCGCATTTTTGTGCTTTTATCCCTCTGCTACCATTGACGATTGTGGCTTTGTGATTTATCATAAAAGGGATAATGTACCGCTATGGAAATTGCCTGGCGGTAATGAATATTTTTTGGAGGAACTATAATGGCAGAATTCAAAATGAAGGATTTTGACCTTACTGGAAAAGTAGCCTGGGTAACAGGTGCTTCTTATGGTATCGGATTTGCTATTGCTAAGGCTTTTGCTGCAGCGGGCGCAAAGATTGTTTTTAACGACCGCGGACAGGAACAGCTCGACAACGGTTACAAGAACTACAAGGAAGCTGGAATTGAGGCTCACGGTTATGTTTGTGACGTTACAGACGAAGCCGCTGTTCAGGAAACCGTAAAGAAGATTGAAAAAGACGTTGGCGTAGTTGATATTCTCGTAAACAACGCAGGTATCATCAAGCGTATTCCGATGCTGGAAATGAAAGCAGAAGAATTCCGCCAGGTTATCGATGTAGACCTGAACGCTCCTTTCATCGTATCTAAGGCAGTTCTTCCCGGCATGATTGCAAAGGGCCACGGAAAAATCATCAACATCTGTTCTATGATGTCTGAACTGGGACGCGAAACTGTTTCTGCTTATGCAGCAGCAAAGGGCGGTCTCAAAATGCTCACACGCAACATCTGTTCAGAATACGGCGGACAGAACATTCAGTGTAACGGTATTGGACCGGGATACATCGCTACTCCCCAGACAGCACCGCTCCGCGAAAAGCAGCCCGATGGTTCACGCCATCCCTTCGATCAGTTCATCTGTGCAAAAACACCGGCAGGACGCTGGCTGGATCCGGAAGAACTGGCAGGACCGGCAGTATTCCTGGCTTCTGACGCATCAAACGCAGTAAACGGACACATCCTCTACGTTGATGGCGGTATTCTGGCATACATCGGAAAGCAGCCCAGCTAATAGGGCGTTACCGCCTTTCAGGCGGTCGGGCTTTGCGCACTTCCGCTTTCGCTTCATACCGCCACAAGCTTTGCTTGCTCTGGTACTGCTGCGCAGGTGCTCCAATCCCTAACGCAAAAACCACGCGACTTAAAGCTCGCGTGGCTTTTTTTTGTCGAATTCTCTCGGCTGAAAGTACAGAGCAGCCTGCTTCTTCTGCTACAACAAGAAAATCCCTCGGAATATAAAGCCTTTTTAGAAAATTTGTGATACAATAGAAAAATAACAGGAGGTATGAACATGCGAAAAGAGTTTTGTGAAAAAGACGGCATTCTTATTACCTATACAGAAAATGACATCTGCTTTGAAGACTGCAAGACAGCAGAATCAATTTTACTTTCAAATGATGGCACGGTTATTCATTCAAATTTTGACGCTGAAAAAAATAAATTTTTTCAAGACTACATGAAAAGACTTTATCCTGTTATTACCACCTTCCGTAGCCTTGATTCACTGGAGACTGCCTGATGCCACAATTTATTCGTGCTGCTGGATACAAAAGTCTGGGTTCTTCAAAACGGTTCATTTAAGGTTGCCCATAATAAAGGTCGTATATCAGAAAAAGACTTATCACTCTCGCGTGGTTTTTTATTTTCTTCCCAGCCAAAATCAGGTAAATTCCAAATCAGGTAAATTCCAATTGACAAAATGAAAATTCATAGTATCATTGAAGTAATGCGTC
>ODAI010463037.1_pt1 | contig 10685 bp, 7 predicted proteins | sample 1539321 | NCBI WGS metagenome assembly ODAI01 (sample SAMN02144231, study PRJEB22623) | gut metagenome | biome: sheep rumen | host: Ovis aries | place: New Zealand | reverse complement strand
TTTGATACTTAATTGATATAAATCAAGAAATATAGTAAGTTTATGCACTATATATGTGCGCGAAAACATGCAAAAGAAAAATTGCCGCTCACTTTGTGAACGACAATTCATCTTTTTCTTCCACCTTATTAATATAAATAGTGGTTCCTGGCGGCAATTCTCCATTGACTATAAGTTCGGAGATGCCATCTTCGATATATGTTTGTATAGCCCGCTTTAGAGGACGGGCCCCAAACTGCACGTCGTAGCCTTTCTCTGCTACAAATTGTTTGGCCTCGTCGCTTATACTAATAATGTAGCCTAAATCACTAATGCGCTGATAGAGACCCTTCAGTTCCACGTCGATAATCTGCTTGATGGCCTCCAAGTCGAGTTGATCGAAAGTGATGATCTCATCTAGTCGGTTTAGGAATTCGGGTGAGAACTGCTTCGACAGAGCTTTCTGTACAATTTGGCGGGCATGTTCCTTATCCTGTTCATTCAATGCCAATGCAGATGATGGCGAGGCGCTGAATCCCACACCACGTCCGAAATCTTTCAGCTGGCGTGTACCAGCATTAGAAGTCATGATAATTACCGTATTGCGAAAATCCACAAAACGTCCGTTGCCATCAGTCAGCCGTCCTTCGTCTAACACCTGAAGCAACAAATTAAAGACATTGCCATGGGCCTTTTCTATTTCGTCCAGCAGTACGATAGAGTAGGGATGGCGACGTACACGCTCTGTCAGTTGGCCTCCTTCCTCATAGCCGACATAGCCTGGAGGTGCACCAATAAGACGTGATACGTTGAACGACTCCGTATATTCCGACATATCAATTCGTATCAGTGCATCGGCAGAACCAAACATAAACTCGGCCAGCTTCTTGGCAAGATAAGTTTTGCCAACACCGGTAGGGCCTAAGAACATGAAGGCGCCAATAGGATGATTTGGTTCTTTTAGTCCCACTCGGTTTCTCTGAATAGCACGCACCATCTTCTCTATAGCTTTGTCCTGGGCTATCACCTGCTGTTTCAGCATCTGGGCCATTCCCTTGAGTCGGACACCTTCTTCCTGAGCCATACGCTGCACGGGAACCCCCGTCATCATTGAAACAACGTCGGCCACCTGCTCTGCTGTTACCTCTTGACGAACATCGACATCGCCTTCCATCCATTTGCGGTTCAGCTCCTGCAAATTACGTTCCAGCTCCGTCTGACGGTCACGGTAGCTGGCTGCCAATTCAAAATTCTGGTTGGTCACAGCTTGAGTCTTACGCTCCTTGACATGCTTGATTTCCTTTTCCACCTCTGCAATCTCGGGAGGAATGTTAGCATTCTGTAAATGGACGCGAGACCCCACTTCATCCATCGCATCAATTGCCTTGTCAGGCATGAAACGATCGGACACATACCGGTCTGTCAGTCTGACACATGCCTCCAAAGCAGCATCGGTATAAGTTACATGATGGTGATATTCATAGCGTCCTTTTACATTGCGCAATATCTGAAGAGTCTCCTCATTAGTGGCTGGTTCCACTTGTACTTTCTGAAAGCGGCGCTCCAACGCTCCGTCTTTCTCCACTGAATTGCGATATTCGTCCAGCGTAGTTGCTCCGATGCATTGTATGGTGCCGCGTGCCAATGCCGGCTTCAAAATATTGGCAGCATCCATAGAACCCGGTGTGGAACCAGCACCAATCATAGTATGGATTTCATCGATGAAAATAACAATGTTTGGATTCTGCTCCAGTTCTTTAACCAGCATCTTCATACGCTCTTCGAACTGACCACGATATTTCGTTCCAGCCACAACGCCAGTCATGTCAAGTGTTACGATACGTTTGTTAAAGAGCATGGGTGAACAATGATGGCTCACAATCATCTGGGCTAACCCTTCTACTATGGCACTTTTGCCCACCCCCGGCTCACCAATGAGAATGGGGTTGTTCTTCTTGCGTCGGCCCAATATTTCTACGACTCGCTGTATCTCCCGCTCTCGTCCTACACAGGGGTCTAACTTTCCTTCTTGGGCCTGAGCGGTCAAGTCTGTACCGAAATTATCGAGTACAGGGGTTTTTGATTTTGTTTGCTTTTGCTGCTGGGTAGCTGTTCCCGCAGTTTTTCCTCCATTCGAATGGTCAGACTGTGTGGAGTCTTCCTCCTCATAGTCTTCATCAGGCAGTCCTATACCATTCTTCACGCTGAACAATGTCAGCGCATCTTCATAATTCATGTTGTTCATCTCTAATACTTGTCTGGCTCCAGTTTCTGTCTGGTCGTGTAAAATAGCTAATAGCAGATGTTGTTCATCAACGCGGGTTGAATGCTGCAATCTCGCCTCTAGTACGGCCAATTTCAGAATATTGCTGGCTTTTTCGTTGAGTACTAATTGTTGTGTGTAAATGGGCATGCCAATTTCATCCTGTCGTACACGGGTTTCCAACTCAGTCTTTATAGACATAAGATTCATGTCCAGGCGGTGGAACAAGTCGATAACAGGTCCGTCTTTCATGCGTAGCATACCCAGTAGCAGATGCTCAGGGCCAACGCTTTGGCTGGCCAACCGGGCAGCTTCCTCTCGCGAAAAGGCGAGGATTTCGGATACTTTAGGTGAAAATTGACTCGTCATACGTATAGTACACCTACAAATTTCGTGCCAGAAATTTCCTATGGGTAATGACTGTTGGCAAATCTTCTTCGTAATGAGTCACCATGATAAGTGTTTTGCCCCGACGCTGACAAAATGTCTCAATCAAGTCTTTCACAAGTCGACGGTTCCACAAGTCGAGGCCATGCAGAGGTTCATCCAGAATCAGCAATTGTGGGTCTTTGACAAACGCCCTTGTCAGCAAGACTAGTCGCTGTTCGCCACTTGACAACTGAAGGAAGGGGCGATTGGCTAATTCTCCAATTCCGAAGATGTCGAGCCACCAGTGACACTTTTCATAGTCTTGCTTGTTGGGTACGGCATAAAGTCCTATCGAATCCATCAATCCACTGGCCACAATACGGATGGCAGGCAGGTTGCGCTTATAGGAGCGATGCATTTCTGGTGACACGTAACCAATATGTTTTTTTATGTCCCAAATGCTTTCGCCAGAGCCTCGCGGACGGTCGAATAGCGTGATGTCGCAGGCATAGCTCTGAGGATTGTCAGCGCAAACCAGCGACAAAAGAGTTGACTTGCCACTGCCATTTTGTCCTGACAATGCCCAGCGTTCGCCATTTGTCACAGTCCAGTCAATGTCCTTTAGAATAGTGCGCTCACCATAACGTATAGTTACGTGGTGCATATCTACTACATGATGGCAGTCATAATCATTATCGTGATAGGGTAGTGCCAAAACAGCCTGTCTTTTTTCTTCGCTAAGCACATGGTCAGGAACTTGGTTGTAAACTTTATCCATTTCTATGACCTCATCAACAAAATCAGGAATGTCATCAGTTTTTGAAAGCACTAGCATAATTTCCATCTCTCGTTCCCGACTGATCATTTTCAACAGCTCTTTCAACTGGTTACGCGTCTCTGCATCAAGCCCGATAAACGGATTGTCCATGATGAGCAGACGCGGATTGGCAAAAAGCGTCTTGGTCAGTTGGAACTTCCGCAGTTCGCCACTGGATAAGGTTATAATATACTTATCCAGCAGTGTCTCCATGTGAAACAAGCGGTACAACTGCTTTTGCAAAGCTTGCCGTTCAGCATTGTCTTCGCCTGCCAACAGATAAGCTCGCTGCAACAACTCTCCGACGGTAGGAGTTTCCTGGTCAATATCGTGTTGGTTCCAACGCAGTTGCAAATAATACTGCCCGTCCACGTTTACTCCATAAGAGTCCGTGAAAGCAATATATCGCACACGGTCAGATGCCAGTTGCTTACGTAATTGTTCTATGTAGAGCGTTTTTCCGCTTCCGTTTCGTCCTACGACGGCTGTTACTTTCATTATTTCTTTACTCTATTTTGGTTCTTGACAACAAAATCTTTCCAGCCCTTATAATGAGCCTGACTTTCAGGACGGTTCATCTGCATATAGTGACAGTAGGCAGCACCAAGAGCATCTGTTGCATCCATGAATTTCGACAGGGCACTCTGGTCGAATTTCAACAGCCTTTGTAACATTCCAGCCACTTGCTCTTTCGATGCTGAGCCGTTACCCGTAATGGCCATCTTGATTTTCATGGGTGCGTATTCGTGAATGGGCACCCCATGATGAATGGCTGCTGCGATGGCAGTGCCCTGGGCGCGTCCTAACTTCAACGTGGTCTGAACATTCTTAGCATAGAAGGGTGCCTCAATAGCCATTTCGTCGGGCAGATAGGCATCAATAATCCCGGTCACTCGTTCAAAGATATGCCCCAATTTTAAGTACCCATCTTCTAATTTCCGCATGTCAATGACCCCCATTGTCACCATCTCGGCCTTGCCGTTGGTCACCTTTATCACACCATATCCCATGATGTTTGTTCCTGGGTCAATGCCTAATATAACCTTTTCCATTGTAATATTTAATCAGCGTTTAATGATGAAGAAGCCAAGTCGGTGAGTTATACCCTTGCGAGATAGCGACTTCAGTTCATAGATACCTTCTGGCAGCATGCTAACATCTATCATGAGGCTGTTGTTATAAGTGCGTACAAACGTACCAGGCAGCGAGCAGACTACCAGATAGGGGGTGTCGATTGTGTCTTGGAGTGTCAGGGTCTTACCATCACAAGGCAAAAGGGTGGAATAGTTGTGATGAACATTTGATTCTTTCTCCTGCACTGGCATACTCTCATTCCCATATCTGTCAATGGCTGTAACCGCATAATGAAGAGAGCGTTTTGCTGTTATGGTCTGAGGAATCTGAATATGCTCCCAGAGGTAGCGGGTCGCAATGAGGTTGGCCGGATTTGAGATATCGACAGGATATTCGTCAGATGAATAAATATTATATAATAAGTATGGGCCGTTGCTGTGGTCTTGAGCTCCACTCCATGAGAGTTGGTCTTCTTTGGCGTTATGTCGTACTTTGAAACTGGTTGGTGGAGTGGGGGGGGCGTGATGCTCCCACGTCATCGGTGGAACAAGTGCCGGATGACGGTCGAACCATTGTGCATAGTCATAGACACCTTTTATATTGTCCAGCAAAAACCTTGCCCTAAAATAACAATGTCCCATGCCAATCTGGCGCGAAACGTTGAGTTGACGTTTTACCTCTGGCAGCTGCCAACGTCCCTCTTTTGGATGTAGCATATAGATACCAAGACCTGCCGAAATCGTTCGCCCATGACTATTCTCCTGCCAATCGAGTGCAAAAGGGTAGAAGTTGTTGCTTTGAAAATACATCATGGGGTAGAGCTGGTCCATCCATCCTGCCTGAAGCCAATATTGTGCATCCTGTGCCACTCGTGAACGTGCATTCCAACCATTAGAACGATATCGGCTAAGATCGTCGTATTTCCCAATAGGTGAACAACTTAATTTAACCCAGGGCTTATAAAACTTTACCTTTTCATAAATCGTTCTAACAATATTTGTAATGTGTGATGACGATTTGCGGCCTCGCCATGTTTCTGGGTAGCGGATATAGTCTAAGTGAACACCATCGACATCATAGTTTTTAGTGATTTCTTCGCAGATGCCGGCGATATAATCGGCCGTAAACGACGATTCGGGATTCATATATCCCTCCTCACCAATTTTCATGATGAGTTTGCCGAAGCGACGACGCAACTGCTGACAACCATAAGAGTTCCATTTACCAACGGGGATTGTCACCACCCATGCATGTAATTCCATACCCCGTCGATGGCACTCGTCTATAGCAAATTGCAGAGCATCATATCCTGGCGAGCGTCCCGGTTTGCCTGATAGACAGCCGTCCCAAGGTTCTATGTTTGATGGATAGATGGTTGTTGCACGTACTCTGGTCTGCAATAATACAGTATTAATGCCAGCTGCTTTCAGACGGTCGAGAATACCGATAAGTTGACGCTGCTGTTCGGTAATTCCCATGTCATCATGAGCATACGTAGATGGCCAGTCGATACCTCCAATAGTTGTGAGCCATACTGCACGAACCTCATATTTTGGCTGCGCAGAGGCACTTATGGCTGCTATCAGGGATAAAAGGACTAATAAATGCTTCAAAATAGTGTGAATTTTGGGTGCAAAGTTACAATTATTTCAGGAAAAAGTAGTACCTTTGCACGAAGTTTTTTAATAATAACACAAAAATGGTTACATTTACACTAAGCTTATTAGCTCTTTTAGCAGGTTATCTGTTGTACGGACGCTTCGTTGAACGTGTGTTCGGGCCTGATGACCGTGTAACACCTGCCGTGGCCAAAGCCGATGGACTTGACTACATTGTACTACCGAATTGGAAAATATTCATGATTCATTTCCTTAACATTGCAGGAACAGGTCCTATCTTTAGTGCCATCATGGGAGCCAAGTTTGGTCCTGCAGCATATTTGTGGATTGTATTTGGCTGTATCTTCGCTGGAGCCGTCCATGACTACTTGTGCGGTATGCTGTCGATGCGACATGATGGTGCCGGACTGCCGGAACTCATTGGCAAATACCTAGGGCAGACCACAAAGAATATTATGTTGGTGTTCACTGTTTTGCTGCTGATAATGGTAGGAACGGTGTTTGTTTACTCTCCTGCCGAAATCCTACATAGTATGGGCGGCGATACGATGATGTGGATTGCTATTATTTTTTGCTATTACATCATTGCCACTATGTTGCCCATTGATAAAATTATCGGTAAGGTATATCCGCTGTTCGCCTTTTCACTACTATTCATGGCTGGTGCTTTGATGGTAGCGCTCTACGTAAAATGGCCGAAGTTGCCGGAATTATGGACGCATTTTTATAATATGGGTGCAGTAGCCCAACCCGAGAAATGGACGGATGCTATCTTCCCAGCCCTTTTTATTACCATTGCCTGCGGAGCCATTAGTGGTTTCCATGCCACCCAAAGTCCTCTTATGGCCCGTTGTGTGAAGTCAGAGCGTATGGGACGTCCTATTTTCTATGGGGCCATGATAACTGAGGGAGTTGTCGCCTTGATTTGGGCTACGGTTTCCGCATGGTTCTTCTATGGTGAGCCTACTCCAGGCTATGAGTTGATAGCCGGTGCCGACAAAGGTTTCTATACTTCAGCCCCAGCAGTTGTTAATTTGGTGTGCAACGACTGGTTAGGTGTGGCAGGTGCTATTTTGGCTATGTTGGGTGTGGTGGCTGCTCCTATCACTTCTGGTGATACGGCATTCAGGTCGGCTCGTCTGATTGTGGCAGAATGGCTGAAAGCCGACCAGCGCCCCATTCATAAGCGCCTCTATATCTGCATCCCCTTATTCATATCTTCCATCCTCATGCTGGTATGGCAGATTGAGAACCCCGATGGATTCAATACCATTTGGCAGTACTTCGGATGGTCAAACCAAGCCCTGTCGGTATTCACCTTGTGGACGATTACCGTTTATCTGGCTCGTCACCATAAGCCCTTCATTATTACACTCATTCCCGCCTTGTTTATGACCACCGTCTGTACCACATTCTTCTTTGTGTCAAAACAGGCATTAGGCTTGCCCCTCCAGATGGGCTATGCCTTGGGCATAGGATGTCTCTGTGTAGCCATAGTTTGGTTTATGCTTTGGTATAAGAAAGAATTTAAACAAACTGAAAAATAATAATTTATGTTAAGTATTGACTTTTACAGACCCAACTACGACATGGATGTCAAAGAATTAGTCGACCGACTGATAGACTTGTCGTTTGCCGAAGATATAGGTGATGGCGACCACACCACCTTGTGTTGTATTCCAGAAGACGCGATTGGAAAGAGCCATCTGCTCATCAAGGAGGATGGTATTCTGGCAGGCGTAGAAGTGGCAAAGGAAGTATTTCGCCGTTTTGACCCCACCATGCAGGTTGAAGTGTTGATGGAGGATGGCACTCGGGTCAGGAAAGGCGACATTGCCATGATAGTGACTGGCAAGGTTCGTTCGCTATTGCAGACGGAACGCCTTATGCTTAACATCATGCAACGCATGAGTGGTATCGCCACCATGACCGACAAGTATGTACAGCATCTGAAGGGAACCAAGACCCGCGTTCTGGATACCCGTAAGACCACTCCCGGCATGCGAATGCTGGAGAAACAGGCCGTCAAGATAGGTGGCGGCTGTAACCACCGCATTGGACTTTTCGACATGATTCTGCTGAAGGACAACCATGTTGACTTTGCTGGAGGCATCGTGAATGCCATTGATCGTTGCCACAAGTATCTGAAGGAAAAAGGCCTCGAACTGAAGATTGAGATAGAGGTTCGTTCATTTGACGAGCTGCAGCAAGTGATGGATCATGGTGGCGTAGACCGCATCATGCTCGACAATTTCTCTGTTTCCGACACTAAAAAGGCTGTTGGTATGATTGCCGGCCGCTACGAGACTGAGTCGTCGGGGGGAATCACCTTTGACACAATTCGCGACTATGCTGAGCAAGGTGTCGACTTCATCTCGGTGGGTGCGCTGACCCATTCGGTGAAAGGTCTCGACATGAGTTTCAAGGCGTGCTAAATTCTTCTTTAAGCATTGAACTTTATGATAAGATTTAGAATGATATGGGGTGGGGTGCTTGTTGCCTTCATGGGCACTTCATGCTCAAATCATGAAGATCAAAGTTCAATGAATAAAGTTCCATGTGACTATCAGTCGCCTGTCGACTACGACATCACACTGGCAGGCAATTTCGGTGAACCAAGACCCTGGCATTTCCATGGCGGACTAGACATCAAGACAAACAACCAAGAAGGCAAGCAGATTTTCTCTATTGCCGATGGTTATGTATGCCGTCTGACAGTTAACAAGTTTGGCTTTGGTAATGCCATCTATGTCAGTCATCCCGATGGTCATACCAGCATCTATTGCCATCTGCAGAAGTTTGCACCCTGTTATGAGGAACAACTGAAACGGACGGGACGAGACACGCTGGACATCCATTTCGCCGACAACCAGTTTCCTGTCAAGGCTGGTGACCTGATAGCCTTCAGTGGTAATACAGGTCACAGTACGGGCCCCCACCTGCACTTAGAGATTCACGATACTCAGACGTGGGCCATGCGTGACCCTATGGAATTTCTCGGGCACCTGATAGCAGATAGCATAGCCCCTCAGGCTCATTCCTTGATGGCTGTGCCAGTGGAAGGGCAAGGAGTCTTCAACGGAGTTGACACCAAGCAGATTTTCGGTTTCGGTCAGAGCGACAGAAAAGTACAAAATTCAACGCTCAAGCTACAAAGAGCTTTCACTGCCTGGGGAAAGGTAGGCTTCGCCCTATGGGCTGACGACTATAGCGAGGCCACCTACAACCACTATGGTATACGTTACATACAATTGACGGTAGATGGTCGTGAAGTGTTCAATAGCAATGCAGACAGCATTCCGATCAGTTGCCAACCCGAAGTCAACCTTTGGGGCGACTTCGATCATTGGCGACATACTCGCATCTGGTATATGAAACTCTATCGTGAGCCTAGTATGCGCCTGCCCATTCTACATACCGGTTTCGACCGTGGCATCGTCAACTTCAATCAAGAGCGCAACTACTATTTCATGCTTGTGCTGCGCGACTACCAGAACAATCGTGCCACTTATGAATGGACAGTACGCGGAGAGAAAAACAACAGTATTAAACTCAATAATAACAAACAACTATGGGACGAATATCTTTATTGGCAGCAATGCTTATGGCCTCTGCATACGCCACGGCCTGCACGAACTTCATAGTAGGAAAGCAGGCATCGACTGACGGCAGCGTCATCTGCTCCTATAATGCCGATTCATACGGAGCATTCATGTGGCTTTATCACTATCCTGCAGGCAAGCACCAGAAAGGTGACATGCGTAAAGTTTACGAATGGGATACCAACAAGTATCTGGGCGAGATACCGGAAGCCGAAGAGACCTACAACGTGATTGGCAATATCAACGAATGGCAGGTTACCATTGGTGAAACTACCTACGGAGGACGCGAGGAAATGATAGAAACAACGGGAATTATCGACTATGGTTCCCTCATCTATATCGGTCTCCAGCGTTCCAAGACTGCACGAGAAGCTATTGCTGTCATGACGTCGCTGGTGGAAGCCTATGGTTATTGTTCCGAGGGCGAGACCTTCACCGTTTGCGACCCCAACGAAGCCTGGATACTAGAGATGCAGGGTTGCGGCCCTGATCGCAAAGTTTGTAAGGAACGTGTAGTTTGGGTAGCTCGCCGCATCCCCGATGATGCCATCTGTGGCCATGCCAATCAAAGCCGTATCGGCCGTTTCCCTTTGAAAGACAGAGACAATGTGCTTTACTCAAAGAATGTCATCAAATATGCCCGTAAGATGGGTTGGTTTAATGGTAGGGATGAAGATTTCTCATGGAAGATGGCGTATGCTGCTCCTGATTTTTCGGGCCGACGTATCTGCGATGCCCGAGTTTGGAGCTTCTTTAACCATCACGCAAAGGGCATGGACCGCTATCTGCCCTGGGCACTTGGCAAAGACAAGGATGCTGAGGACATGCCATTGTGGATAGTACCCGACAAGAAACTGAGCGTCCAAGACATCATGAACGACACGCGCGACCATTATGAGGGGACCCCCATGGCCATCGACTCTACCGACATTGGCGGTGGCATCTGGCAAATGCCCTACCGT
>ODAI014650685.1_pt1 | contig 10686 bp, 8 predicted proteins | sample 1539321 | NCBI WGS metagenome assembly ODAI01 (sample SAMN02144231, study PRJEB22623) | gut metagenome | biome: sheep rumen | host: Ovis aries | place: New Zealand | reverse complement strand
CGAAAATGCCTGCATTGAAATAATGGAAATCGTGGACGGTCTGTTTACCTTTCAGGAATTTGAAGAAAAATATAAAAGGAGATGACAATATGTCAGAAGTTTTAATGAATAAAGAACAGATAATGGAAATAATCCCCCACCGTGACCCTTTTCTCCTTATTGATGAAATAGTTGAAATGGAAGTCGGAGTGAAGGTAAAAGCAAGAAAATATATAAAGGAAGATGATTTCTGGTTTAAGGGGCATTTCCCCGATTATCCCGTAACTCCGGGTGTCCTCATGGTTGAGATGCTCGCTCAGGCAGGTGCGGTTTGTATGCTCTCAAAGCCTGAATTTAAAGGGAAAATAGGTCTTTTCGGCGGTATGGACAAGGTTAAGTTCCGCAGACAGGTAGTCCCCAGCGATGTCCTCGACCTCGAAGTTGAAATGATTAAGCAGAGAGGTCCTGTCGGTACGGGAAAAGCTATTGCGTCTGTCGGCGGTGAAAAGGCTGTTTCATGCGAAATAACCTTTGTCATAACAGACGGCAGAAAAGAATAATCCGTAAGGAGATTATATAATGTTCAGAAAAATACTCATTGCAAACAGGGGAGAAATTGCAGTACGCATTATAAGAGCCTGCCGTGAACTCGGAGTGAAAAGTATCGCAGTATATTCAACTGCCGACAAAAATTCCCTCCATGCTCAGATTGCAGATGAAGCAGTATGCATAGGCCCTCCCGCCACAAAGGACAGCTACCTCAATATGAATGCCATAATTCAGGCGGCTGTAAATACAGGTGCAGAGGCTATACACCCGGGATTCGGATTTCTTTCGGAAAATGCGGAGTTTGCAAGATTATGCGAGAAAAACGGAATCGTTTTCATAGGACCTTCATATAAATCAATCGAAATGCTCGGCGACAAGGCTGCCGCAAAGGAAACTATGGCTGCCGCAGGAGTCCCCGTTATCCCCGGCTCAAAGGGCGCAGTATCTTCACTCGAACAGGCAAGGGAAATTGCTGAAAAAGCAGGCTACCCCGTACTTGTAAAAGCTTCCGCAGGAGGCGGCGGACGTGGCATACGCCGTGTAGATTCACCGAAAGAACTTGAATCACAGATGATTGCCGCACAGCAGGAAGCTAAGAATTTCTTCGGTGATGATACGGTCTATATCGAGAAATTCCTGATAAATCCCCACCATGTCGAAATTCAGATAATTGCAGACAAAAAGGGAAATACAATATATCTCGGCGAACGTGACTGCTCAATGCAGAGAAGAAACCAGAAAGTCCTTGAGGAATGCCCAAGCCCTATCGTAGATGCACAGCTCCGTAAAAAAATGGGCGAGGCTGCCGTCACTGCCGCAAGAGAATGCGGATATTTCAACGCAGGTACAATAGAATTTCTTGTGGACGAAAACAGAGACTTCTACTTCATGGAAATGAATACAAGAATACAGGTTGAACACCCCATAACAGAAGAAGTTACAGGTTTCGACCTCGTTACCGCACAGATAGAAATTGCCGCAGGACTTCCCCTGCGTGTCACTCAGGACGATATAAAATTAAGGGGTCATGCAATAGAATGCCGTATAAATGCGGAAAATCCGAAATTCGGCTTCCGTCCCTCCCCAGGCACTATAACAGCCCTTTATGTTCCGGGCGGTCCGGGGATAAGAATTGACGGGGCAGTTTATCAGGGATATACTATAACTCCGTACTATGATTCAATGATAAGCAAATTAATCGCCCATGCCGCTGACAGGGACAGCGCAATAAGAAAAATGCGCTGGGCTTTGTCTGAATTTATCGTGGAGGGCGTTGATACAAATATAGATTTCCAGCTCGAAATTATCAAACAGCCCGAATTTATCAGCGGAAATTATGACATAGGCTTTCTTAACAGATATATGGAAAAAATTAAAAAGAAATAAGGCGGTGATATAATGGGAGAAGGTATGCTTGACAGCTTTTTCGGAGTTGTCAAAAAAAGATTCAACGGAAATAACAGTGATGACAATAACCGTGAAATGGTAAAGTGTCCCAGATGTCAGAGCCTTATACTTCTGAAAAAATATGAGGAACTGCACAGAGTTTGCCCTGACTGCAACTACCACGGCAGACTTTCTTCAAAAGAAAGAATTGATATAACTTTCGATGAGGGAAGCTTTCAGGAACTCAATGCAGACATGATAAGCTGCAATCCGATAGATTTCCCCGAATATTCCGAAAAACAGGAGCAGTTAAGAAAAAGTACGGGACTTAACGATGCAGTCGTTACGGGTACTGCTATGATAAAAGGCATAAAAATTGTCGCAGGTATTATGGATTCACGCTATATGATGGGAAGTATGGGAAGCGTTGTCGGCGAAAAAATAACAAGGGCTTTTGAATATGCCACCGAAAATAAACTCCCTGTAATCCTCTTTACAGCATCAGGAGGCGCAAGAATGCAGGAGGGAATAGTATCTCTCATGCAGATGGCTAAAACATCAGGCGCAGTAAAACGCCACAGCGATGCGGGCGGTCTTTATATAACCGTCCTCACAGACCCCACTACGGGAGGCGTTACGGCAAGTTTTGCATCACTGGGCGATATCATAATCGCAGAACCAAAAGTTTTAATAGGCTTTGCAGGCAGACGTGTAATCGAAAGTACTATAAGACAGAGACTTCCCGAAGATTTCCAGCTTGCGGAATTTATGCAGGAACACGGCTTTGTCGATATGATTACCGACAGGAAAAAAATGAGAAGTACACTCTGCCATATTCTTAAAATTCACGGATACAGGGAGGACTGAAAATGGACGAGAAAAAAACTGCATGGGAAAGACTTCAGCTTGTCCATACAAAGGGCAGACCTACCATAAGAGACTATATGCCTCTTATATTCAGCGAGTTCTATGAAATGCACGGTGACCGCCTTTACGGTGACGACAGAGCTATAATAGGGGGGCTTGCAAGTCTTGACGGCATTCCCGTCACTGTCATAGCTCAGGTCAAGGGCAGGGATATAAACGAAAACAAAAACTGCAATTTCGCCATGCCTCACCCCGAAGGATACCGTAAAGCCCTCAGACTTGCAAAACAGGCTGAAAAATTCCACAGACCCGTTATATGCTTCATAGATACCCCCGGAGCATTCTGCGGAATCGCTGCCGAGGAAAGAGGTCAGGGCGAAGCTATCGCAAGAAATATCGCAGAGTTTATGACTTTGCGTACCCCGATAATATCAATAGTCCTCGGTGAAGGCGGAAGCGGCGGCGCACTCGCTCTCGGTGTGTGCGATGAACTCGCCATGCTCGAAAATGCACAGTATTCAGTTGTTTCTCCAAGAGGATTCGCAAGCATTCTCTGGAAAGATGCCTCCCGTGAGGAGGAAGCCTGCAATATTATGAAGATTACAGCCGAAGATATGCTCCGTCTCGGTGTCGCTGAAACGGTCATAAAAGAACCCCTCGGAGGCGCACATAACGATTTAGACAAAATTTCAGAAAATATTAAGGAATATTTGTCACTCAAAATTCAAGAAAAATTGCAAAAAGATATTGACGAATTGCTAAAAGAACGTTATACTAAATTTAGAAAAATCGGAGAGTTCACAAATCTGTCCGATTTTGAATAAAAAATATATATATGGAGGAAAAAGAAATGGTTTTTGAAAAAATCAAGGAAATTATCGTAGAGCAGCTCGACCTCGATGAGGACGTAGTTACATTAGAGGCTAATATTCAGGAAGACCTCGGCGCAGATTCACTTGACATCGTTGACCTTATCCAGACTATTGAAGAAGAATATGAGGAGCAGGGTCTTTCAATTCCCGATGAAGCTGTTGAGGGAATCAAGACAGTCGGCGATATCGTAAACTACATCGAAAGCAAAATAGATGTTGAATAATTAAAAAAAACAAACCCCTTTCCGAAACGGAAAGGGGTTTTGTCATCAAAGCTTATTTTTTTCCTCGTCAATCATTCTGATGAGGTCATCGACTGACATTGCATCGACTTTTTTCTTGTTTCTGATTTTCTCAGTTTTTCTTATGATATCCGAGATATCGGGAGAAGAATCAACAGGCTTTTTGTTTTCGGGTTCGGGAGCGGGAGCGGAGGGGAGCGGAACTGATGCAGGAGCCTGAGTTCTTATATTTATAGCTTTCTGCTCGTCAATATCCTTTATATCTGCGGTTGCCTTCACGGGTTTAGGTTCGGGAGTTTTTTCGTGGGCGGGAGCATTTGCAGATGATGAGGGAGCAGGGGCTTCAAATCTTTCGAGTTCGAGGGGTTTGGCTGACTGTTTGGAGAGGTTTTCGTCTGCGGAGGAATCAGCCGCATGGGAAGGATATGCAGGTTTATTGTTATTGGCTTTCTGTGCGGCAAATTTAGCTGTTTCGGCAGCTTTCTGTGCCTTGAACTGCATAGTGCGTTCTTTTTCCTTCTGGTAGGGTGAATCGTGGTTTACTTCTTTCTGGCTGAAATTTTCAGCGATAGACATTTTCTTTCTTTCGAGTTCATCATTTACAGCGGGCTGGATTTCGGGTTCAAAGAGGGGATTTCCGCCTTTTGTTTTGGATTTTTTCTTTGAGGAGGTTTTTTTGCTTTCGGATTCATCGTAGTTATAGAAACCATATTCTTCATCGTCTTCATCATCATCTTCGTCGTCATCTTCGGCATTCTTAGATGAAGCGATTTTTATTATAAGCAGAATCAGGAGTATTACGCACGGAACGATAAGTTCGGCGATTATGCCTTTTATGTCGAGGGTAAAGAGCAAAAACTGACCAAGTTCGACACTTTCGGGATAGCCTGTGCAGACAGCGAGTATTTTGTCTTTTGTGATTGAATCGGTATTATCCTCATGTACTGAATCTCTTGTATAGAATCTTTCCGTACCGTATTCGGATTCAGCGACAGCGTTTATGCTTCTGAGGGTAAGTTCCGAGGGGTCATCAGCGGGGTAGCATATAACTATATCGCCTGCGGCAATGCTTATATTCCTTGCATCTTTGGCTATGAGTGCAGCACCCGTGGAAACATCTCCTGAGAGGGGATTGGGTTCTTCCACTATGTAGATGTACCTGTCGCTTATGTGGGGAATTTTGTTTTGTGTAAAGAGTACATTTACTCCGACTGAAATAATTATTGAGAAGATGCATATAATTGCTATAAGCAGTCTGAGTATGGAGAACCCTTTGTTTTTCTTCATGTCTACCATTCCTTTTCCTTATTTTTTGCTTATGAACGGTGAAGCTCCTCCGTCAAAAGCTATTTAATATATTATAACACATAATAAACAGAATTTCAATAAATAATCAAAATTTTTTTTGGATTTTTTTTATTACAGACGTAAAAAATATCATTTTCTGCATAAATCGCCATGTAAATACTTGCTTTTGGATAATGTATACAGAAATAATGCATAATATATATGCATAAAATAGATTTTCACCGTTGTGTTTCGGTAATATGTTGATTCCGTTGATAAATATTTGTTGAAATATCCAATTGAAAAAAATATTAAAATATGTTAGAATATAAATATACAAATTATATTTTATTTCCTGCGGCGATATTTTCCGCACTGAAATAATACGACCAAAAGAATTGCCGCTTTGCGGCAGAAGGAGATTTATGTATGTCAAATAATCAGACAGATATGCTTATCGAAAAAATCAAGAATGATTTTTCAAAGAGACTGCAGATTCTTTTCAGCGTTACCCCCGAAGAAGCCTCAGACAAACAGGTTTATCAGGTGCTTTCTTCAATAATCGTTGAAATACTCAGGACAAAAAGAAATGAATTTATCAACCACACCCATTCCGTCGGAGGAAAACAGATTTATTACCTCTCTATGGAATTTCTTATGGGACGTTCACTTAAAACCAACCTCTATAACCTCGGTATCGCTGAAAAAGTTTCCAAACTTCTCAAAAGCCACAATATAAACCTTGACAAGATTTTTGAACAGGAACCCGATGCAGGTCTCGGAAACGGCGGTCTCGGAAGACTCGCTGCCTGTTATCTCGATGCACTCGCTACAACAGGTTTCCCCGCTATGGGCTATTCCATATGCTATGAATTTGGTATATTCCGTCAGAAACTCAAGGACGGTATGCAGATAGAACTCGCTGATGACTGGCTTCCCGGCGGCAGCGTATGGCTCGTCCCCAGACACGAACTTGCAATCGAAGTTCATTTTGACGGCGAAGTTCAGGAAACATGGGACAGTCAGCACTATCACGCAAATCATGTGAATTACAACACCGTAATAGCTACACCCTATGATATGTATGTTTCAGGATATGACACGGAAGCTGTTTCTACTCTCCGACTCTGGGGCGCAAAAGCTCCCGGATTCAGCCCCGAAGCTATGGAGAAATTCGCACAGGGTCATTTCGCTGAGGCTTACTCAATGAATGCTATTGACAACTGCATCTCAAAGGTTCTCTACCCCAATGATAACCATATGGAAGGCAAAAACCTCCGCCTGCGCCAGCAGTATCTCCTCTGCGCCGCATCAGTGGGAGATATCGTAAACCACCATATGAACGTTTACGGTACTCTTGAAAACCTCCCCGATAAGGTTGCCATTCATATAAATGATACCCACCCCACTCTCGCTATTCCCGAACTCATGAGAATACTCCTCGATGACTGCGGCTATCAGTGGGAAAAAGCATGGGATATCGTTACAAGAACTTTCGCTTATACAAACCATACCGTTATGGCAGAGGCACTCGAAAAATGGGATATCGACCTCGTAAAGCGTGTTGTTCCCAGAATCTATAATATCATCATTGAGATAAACAGAAGATACTGCGAAGAACTTATGAAGTTCAACAATAACGACAGCGCAAAAACTACAAGAATGTCCATTGTAAAGGATAATAAAATCCATATGGCTACCCTTTGTGTCGCAGCTTCCCACAGCGTAAACGGCGTTTCAAAACTCCATTCTCAGATAATCAAGGATTCCGTTTTCCATGATGAATTTGAGTATACTCCCGAAAAATTCAAGAATGTTACAAACGGTATCGCTTACAGAAGATGGCTCTATCAGTCAAATCCCAGACTTACAGAACTCCTTACCGAAAAAATCGGCAATAAGTTCATAAAAGATGCTTCCGAGCTCATTAAGTTCAGAGATTTTCAGGACGACGAAACAGTTCTCAAAGACCTCCTCGATGTCAAGAAAGCCAATAAAGCCGCTTTCGCTAAACGTCTCAAGAAAAAGAGCGGTATAATCCTTAATCCCGACAGCATTTTCGATGTTCAGGTAAAACGTCTGCACGAATATAAGAGACAGCACCTCAATGCCCTCAATATCCTCGCAGATTACGCTTACCTCCTCCAGAATCCCGATGCGGAATTTACCCCCAAAACATATATATTCGCCGCAAAGGCTGCCCCCGGCTACTATCTCGCTAAACAGATTATAAAGCTTATATGGGCTATATCCGAGGAAATCAGAAAGAACCCCAAGATAAGCGAAAAACTTCAGGTTGTATTCCTCGAAAACTATTGCGTTACGCTTTCAGAATATCTCATGCCCGCTGCTGATATATCCGAACAGATTTCAACAGCAGGTACAGAAGCATCAGGCACAGGCTGTATGAAACTCATGCTCAACGGTGCAGTTACTCTCGGTACTCTTGACGGTGCAAACATCGAAATAAAAGATGCCTGCGGTGAGGACAATATCGTTATATTCGGCATGACAACTCCTCAGGTAAACGAACTCAAAGCAAAAGGCTATAACCCCGATGACTATTTCAAGAACGACAGCAGAATAAATGAAGCTGTTGAGCGTATGTATCACGGCATAAACGGCTGTACATTCGTTGATGTTGCGGATTCCCTCAGACTCAGAGACCCGTATATGGTACTCGCTGATTTCGACAGTTACAGAAAGGCACAGGCTTATATTACAGAATGTTACAACGACAAAATGAAATGGGCTAAGATGTCCCTCAACAATATAGCAGGTGCAGGAATCTTCTCCGCTGACAGAGCTGTTACAGAATATGCCGACAATATCTGGCATCTGAGATAATAATACCCGAAAAGGGGACGAATGAAAACGTCCCCTTTTTTTATCTGAATATCAGGCTTACAAAAAATCATGAATATATATGCATAATATGTGCAATATGCAGAATTTACGATAACAGGAGGATTTTTATGAAACCGGTTTACGACACATGGCATCTCAGCTATAAATCTATTTTCGGAGCATTAAGACAGTATGAAACCTGTCGTTTCTCGATAAGGCTTTCAAAGGATATACGTCCCGATTTTCCGCCTGTCCTTGTGCTTTTCAGGACAGGATTCAAGGAAAGGTTCATACCGATGTATGTTTCAGGTGAGGAGGAGGAATGTTTCGTCTATTCCTGCGATTTTACGGCAAGATACAGTGATGTACACTACTATTACTTCTCATATACAAGCGGAGGAATACGCCACTATATAAAGAAAGTAAATTCCCATGAAGGTGCGGAACGTGAGGGCGACCTCTTTCAGCTTACCGTTTATGAAAATGACTATGAAACTCCCGATTTCCTTAAAGGCGGAGTAATGTACCAGATTTTCCCCGACCGTTTCTGCAAAAGCGGTAAAGTACACGAAAATATCCCCAAAGGCAGAGTTCTGCGTGATGACTGGGGCGGTACACCCTATTACAGACCCGACCATAACGGTCATGTGTGGAATAATGACTATTTCGGCGGAGATTTCGCAGGTATACAGTCAAAACTTGAATATCTCCATGACCTCGGCGTTACCTGTATATATCTCAACCCGATTTTTGAATCGCATGAAAATCACAGGTACAATACCGCAGACTATATGAAAGCTGACCCCCTCCTCGGTACTAATGAGGAATTTGAGGAACTCTGTCAGGAGGCTCAGAAATACGGAATATCCATAATTCTTGACGGTGTGTTCTCACATACGGGTGCGGACAGCGTTTATTTCAACAAGAACGGCAGATATCCCGAAGTAGGTGCTTATCAGTCAAAGGAAAGCAAATATTATGACTGGTATACGTTTATCAATTACCCCAATGTGTATGAGGCATGGTGGGGTATAGACACACTCCCCAATGTCTGCGAAAACAATGAGGACTATACAGAATTTATCTGCGGAGATGACGGCGTACTGCATTACTGGCTTTCAAAAGGTGCAGCAGGTTTCAGGCTCGATGTTGCAGATGAACTCCCCGACCAGTTTCTCAATAATCTCAGAAAATCCGTGAAGAATTTCGGAAAGGACAAAATAATTATAGGCGAAGTCTGGGAGGACGCTTCAAATAAGGAAAGCTACGGCGTAAAAAGACGTTATCTCCTCGGCGACCAGCTTGATTCCGTCATGAACTATCCATTCAGGGAGGCTATTATAAATTTTGTCAAGGGCGGAGAACCAAGGCACTTTATTGATTCAATAATGACTATCCTTGAACATTACCCGAAGCCTACAATAGATGTGCTTATGAATTTTGTTTCCACTCATGATATCGAAAGAGCTATAAACCGTCTTGGCGGTGAATACTGCGACGACAAGACAAAAGACTGGATGGCTGAAAAATATCTCACCGATGAACAGTATGAACATGGAAAAAATCTCCTTAAAGCTGCTATGGCACTGCAATTTTTCCTTCCGGGAGTACCAAGCATATATTATGGCGATGAAGCAGGATTACAGGGATATAAAGACCCGTTCAACCGCAGATGCTATCCGTGGGGCAAGGAGGATAAGGAACTTATTGCTTATGTGTCTGAACTCAGCCGTATCAGAAAGGCTATTCCGAATATGAAGAAAGGAAGAACCTACTTTGTAATAAATGATGAAAATATAGCCGATAACCGCCTTATAGGATTTACAAGAGAGGGCGAGGACAGGGATTATATAGTATTCGTCAACAGAAGCGGTGATGAAGTCTGTCTTAAAGACCTTGCGGCACGTCTTTCACGTTTCACCGATTTCAGACCTGAATACGGCGGAGCTTGTGAGAATGACAGCCTTACGGTTGCACCTTACGGATATACAATAATTTCAGCTAAATTCCTCGGATAATTATATTAATATCTCCCTGTTTTCAGGGGGATATTTTTTTCTGAAAATTTTTTTTGAAAAATCTGAAATTTTTTGTCCCTTTTCCGTCCGCCCGAACGAATATATAGACAGAACGTCAAAGACGTTACTAAAAAATGAAAATTAAGAAAAAAATGTTTATGGAGGAATTAACTATGTTTAAGAAGGTATTAACATCAGTAATGGCACTCACAATTCTCGGAGGCGCAGTTATTCTCGGAAGCGGTAAGATAGACGATATAAGAGGATTTGTTCCGATTTCAGCAGCAGCATCAGGCGAAATCGGAACAGCAGGCTCGCAGTATTACAACAACATGGGCGCAAAGGTGACAGCCTGCGATAAATTCGGTACTATAAATACTCACGGCGGTGTAGTTGCAAGCTATAATTCATCTTACGTTGTATACGGCGGTGCAAGAGCAGAAGTACGCAAGAGCCTCGGCAATACATGGCGTAGCAAGGCTGTGAGCAAGTGCGTTACAAAGGGGATTACATGGTATGAACTCGTTGACCTTGATGATTGTGATTACTACGGCTGGGTAGATTCAAGCTATATCGACTTCTACGCTGATATGACACCCTGCACCGTATACGGTCAGATAAACACAAAGGGCGGTATTG
>ODAI013841052.1_pt1 | contig 10686 bp, 10 predicted proteins | sample 1539321 | NCBI WGS metagenome assembly ODAI01 (sample SAMN02144231, study PRJEB22623) | gut metagenome | biome: sheep rumen | host: Ovis aries | place: New Zealand | reverse complement strand
TGCGCCAGTAACTAGTATCTTCATTATTTATTATTTCTCCCAGCTAGCGAGCATGTCGCGAACATAGTCTGTAGTCATAATCTTATCAACAGTGCCAGCTACATCAAGACGCTTTGTGTTGTGTGATGTGTAAGCATCTGCTGCCATAGTGTGAACCTGTCCGTCTACGAAGAACTTATCATAGTTAAGGTCACGTCCGTCAGGAAGAACGCGGTAGTAGTTACCCATATCTACGGAGCGAACACACTCCTCATTAGTCATAAGTGTTTCGAATAATTTCTCACCGTGGCGTGTACCAATGATTTTTGTGCCTGTGTCACCAAAGAGCTGCTGAACAGCCTTAGCAAGGTCGCCAATTGTGCTGGCATCAGACTTCTGAACGAATAAATCACCTGGCTCGCCGTGCTCGAATGCAAACATAACAAGAGCAACAGCCTCGTCAAGATTCATAAGGAAACGAGTCATGTTAGGGTCTGTGATTGTGATTGGGTTTCCTGCTTTAATCTGGTCAATGAAAAGAGGAATAACTGAACCACGTGAGCACATTACATTGCCGTAACGTGTTGTGCAAATTGTAGTCTTACCAGCTGCAACACGAGCGTTTGCGCCGATAACCTTTTCCATCATAGCCTTGCTGATACCCATAGCATTGATAGGGTAAGCAGCCTTATCTGTTGAAAGACAAACAACACGCTGAACACCAGCCTCGACTGCTGCGTGAAGAACGTTGTCAGTACCTTCTACGTTTGTGCGAACAGCTTCCATTGGGAAGAATTCGCATGAAGGAACCTGCTTAAGTGCTGCTGCATGGAAGATGAAATCTACCCCTGGCATAGCGTCCTGAACTGAACGCATGTTACGAACATCGCCAATGTAGAATTTAACCTTGCCTGCAAGGTCTGGATGTTCAGCCTGAAGCTGATGTCTCATATCATCCTGCTTCTTCTCATCACGTGAGAAAATACGGATTTCCTTTAAATCCGAATCTAAGAAATGCTTAAGTACAGTGCTACCGAATGAGCCTGTACCACCTGTAATCATAAGTGTTTTATCTTTGAATAATTCGCAGTTCATATCTATCTCCTTAAAAATCTAGCTTTGCCCTGATAGGCAAAGTAATTTAGTATTCGGGTCATATTATAACACACATATAGGATTCGTAAAAATCTAATTTAATTTTTTACCTCTCCCTGGTGTTCCATCAAAGTAACATATCCCACATTCTCAATTGATGAAAGCTCATCAACCATTGCGCTTCCATTTTTGGTCTTTACTTCTATTATAAAGGTTGTCTGATTCTTGGTGACTGATTTAGAATCAATCTTGTGATGCACTGAATATTTTTCTATGGTTTTCATCAGCTGTGTTTCTGCCGAAGCATCAGCAGCCTTTACTACCAGCAGTTGTGGCGATGAAATCTCTGGGATAATCTGCAATACCATTAGTCCGATTGTTACAATGGCTGCCATTATTACACCTATCGAAAACAAACCAGCACCCACAACAATACCTGTTCCAATTGACCAGAATAGGAATAACAAATCAAGTGGTTCCTTAATGGCTGTTCTAAATCTTACGATAGATAAGGCGCCTACCATACCAAGTGAAATAACAAAGCTGGATTGCATTGCCAGGATGATGCCAGCTGTAACTACTGATATGATAGCCATAGATGTGGCAAAATTCTTATTGTAGAAAGTATTTCTTGTAATAAATCGGTATACAAAAAATATGTAAAGCGCAACGACAAAAGTCTCCACCAAAACTATAGCAATGTGTGAGCTTGACATATCTGCCGGTGAAAAGCTATTCAATACTGAATTTTTGATAATATCTGAAAAGGACATTTAAACTACCTCCCTAACTAAAGCGTATTTAGATATTGACTGTCTGTGTAAATTATTCATATCTACCAACTGCAAAATGTGCCTTGGGAGCACTTCATCGTATTTAACCTCAAGTATGTGATACCCGGCAGGTAATGCAGGGATTGTAAAATCATCAGTAAAATCCAAAAATCTATCTACATCAGCGCTGCCTCGTAAATTCATATCAAAGGTTATTCGCACATTTCCCACAGGCTCTGTAAATGCGACCCTGTCATACTCCACTATGCACTTGGGTTTCATTCCCGATTGATGGTGCATAGCATAAAGCTCTGCTGCAAGACTTCCATTACCTTCGTAGAAACCATCTGACATACAATTAATAACCTCATCTTTAGAAACAGCTTCAGAAATCTTTTTTGTCATTAAACGATATTTGTATTTCTTCTCCAAATTGATGAAATCTGTGTTTCCATTATAAAGACGTATTCTATATTTAAATCTATCATCAGTGCCAGCCAGATTTTCATTTAGACACTTATCGAAGTAATCGTCAAAATAAAGACTGCGGATTGTATAACCATCTATGTCATGATGTTCATCCGTATCCATCACCGCAGATAGACGATATCTTAGTTTTTCAATGGTTAAATCTGGAACATAAAATTTTAATTCATGTCGATATTCCATGCAAAAACCTTTCTATTTGTATATAATATTTTTTATATTGCATATTGAATAATTAAACAATAAACATTGTATCTAAACCAGTTTTGAAAGGCAACCTTCTCATGAATAAAAGGCATTTGTTGGCTATTATAATAATATTTTTCTCCCTAGCAGTAATAGCAGGAATTTCACAAATCCAGACAATTTCTGAATCTATAGCTACTTGGGACACCCTGTATATTTCTGACAAAGATTATCAGGCTATTTCCACAAGTACAAATCTATCTGGCGTACCACTTACCACAGAAATTTATTTCGACGACCAGCATCTTTTATATGATGAAAACAGTAATACCTTCTATTACTCTTTGATTGAAGATAGTCCATCAGCCTATACTCCTGTAATTGAGCTTGCTGATAATACAATCAGTGCAGCTGTTTATGGTGAGGCCATTTCTATGGATATGATTAGCAGCAATCGCCCTATCAAACTGGTTCTTATGAGAGGGAACACTGCCAGCATTTCAGATTTGATATGCACCACTCTTCCTATAATGAATATCGATATTGCCCAGGATATCATCGATGCAAATGGATACGATGACACTTTTGATATTGCAGAATATGTTCCAAGCGCCATCTATCTATTCGATAACAGAGCTGATTTTGATGGTAAAACAAGAAGTGTGGTAAGCGATTCTAAAATCAGGCGCAGAGGACAGACTAATCTGGCTAATCCTGCAAAGGGCTATAGAATAACTCTTTTAGAAGATAAAAATGATATGGACGGAGAGCGAAACAAAGAGAATCTACTTGGCCTACGAAATGATGATGACTGGATTTTATACAATGCCTACCGCGACTACGAAAAAATTAGAAATGTCTTTTCTATGAATCTATGGCACGATTCATTTAAGAATGCCAACGAATGGCAGGTGGACAATTCTACAGAATATCGATATCTGGAATTGTTCATTAACAATCACTATCATGGCCTATACGCCATCTGCTATCCTATCGACAGTAAGCAGGTGAAAATCACTGACGGAGAATCCCTATTTAAAAAAATGGATTGGACTCATAGCGAACGTGATACTAAGCTTACGCTTCAGGGAAATGGCGAATACACACTCCCTGGTTATGTAAACAAAAGCACTGAATACAACTACAACGATTTGCTATCTCTGTATGTAAATATGACCTATTCTACAGACCCTGTTGTTACTAGGATGACATCTGATGTGACTAATTCCATCGACCTGTGGCTGTATTATAAATTGACACAAGCTGTTGATAACGTTGCAAATGGCGGTGCTAAGAATATGTATGTCAGCGTCAAAAATTCCTCCAGCGGAATCGAGGGCCACAAGCTTCTATTCACTCCATGGGATATGGACCAAAGCTGGCGTCATGTTGGCGAGGGAACTCTCGGTCAATATAAAGATCCCGGCTACGATATGCCTATTGATTGGGGCACAGTCTACTGCCTTCAGAACATTAATGACCCTACTATAGACACCCAAATCAAAGCTCGCTACCAAGAGCTTAGGGAAGGCCCATGGTCAGATACGGCAATGATGGAAGCTTTAAATCGGTACGAAGCAGATATCTACGGCTCAGGTGCTTTTATGCGCACAATGAATCGCTGGCCTGAAGCTTTATACAACAATCCATCTACTGGGCTTGGTGAGTTTAAAGATTATGTTCTTAATCGACTTAAGTGTATGGATGAATATATTTTAGATTAATGCCTTGAAATCCATGAATATACTTTCTTCATAGTAAGTCCTTGCACAACAGTTGTGAAGAACACTATAGCGTAAGTTCCACCAAGGATAAGCCTATAGGTGTTACTATCTAGCATAGGCTGAGTACTCATGGCAAGCGCTATACAAAGTCCGCCTCTAAGACCTCCCCAGGTAAGAAGTGCTGTGAATTTCTTCCAATTATATCCATCTGGAATGCTACCCATAGCAGGTGTTGATAACGCCACTGAACCTGCGCGGCCTATCCAGTTGCATAGGATGGCTATTAATACCAAGCCTCTTACATGAGGCATTTGGATTATTGGGACGAAGGATAAGCCTAGCATTACATACAACACTGAATTTAACAGGTTATCTAATATGTCCCAGAAGGTATCGAAATGCTGCATGGCCTCAAACTGGCCTTTGCCCTTTTCGTATCTTCTGATGGTAGAAAACATAACACCGCAAACAACAGATGCAATAGCGCCCGAGCAATCAAACTTCTCACATAACAGATATGCTGTAGATACTGCAAGCAAACTAGCAAATATCTGTCTGTTATAATCCAAAGTTCTGGCAAATACATAGATGCAGATAAAAGAAACACCAAAGCCAATTACAGCTGCACCTAGAACTTCTCTTAACATTATTACAATGGCATTTTCTCCTTCAGCAGCCTTTACAATTCCTGAAAAGCATACAAATAAGGCTACGCCAACACCATCGTTTAGCAAAGATTCACCTTCTATAAGGAAGCTGATATCCTTAGGTAATCCGAATTTATTCAATATGCTGGTAGCGGCGATTGGGTCTGTTGGCGCTACAATACTGCCAAACATAAGACATACTGGAAGTGTAACATCTAGCTTTAGCAAAAGAGCAAATCCATAAAAAGCAAAGCCGTATATAAGCGCCCCTAAAAATGTACATAAAAACGACAGCACACTTACCTGGCGTGCCATTCTTTTAAAATCTCTGATTTTCATGTGACAGCTGCCTGAAAACAGCATGAAACAAAGAACACAGTCCATCAGATAATCTTCTAAATCAAATAATTGGATATCGTGAAGAATCAGTTGAATATCTTCGTTTTTAATGAAGTGACTAATAAGAAGGAGAATGGCGCCGACGATGATGGCGTACAGCATCAGCGCTATCTCCTCAGTGATTTTTGTGACTTTCTCGTTGAAATACCCCAATCCAACAACAAGTAGCATGATTACAACAAAAAATGGTAGAAATGTAGTCATGTTCTCCCCCTTTTAAATTTATTTATGCATAAACATTCTTACATGGGCCACTAATATACAATTCATTTTATATTATGTTAATTTAAATCACAACGCAAATTATTTGTGGTATTTTACAATAAATCTCTATACTCAATCTCTTCTGCTACTTTTAGCTGTAATAACACTAATCGTACGCTCTACCGTACAATTGATTATATCTATATTTGCATATCTTGACAGTCGCCACAACAACCCAAATCATCCCAGCTATTTCAATAATATAAAACCATCTATTGTATTCACCAATAACCATATCAAAACAGCCCAGCACACCATAAAATAATATGTTTAGGAAAAAAGCCATTCCAGGTATTTCATTGTTTACAAGAGACAATATTTTTCTGCATTGTTGGTTTTTCCCAAACAATGTATCCAATCTAAGCCATATGAACAATGCTATAAAAAGCACTATTGCATAAAAACAATTATCCCATTTAAAATCATATGCAAAATCAAAAAGCTGATAAATCATAATAACGACAGATGTAATCGAACCTAATAGCGCAAAAAAATTATTCTGATTATCAACTCTCAGACTATTAATTGCGTAATGATTAACCACCTTTTTTATCAACTTACGCCTTTTTCGTTTATTGCTACTTACTCTATACCCATCAAACTTTCCATCTAGTGTATCATATAACTCTGCTAATTCGATTTCACTAGCCTGCTTTTTGCATATCCAAGTTCTGATACATTCATCCAATTTCTCTGCATCGTTTTTCTCAATATTAATGGTTTCTATTAAGAAGTTTATGTTTGAATTGTGGCTTTTGTTTTTCTTTTTCATTAGGCTATTTTTGCTATTTCCACCCACAGCACTTCTTATACTTCTTCCCTGAACCGCATGGACATGTGTCATTTGGATAGACTTTACTTGCTCCGCTCTTCTTCACCCAAAAATCACCATTTACTGGTTCAGTCATGACATTGGCTGCAAATGGATAATTAATCTCCTTCGGTTTATTTGTAGTTGTATTAGTCACGGAAATCTCATCAGGGGTGTGTCCTCTATTTTCTTACTTTATTTCTTACTAACGACTTTATATTTATGCCTCAACGATTTCAAACTCCAGTCGTCATATCCAACAAACCCATCATTTTGCAATCTTCCTAGAACAATACCAGGATCCCTATTAATTTCTTTTGCAAACGACTTTATGGCATATGAACTGAAGTCTCGCTTATTTTTAAAACTTTCGTACTTTTCAGGCGAAATCAAGCTATCTGCTGCAAATCTGTCCGCAATCTCCTCCGATTTACCTGTTTCTTTTTCAAACGAAATACCGAAATCCCCATTCATAATATGTCCAATTTCATGAAACAGTGTAAACCAAAATGTATCTGAATTAAGGTTTCTATCGCTTACCATTAACATGACATTGTCACCTATTTTCTTTGTTGCACCATTAATCTTTGAACCAGTCATATTTGGCATTATTACGAAAGAAACACCAGCTTCCTGGAATTTTTCTTTCAGATTTGGATAGAACCCACTATGATTTTCGGTTTGAGTCAATGCATAATCTGCTGCAGTCTTTAATTTTCTCTTGTCGTATCTTATATTTTCATTTTCTCTTGCCTTCTTAATAGCAATTTGAACCATAGCGTTCGCCTTAACAATATTAGACTCACTAAGATTTGCTTCTGCACTTCTAAAGCTTACTGCCATATCTTTCCTTGCCAATACATTAAGGGTAGACACCCCCAAATACTCTCTTGTCACTTTTATTTGCTCATCAATTTTTCTAGGCAAATCTGGCAATCCACAGTATTCTCTAAAATATTTATAATCTAGTAACGCAAATATTTTTTTCTCTTCTTCATAATCTGCTTCTAAATCGAGCTGAACAGCAACAGCATCATATGAATCCTGTAGATTCTGCCAATAACTGATACTTGTGCCCAACATTCTAGATAGTTTTATAGCCATATCAGTGGATAAACTCTGTTCACCACGAATGAGAAGACTTAAATTCTTAGGTGTAGTGTCTAGTCTTTTTGCAAAATCTTCTTGTGTTAATCCGCTTTCATCTATTAATTCTTTTATATAATATCCAGGGTGAAATGCGATTGAATCTTTATATTCTATATAATTACTCATAATGTTTACTTACCTCCAATATCTCAACTATCTTAACGCTTGAAGCAATTTCATCAATATTACATGGCACAAATGGTTCTCCATTATCATCTAAAGGCTGTAATATTATTCTCCAGGGTTCTCTACGAGATTTCACATCAATCACAAAATATCCATCCAAATTTTTACCGTCCTTATTCTTCAAAGCACGAAAATGTAAAGGAGGTAGTAGCACTATATCTTTTATTGTCTCAGCAGAATTAATTGAATTGATTCTAGACATTAAACTAACCGCCAATCCATTATCTCCACCAAAAAGCTTTCTTGCCTCTTTCAATGAAGTACACTGTGCTTCGACTTTTGTTGAAGCATATTCAATTTTCAAAGCTTATCCTCCGCTATTAGAAATTACCCGATAGGTAATTTTATTATATTGCTGTACACTATAAAAGTCAACTTACAAACAAAAACAGTTGCCATAATCGGCAACTGTCCTTCATACATCAATTTATATTTTCTACTTCTCGTTTAAGTCATTGCGTTTAATAATCTTCATAATTCGGTTTATAACTGGTAAGAGATTTTGAAACACCTTTTCTAATACGTCATTATCCAACGAACATATATATTCGCACATTTTCATCTTATCCAATTCACTAATTGTGACGGTCTTTCCATAGTCCTCTTTTTTTACTGTTGTTATATAAAAAGCTTCAGTGTCTATTCCATCTAACTCAAGCGCATTCTCAATTCCTTTATTCATTGTGGTATGTTCAGCATAATATTTCATCAGCAAAATAAAAATATTACCTTCTTCAGATTCCTGCTTTTTTGTATCACAATCAAACAGGAAAATATGTGGTCTATTTAATATTCGCCCTTTTAAAAATTGTATCGCCTGATTAAGACTACTTGCTCCTGTAAATACCTCTTGACCTTTATCATCAATGTGACCTACCCATTGAAATTCAAAATCTTCTGTCTCACATCCAAAAACTTCCATTGCTCTTCTAAAATATTTCTCATCTGTCCGTCCCTCAAGGTATACTCTAGTAATTTTACTGTCTTTCTCTATAGCAGAAAGTCTTTTGTAGGCTTCTAAATATTGGTTATTTTGGGATATAATAACGTCATATACCTCCTTGAACACATCATTCTCATCCGCTAGACATTCTACGCCATCTGTATTCAAGTCAAAAATGCTACACTTATTTCCATATTTTTCAGTCATTCCCATGTTAATAAATGGCGAGTGCGTTGATATTATAAACTGTACATTTGGAAACATTTTCATTAATAGTGGCACATTTTCTATCTGCAAAGATATATTTATATGTTTATCAATTTCATCTATCAAAACAACTCCTTCAACAGTCGCTGCTGTTTTTCCGACTCTATCAGCTTGCTTTAACAATTCTCCAAATAAACATAAAAGCGCAGACTCACCTGCTGATATATTAAATATTGATGGATATATCATCTTGTTTTTCTCCGCATCCATAACTTGTATTCTAGCTCCACCAGCGTATCTAGGTCCGATACCAATTCGTGGAACCATTTTAAATTTGGGAGACAACAGAGACTGTAGTACCCAATTCAACTGATTTAAGATTCTAGAATCATTATATAATTCTTTATCTAGTACCACATCCATCATCCAGTTTGCTATTTGAGGTAGATCTGATGTTATTTCTATTGGGTTAGGAAGATAACCATTAAAATTCGCTCTATTTTTATAATACAATTCCATCTGGTAAACATCATTCAGATAGCCAGGCTGTTCGTATCTATACGACGGAAAATATGTCGCTATATTATTAGCAAAGAAATCATGCGCAATTTTATCATCAATCAAAACATACTTTGCATACCTCTCACCTCTTCTAAGTTGATTTTCTATCATGGCATAGTTCAAGACTAAATCAACACCATTACCAACTTTTCTAATCAAGTTACCAAAAGAATCTTTATTAATATCCCCCTGCAAGTCGATATAGTGAATACTTTGCCCGCTATAATCAAAACAGATGTACACTAAAGAACTTTCGGCACCTTCTATGGTATTTATATCAGAAGATATCCTATATAACTTACCTTCTTTTCCCCCTGAAAACTCCTGTCCATATCGTTTCCTTGCAATTTCATGAAATGCATCAACTATATACGACATTATTGTTGTTTTTCCTGAACCATTAAAGCCTGTCAACGAAATAACACTTTTCCCCTCAAAAGAAAGATCTAATTGCGAAAATGGTGCCCTATTGATAAAAACTACTCTTTTTACAAACATACACGCCCTCCAGTACAAAATATAAATCAATTACTATTTACACAAAAAGCCGACCAGCCCATGCTGATCAGCTTTTCTCATTACTTTTTACTAGCTTCCTTGTAATATTCCAATACATTAATAAATGGAATAACAATCTTTCCGCTATTTAACACATTTCCTGATATAGCTTCAATTTTCCCCCTAGCTATACTCACAAGCGCAGCTGCACCGTTAACCATAACCAGTTGTTCAAATTGTTCTTCATCTATATCTCCTGATGGTACGAACGCACCCTCAAGTGCTATTTCCATATGACATTTTTGTTCTTCTGAGTTGATTAAATCAATTTTAAACTCTATCTCAATTTGCCCCATTAGACCGTCTTCATCTTTTTCAAATCGAGGTTTATTAATACAAAAATCAATTCTCTTTTCTTTAGCATCTGCAAAGTTAACCAAAGAATTCTTAATCACAAGCTTATTTATATTATTCCCTAACAGTTCAATCCCTGCTGTAATCTCATTTAAATTCATTATGCAATCCCCTCTGTAAGTACCATATCCTTAGGTACTCTGAATCTCATAATATTATTTAGGTTCTCTGCTTCCCATTTATCAACAGTATATTCAGCCTTTGTGTTTTCTGAATATATGTCAACATCACACTCTAAACCCAATTTCGCACAAATTTCATTCAACGACTTAATAGTAAAATTATACTCACGGCTCTCCCATTTAGAAACCATTCCCTGGGTAACCCCCATAAAATCTGCAAATTCCTTTTGTGTCATTCCTCT
>ODAI013949408.1_pt1 | contig 10687 bp, 9 predicted proteins | sample 1539321 | NCBI WGS metagenome assembly ODAI01 (sample SAMN02144231, study PRJEB22623) | gut metagenome | biome: sheep rumen | host: Ovis aries | place: New Zealand | reverse complement strand
TCGCACATGTGGAAAGGTGGAACTGGTTCGTTGTTCAACGAGTCTCAGAAAGTGGTTACATTCCAGCCATACAACTGTTCAGACTTCTCAGACCCATCGTACGACCTTCCTGCATTCGTAGACTTGTTCTCACGCTGGTCTAAGACTAACAACAGCAAATGGGCAGAGGCTGCAACAGCAACCCGCAACCACTTGTACAAGTCTTCAAACCCAACCTCAGGTTTGTTCTCAGACTACAACAACTTCGACGGAACACCTAAGTCTGTGTCTTACAACAACAATGCACAGAAATACATGTACGACGCAATGCGTTGCGCCATGAACTTCGGTATGGACTACTACCTGTTCGGTGTAGACAAAGACAGACAGGAAACAATGGCAAAACGCATCATCGACTTCTTTGAGAAAGACGGTTACCAGCACGCACGCTTCAACTGGGACGGTTCTGGAGCTTCAGAATCTTACACTTTGGGTGAGACCGGAGCCAACGCAGTTGCCTGCTACGCATTGTTGAACAACCCTTCATACACAAAGCAAGTTGAAACCAACCTGAACAAAGCATGGAACGCAGGCCTCGCAACTGGTCAGTACCGCTACTACGATGGTTTGGTTCACTACCTCTCAATGCTCCACTTGTGCGGAAGCTTCAAGATTTGGAAACCAGCTCCAGAAATGAAGACCAAGGAAGTGAAGAACGAGTTCCAGGGTGTTTCTTATAAGAAAGACACTACAGTCATCGCATTCGAAGATTGTCAGCTCTACCAGGTTAACATCAAGGTTGACTACACCAGCACTGAAAACGCAGTTGCAGAAAATCAGTCAATCATGTTGTCTCCTAATCCAAACGACGGTAGCTTCACTCTCGTAAGCAGCGAAGAAATCGCCAAAGTTGAAATCATCAATGCAGTTGGTCAGACTGTATTCACTGAAATAGGCAACAACAACTTAAACACCAACCTACCTGCAGGTATCTATATCCTTAAAGCATACACCGCTTCAGGTGAATGCACCATAAAGAAACTGCAAGTTAGGTAAAGCACTAATACATATTTATTAGATTGGGAAACAGCGGCAAGTGATTGTCGCTGTTTTTCTTTTATGTTCGCTGAAAAAAAGGGGGATTTCACCCTGCTGAAAATATAGTTAAATGAAATATTTTAAAACAATTGCATTTTTTTGCCGATTTATTTTGTCATATCAAAATATATTAGCAATTTTGTTGTGCAAACAAAACAGATAGATTTTTCATAGTTAAGGTTATGTTGAAAAGGGACGTTGTGAAACGTCCCTTTTCCTTTTTCCATACTCCCTGGCAAACAACACCAGCACAGCAGTCTGCATTTCCTCATCAAAAACAGGTTGACCCTACCTAGGGAAAGTAAGAAATCAGTATATTTACACAACCATTTTATAAAGGAGTCCCCAAAGTCATAAATTAAAAGACTGATGAAAATTTACAATCATCTAATTGTATACGGATTAGTGTTAGGCCTATTCGGCTGTAAGACCCAAAAACCGGCAGTAGTCCAAGAAAAAGAAAAAAGCATTGTAATACTATACGAGAACGACGTACACTGCGCTACAGAAAACTATGCGAAACTAGCTGGTTTGCGCGATGCCATAAGCGACACGGCCCATGTGGCGCTGGTATCGAGCGGAGACTACCTGCAAGGAGGAACAGCCGGGGCCATATCAACAGGCCAGTACGTGATAGACATTATGAAAGAGACCAGATACGACGCTGTAACCCTGGGCAACCACGAGTTCGACTACAAGATGCCACGCATGAGAGAACTGCTTGACCAACTTAGCGCCCCCGTCACTTGCGTAAACTTGCGAGACAGCAAAACCAACCAGCCACTCTACCACCCCTACGTAATGAAACAGATGGGTAGCAAAAAAGTGGCTTTTGTTGGTGCCACTACCCCAACAGCAAGAAAGACCGAAGAATATGCATTTGTGGACGAGAACTACAACGAACTCTACAACCTGAGTCCCGACAGCCTTGTATACCTCATACAGAAAGCGGTTGACGGAGCAAGGAAAGAAGGGGCCGACTATGTGGTACTGATAGCCCACCTGGGAGAAGAAAAGACCGAGTTCAATTCCGACTCGCACACTATCGTACACAACACAACGGGCATTGACGCCGTACTCGACGGCCACACGCACTCGGTGATAGCCAGCGACACTGTGCACAACAAGAATGGCCAAACCGTCGTAATATCGCAAACAGGCACCAAACTGGCCAACATCGGGAAAATGACCATTGCACCTAATGGTAAAATCAGCACCGAGCTGGTTCCAATTGGGCAAGTCACAAGGGAAAACGAGAGCGTAAAACGGGCCTACGCCATCACTGACGAGAAGAGCAAAGGTTTCACCAATAAAGTGATTGGCTACAACGAGACCCTGCTGTTAGTGAGGGAAAACGACAAAAAGGTCATCAGAACTAGGGAGACCAATGCAGGAGATTTTGTAGCCGATGCCATTATGGACTTCAGCAAGACCGACATTGCACTAGTGAACGGAGGCAGCATACGTACAAACCTGCCAGCGGGCGAAGTAACTTTTGGCGGGATAATGGACTTGGTTCCATACGAGAACCAACTAACAATAGTGGAAGTGACAGGCTCAAAAATTGTGGAAACACTAAACGCCTGTATCCAGGCCCTACCCAAAACCGACGGCGACTTTCCGCAAGTGTCGGGCATAAGGTTCGAAATTGACGGGTTAAAACATTCCTTAAGCAATGTTGAAGTCTTGAATAAGGCGACCCAACAATACGAGCCTATTGTTCCTGACAAACTATATACCATAGGAACCACCGACTATACCGTTACTGGAGGAGGATTTAAAGGCGTTCTGCGCCACAGCAAAATTGTACGGAAAGACAGTAAGACGATGAGCGATATGGTTTCGCGCTACTTGCAAAACACCCTGAAAGGACACATAGGCAAAGAATACGCCGAACCACAAGGAAGAATAAACATCAAATACTAAACAAAAGCCTCGATTCGTCGAGGCTTTTTATTTTCATTTCTCCTTCATTTACACTATGTTTGCAACAGAACATATATAAGAACTATATGAGAAGAATTTACACCCTACTTGCAATAATAGCGTTATTGTTACCGTTTGGAATAGACGCAGAGGCAGAATACGTGAGCAAGCCGCTACTTATAACCCCGACTGGCGATTATCTGATTAAAGGTGCATTTCCCCAGGAATATAAGGAAATAAACTTTATTAAAAAGACCGACAACGGGACCTTTCTGCTGATGAGGAAAAATTACGTGAAACCAATCGCTAAGATAGAGATAGACAAAGGGGTCCTGCTCTTCGAAAAGGACTTTCAAGAATATCACGTTGAAAACAAGCGTCTATCGACATACGGAAAAGACGAGTCCAAAGACTGCTTCGATTTAAAAAGCTGGGAAGTTAGAGGTTTAAAAAAGGACGAAAAAAGCGTAACAATCAGCATTTACGACTACAAAACCAACCAATTAATCAGCCAAACGACCTATAATATAAAGGGGATAGAACGACAGCCGGTCTACACTGCAGAAGTCCATTATACCGACATGAACGGGAAAGAACAAGTAATAGAAAACACGCCTCTATCGGCATTGAGAATTAATTACAACAAACCGATGAAAGTTGTTGTTAACAACGGCTGGAACAAAAAATACAAAGTTGACAGCTATGAACTCTTTTTTTACGACTCTATGGGATGCACAAAAGATCCAGCTATAGAAGGAGACCTCCTTGAAAATAGGACCATAAAGAGGATAGAAGAAATGCAGCCGGGAAAAACCATTGTCTTGCGGAACGTATTTTTCACAAAAGACAGCAAGCAGTACAAGGCAAGAAACGTAATGATAACGAAATAAGCGAAAGACAATCATACAGTTTTTTACACAAAAGTACCACGTTTTTCCACCTGTCATGCATAAACAAAAAACCGTACAGCAGCAAACAATGCTATTGTACGGTTTATAATTGTAAGGACGAGCCGATTAATACGGAGCAGCAACGCTTTCAGCCTTAGCGACCGCATCGGCAAGAGACATGCCAGCATAGTCTTGTGCCGAGAAGATGCGTCCACACTTCTTATCGTTAGCAAAAGCACCAACAAGAACACCCGGAATAGCACTTTCAGGAGAGTTTGGCGCCTTAGGGCCACCAAGGTCGGTACGGCACCACCCTGGGTCAGCCAGATTGATCATAACATCGGAGCCATTCAACTTAGAGCCCAAGTCGATAGTGATTTTGTCGAGCGCAGCCTTACTAGCAGAATAACCCGCCTGTTCAGGTTCGAGACGGATGCCGCTGGTTGTATTGACGATACGACCGAAGCCCCTTTTCTGCATCATAGGCAGGAAGTGGTAGCAAATCATGGCAGGAGCCATCGTGTTTATCTTATAGCTGACCATATAGTCGCTCATAGGTGTATTGTAGAACTCGGTGCGGTAGGCAATTTGCAGACCAGCATTGTTTAAAACAATGTCGATTTGTACGCCAAGTTTGTCAACTTCAGCCAACATAGTTGCCACCTGGTCGAGTTCAGAAAGCTCAGCCGCAACGGCATAAGCCTTAACGCCCAAGGCCTTGACCTCGTCGACCACCTTCTGCGAATGTTCCATACTGCGGCTGTGAATAACAAGATTGCATCCCTGTTTGGCCATGAACAGCGCGCTCAGGTAACCGATTCCACGACTAGCGCCAGTAATCAGCGCCCATTTTCCTTTAACATCAATCATAATTTGTAATTTTCTGTGTAAAACAAAATTAGTGAGCACGAAAATAGCAAAGTATTTCGGATTAAAGAAATTAGAACAAAATAAAATGTGATTATAGATAAAAAAACGTAATTTAGCACCCAAATAAAGGAACTATTGAAAAGGAAACTCCTACATACTATTTTTTACTGTCTCTCCGCAATTTTATGCGCACTGACAGCCTATTGTTGGGAGACTAGTGCCACCCCAAACAGCACCAATTGTTCCGCATATAACACCAGTGAGGCTGTTCTGGGAAACGACGGACTCCCCCTCCGACAAGAAGGAGACCTCTGTAACCAGATAACGCTGCCACAGCACCTGTGCGGCAAACAACAACGGGTCCGCCAGTGTACGCAGTTTCCCAATGGAGGGCTAGACAAACCAACTGCCAGCCACAAACAAGGGAACGAATACCGCCACGAACAAACCATTATAAAAACAAGCAGACGCGAGTCTGCTCCATTTTCCATCAGCGCTTCACGCCTTTATTATGTGATAGCGCTGAGGCGTATTGTGATTTGAGGAAAGACAGACAAAAAATCCCTGCAAAAGAGGATTTGGAAGGATTCCGCATTTTCAACCGGTATCCTTATAACAAAATCGTAATTTATCTTTATCAAACAAGCAAATTCGAGAGGTAGGAACACCTCCCGGCTATGGTCTGCGCAAATCAATCACAAAAATGGTTAATATTTCATCTATGAAAATGGGTGAGGCAGTGGCTTCACACCCCAATATCAGTGTAAAAACATCGTGGTTTGGTCTGATAAAGGACTTCGTATACACCCCAACCGGCAACAAACTGAAAGGATACGAACTGAACATAAAAGGCGACGGTTGCAGAATTGCGAACAACCTGATAACCGCAAAAACAGAACACGATCTAGACACAATGATTGAAAAAAAGGAACGACTGATAGACAATCCCAACGGGAACGAACGCATGGACATCGTACTATCGGCCGACAGACAATTTGTGGCGCTACAATTATTCCGCTACGAGAATTACCTCTTCGTTGAAGTCGGCGAACCCAAATTTTTTGAAGGGGAAGACGCCATGAAAGTGACAAAAATACTAGATGTATAGCACGTAAACTTACCACACTTGAGAAGGAGGATTTTCAACAGTCCTCCTTTTTTTACGCGCCAACCTATACTACTTTGAACAGAAGAGAAACAATCTTCTTAGAAAAACAAAATAGCTATTCATTGACAGAAATACCTTATCTTTGATTGAACAAACAGACCAATAAAATGAATTACTACCGCTTTATTGCCTATGGGGGAGCCCGGTACAACACCGACAAGGTAATAGGACTAATGATGAGCACCAAACTGAATGGCGCGGAAGAGCTTGTACGTGGAGGTAAAGTAACCCAAACACTACCAGAAGGCGTTACCGAACGACGCTGGTTCGGCTTGCAGGGACAGTCGGCAAGCGGTGTGCTTATCGACGAACAGAAGAACGGCAACGTAGAACTATACTACCCCAACGATTTCGGCAACTATACCGACGCACTAACCATCTTCCTGCTGCTTATGACCTATGCGCAACTGGATGTGAAAGTACAGATTATAGCCCCAGACGGGACTATAACCGACAACTTGCTGACAGAAGACGCTGCCGACGTTGAACGCCAGATGACCGACTGGCTGAAAAACCAAATGGTTGCACGATGCGACCAGGCTCGTAAAAACGGGCAGGCCGAACTAGTAGGATTCCACTGTTCTCTGACTATAACCGACAGCGAGCTAGAAACCGACTATATGGGTGCAACCGATGAGGAAACCGCCACCCGACTCTTCGAAAAACTGACAGCGCTACAATGGCTGTAAAGCCCTACATTTTATACTTCGGCTCCACCAACAGGTGGTCGGTATCGCCATAAATCTCGTTATTGTAGACCTGTTTCCAGTCTTCCTTGTCGACAGGCACAATGGAGACAGACACGCTACCAGGTTTGGTACCGAACGCACTAGTAGCGGCCGCCTCCAGTTTCTTTGCAATTTCAGCAAGTTCTTCTTGCGACCTGCCTTTATAACACTTTACAACAATGTGTGGCATATATCAGTAATAAAATTAGCGTAAGCTTAATAATTGTGTTTGGCGATGATGATGCTCCAATAATACCTGTATTTTGAGTTCTTATTGTAAACAAAGCCAATACCTATATCGTAACAATTGCTGGTCCAGTCGGTCATACCCAACAACGAGGCACGGTGTCCGGCCGACGCGTTATTGGCTCCTTTATCGTATATCAGTTGTTTGACGGTAGCCTCGCCAGTACTGTAACCGGCAGCAATATTCTCGAAATAGTTGGTCGTCTTGTCGGCATACCACTTTGCAGGAATCTCATACCCCGCCTTGTTCACATAGTAGTTAATACCATAGCCATTCAGGTCGGTATGGCTGAAATAGTCATTCGTTGCCATATCGTTGGCTTTTGCCTGGGCGACCTTCGCCAGAATCTCGTTCCAGTTCAGCGAATCGCGCGGAGCGACACCCGAAAGGTCAACCCCCATCGTAGACGAGTAGGCAGACGGATTCTTACGGACGCTGTTAATCAAGGTATAAGCCTTCAATATCTCCTCTTCTTGCGAAACATCGCCATTGTTATTATCGTGAATAACCGTTTTTTGTGGTTCAGGTTCCTCAGCCTCCTCACTACACGAAGAGGCAACCAACGCCATACCGGCGGCAAATAAAAGGTACTTTTTCATAACTATGTAGATTATTTGGTTAAGTGAAATAAAGATAGCAAATTGTTGCGATAAAGCACTAGAATAACGCAAAAAAAAGCAATAATTGGTAACTTTGCGAAAAACAAAGGAGCTGATGCGAAAGATAAACGAGATATTCTATTCACTGCAGGGCGAAGGCCGCTTTACGGGAACCGCCGCCGTCTTCATCCGCTTTTCAGGGTGCAACCTGAAGTGCAGTTTCTGCGACACTGCGCACGAAGACGGACGCATGATGAGCGACGAAGAAATTGTGACGGAAGCCTCCAAATCCCCCACCCGCCACGTAGTGCTGACGGGAGGAGAGCCATCGCTATGGATAGACGAGACGTTTGTTGAGTTGCTGAAGGGCCATGGCTACTTTGTGCAGATTGAGACCAACGGTACACACACGCTGCCGCAAAACATCGACTGGGTGACCTTCAGCCCCAAAACGGACTGGATACTGACCCACAGCAACGAACTGAAAATCGTTTACCAAGGACAAGACCTTAGCCAGTGGAGCGACTTCGACTGCGAACACAAGTACCTGCAGCCCTGCAGTTGCGCCAACACCAGCGAGGTGGTCGAATACATTAAACAACACCCCGAATGGCGGTTGAGCGTACAACTGCACAAACTGATACAGATACCGTGAACCCGTGAGGAAAGCCCACCAAAATGAAATTCAGGAGAAACATTCCACTTGCCCTCTGCCTCCTTACACTCTGCAGTTGCAAACCGGTTCCGCCAAAGGAAGAGTTACGACTACTGCTGACTGGCGACGTGATGCTTGACCGAGGCATCAGAAGCCTGATAGAGCGGAAAGGCGTCCGTCTGCTGTTTAAGGGTATACAGAAAGAAATAGACAGTGCCGATGCCGTCGTCATCAACCTTGAATGCCCACTTACTACCGTGAACGAGCCAACTGCCAAAGCGTTTGTTTTCAGAGGCGAGCCAAGTTGGGCCGACAGTTTGAACGCCATAGGCATCACACACGCCTGCATGGCCAACAACCACACCTACGACCAAGGGACCAAAGGCGTGGCAGACACCTACCAGAACTTGAAGAAAGCCGGCATTGTGCCACTCGGATACGGAAAGACAGAAACGGAACGCCACCGCCCCACCCTCATCTGTAACGGGAACGACTGTGTAGCCCTATTCAGCGTCACGCTGCTGGGCCTCTCGGGCTGGGACAACCGGGAAGGCGAAAGCGGCATCTGCCACACCACGCCCAAGCAACTGGTTGAAACCATTGCCGCCTACAAGTCGGCCCATCCGCACCACATTATTGTGGTGATACCGCACTGGGGCACAGAATACAGGCAACAGGCTGACGAGCAACAACGGTTGCTGGCCGACGAACTCACCAAGGCCGGAGCCTCTGCCATTGTGGGCCACCATTCCCACGTAAGGCAAAACTGCGACACTACAAAAGGCCGACATATTTTCTACAGTTTGGGGAACTGTGTTTTCGACCAAAACAAACCCCTCACCAGACAAGCCGCCCTTGTTGACCTCCACGTAAGACAAGGAGCCATCAGAACCAGACTTATACCCATCGAAATAGACCACTTCTGTCCGATCATCAAAAATGCAGACGAAGACAAGCCCTGAATGCAAAAAGCTCTCATTCAATTCTTCACTTGCACAAGTTGAAAAATCTTTATAAATTTCCGTTAAATGGATATGAGAGGGTTCAAGAATTAAAGACTTCGTTCCCTTATAAAGAAGTCCGCGACCTAAAGGAAGAACCAAGTGACGAAAGTTACAACTCCACCATATTTGCGATAAAGCGGCACGGTAAATACACATTGACGAACATGCGATCTTTCTTTTAACGTATACGACATGTACGATTGACACGCCAGACGGACTATAAGGCTCCATAAAATACATAGCATCACCGCAAAACCGATAAAACGGTAACGTCAATCACCGCAAATAGAGCAAAGGTCCTTGGGCAGAAAGTTCCAGAGACCTTTGTTATTTTATGGCAGCAAAAATATCGTTTTTTCTGTTTTTTTACTTATTTTAGAGTTTGGATAAAGGATTTTTCACAGAATCACATCAAGAAAATAAACTATAGTTTAAGACAACCCATTCGGATATGAAAAAAATTTATGCTATACTGCTGAGTTTAATCGCACTAATTCCCCTGGAGACGAAAGCAGCCTCGGCCAACGAGCTAGAGATTGGCAACGGCCTGCTGGCAATAGAGGAACAACGCTACGACGACGCATTCAAATACTTCACCAATTTTCTGAACGACAATTCGGGAAACCAGGTAGGCCTCTACTACCGTTCGATTGCCGCACTAGGCAAAGGCGACAAGGCGACCGCTCTGGCCGACATCAACAAGGCCATGAACGCCAAAGCCGGCATTATGAAGAAGAAGGAAATAAAGAAAGACGAATTGCTGGTTCAGCGCGGTGTGGTATACCTGTCGATGGGACAAGACAATGCCGCCATCACCGACTTCAGTCTGGCACTGGTGGTGAATCCGCAAAACGTGAGCGCCTACGTGAACAGGGGCAAGGCACAAGCCCAAAAGAAAGACTTAGACGCATCGGACAACGACTATAAACAGGCGCTGGCCCTGGAAGAGACCAACCTGCAGGCCAACCTCGGTCTGGCAGACAACATGACCAGCCGCAACGACTACAACAGCGCCATCGACCTCCTTTCGAAACTCAACACCCTATACCCCAAAAACAACGCCATCTACACCCAGCGAGGCGACGCCTATCAGATAATGGGCAAATACAAAGAGGCCTTCGACGATGCCATGGAGCAAATCAGTTTCCAGGAAGACTATACCAAATGTATGCCGTTGCTCAGCGCAAGGGCAATACAGTGCGACACCTATTCGCTGCCCAAAATAAGCCGCAAGGTCACATCTGGAGAGAATTTGGACCTATGGTTGCAGGTTAGGGCGCACATCTACTCACAACTGGACCGATACGACGAGGCCATAGCCGACTACAACAAGCTGGAAGAGACGCTGGGCGAGGAATTCGCCCCCGTATGCGCCAGCCGTGGCAACTGCTACCGCAGCAAAGGCGACTACGCAAAAGCCTGTGAAGAATATAAGAAAGCCATCTATTTGGAAGAGAACGCCGACGCTTACGCCAATTGGAGTGCCGTAAAATATAACGAGGGGAAGCTAGACAGCGCGCTGG
>ODAI012928636.1_pt1 | contig 10687 bp, 8 predicted proteins | sample 1539321 | NCBI WGS metagenome assembly ODAI01 (sample SAMN02144231, study PRJEB22623) | gut metagenome | biome: sheep rumen | host: Ovis aries | place: New Zealand | reverse complement strand
TTCGCGAATCTTTCTTTTTCAACCCGGCGGTTCATGAGCCTCTGTTCGGCACTGAACATTTCCGGCACTTCGGTGAGCATTACACGGCCGCCCATTCCTGTCATTGCGTCGCAGATTCGGCCAATCAAAGCGTTTGCGGTGATTCCGCTCATTCCGTCTGAGCCGCCGCACTTCATTCCAAGCGCGATGTCTGTGAGCGGAACAGCTTCACGCTGGAATTTGCCTGCATATTCAGCAAGCTGGGTCAAAAGCTTTTTGCCTTCTTCCATTTCGTCTTCGAACTGCTGGGTAACCATGAATTTTACGCGCTTTTCGTCGTATTCGCCAAGGAATTCTTTGAAATAAGGAACATTGTTTTCTTCACAGCCGAGTGATACGACCAGAACGCCGCCAGCATTCGGGTGATGAACAAGGTCAGAGAGGATGACGGCAGTTGTTTCTTTGTCGCCACCCATCTGAGAACAGCCGTAAGGATGAGTCCATGTGAAGAATCCTTCGAGACCGCCCTTCTCGCTTGGTTTAGGCTCACCACCACAGAATTTGGCGTTTGCCCACATAGCGAGGTTTTCAGAGATTTTGTTTACGCAGCCAACGAGAGGTACAATCCAGACTTCGTTGCGGCTTCCAACGCGGCCGTCTGCTCTTTTGTAAACATTGACGGTCGGTACATTTGCACGGAGTTTTTCAGTCTCCTTGTACCATGCATCGTAAGCGGCTTTTGCCTTTGCTTCATCGTATGTGTAAGAGAGTTCGCCTTCCAGCAGGGTGTGAATGTTGTGAGTATGAACATGTTTGCCAATGGCAATATCTTCTGTTGCAGAACCGATTGGATAACCATATTTGATAACCGGCTCGCCTTTTTTGATTTCTTTGATTGCGAATTTGTGACCCGCAGTAATGTCTTCCTGAAGAGTGACAGTTACTTCTGGAACATCGTCCATTGCCTCAAGAGTAACCTGAGTTCCTTTTGAAAGCGGTTCGAGTGCAACAGCAACAACATCCGCTTTGTTGATTCTGATGGCGATTTTGCTCATTAGATACCTCTAATTGAAAAAAGTGTTGCAACCATTATATAACAAGTAGATAAAATTGTATATGACAAAAGACTGATTTTATCAAAAGACTGATTTTGTTCTAAGCGGTTCAAGAACTGCAGGGAAAAATCTATTGACAGCAAATTGAGGCAAATATACTATAAAAATCTAAAGAAAATATTTTATATGGGAGCAGAAAATGAATATTAACGATTCAATAAAATATGTTGGTGTGGATGATCATGAAATCGACCTTTTTGAAGGTCAGTTTGATGTTCCAAACGGTATGGCTTACAATTCCTATGCAATTATTGATGAAAAAATTGCAATCATGGACAGTGTGGATGCACATTTTGGAGATGCCTGGCTGGCAAAAATCAAATCTGTACTGAATGGAAAAAATCCGGACTATCTTGTAGTTCAGCACATGGAAATGGATCACAGTGCAAACATCAAGCGTTTTGCTGAAACATATCCGGATGCAAAAATCGTTTCTTCAAAAATGGCATTCAACCTGATGAAAAACTATTTCGGAACAGATTTTGCAGACAGACAAGTGGTCGTAGCAGAAGGCTCAAGTCTGGAACTGGGAAAACATGTCCTGCAGTTTATCGGTGCACCAAGTGTACACTGGCCGGAAGTTCTTTTTACCTATGATAAAACAGACAAAGTGCTTTTCAGCGCAGATGCATTCGGAAAATTTGGTGCAAATGATTATGACGACCCGGAAGGCTGGGCATGCGAAGCACGCCGTTATTACTTTGGCATCGTTGGAAAATTTGGCGCAAATGTGCAGGCAGTTCTGAAAAAAGCAGCCGGTCTTGAAATTAAGACAATAGCCCCTCTTCACGGACCAGTGCTGAACGACAACATCAAATATTACCTTGATACCTACAACACATGGTCAAGTTATGGTGTGGAAAGCGAAGGTGTCTGTCTCCTGTATACTTCAGTTTACGGAAATACAAAAGAAGTTGCAGAAAAGCTTGCTGAAATCCTTAAGGCAAAAGGCTGTCCCAAAGTTGCAATTTCTGACCTCGCCCGGGAAGACACCTATGAGTGCGTAGAAGATGCTTTCCGCTATGGAAAACTCGTTCTTGCCACAACAACCTACAACGGCGGCGTATTCCCCACAATGCGCGAATTTATTGACCATCTGACGGAACGCAACTATCAGAACAGAAAAATTGCCTTCATCGAAAATGGCAGCTGGGCACCAATGGCAATCAAGGCTATGACCGCAATGTTCGCAGAAAGCAAAAATATTACGATTTGCGACACAAAAGTAACCGTAAAAATTGCAATGACAGCAGACACGGTGGCACAGCTTGAAAAACTGGCAGATGAAATTCTGCAATAGAAAAAACTGAAATGCACAATACCCGCTACTCGCTCGCAATTTTTGACCTTGACGGCACGATTCTCAACACACTGGACGATCTTGCCGCAAGCGTTAATTATGCACTTTCTCAAAATGGTCTTGCAGTGCGTACAATTGATGAAGTGCGTCAATTTGTGGGAAACGGAATCCGCAACCTGATGGTACGTTCTGTCTGTGCAGCAGAGGGGGTGCCTGTTATAGAAGGGGCCGCAGTTCAGCCTTTTTTAGACCAGTCACTACCCCCCTCTGAAAAAGAAGCCTTTATTGCACTTATCGACCGGGTACACGCAGCATTTACAGAACACTATAAAATTCACTGTGCTGATAAGACCTGTCCCTATGACGGTATTCCTGAACTTTTGCAGGCTTTGCGGGCAGAGGGGGTAAGGACTGCAGTTGTCTCCAACAAGGCAGATTACGGTGTTCAGAAATTGTGTGCAGGCTATTTTCCAGGACTTTTTGATTTTGCCATTGGTGAGCGGCAAGGAATCAGGCGAAAACCTGAACCAGACAGTATTTATTCCATTTTGGAAAAGTTCAATGCAGGAAAGTCAGAAAGCGTATACATTGGAGACAGCGATGTAGACATTCAGACAGCCCGCAATGCTGGAATTGACTGCATAAGCGTGAGCTGGGGTTTTAGAAGCCCGGATTTTCTCAAAGAACACGGAGCCAGACTGATTGTAAATTCTGCAGAAGAATTGAGAACACACATTATTTAGCAAACTAACGATAGTTTTATAACGAACGTTAGTTATAATGCAAACAAAAGCGATATGATTTCACCTGATTTTTACAAGACAAAAGAACTTTCCCAAATGGACGAAGAAGAGTGGGAAGCCCTTTGTGACGGCTGCGGAAACTGTTGTTTTCAAAAAATCATCACAGGCTATGGAAAGCGTGAAAAAGTACATTTTACCCGGATTGCCTGTAATCTTCTGGATTTAAAAACTGGAAAATGCAGCAATTATTGCAACCGTTTTGCCCTTGCAAAAAACTGTGTCCGCCTGACAAAAAAGAACGTCGGTATGTGCGACTGGCTTCCGGAAACATGCGCTTACCGTCTTGTCCACGAAGGAAAGCCACTTCCCGCTTGGCACCCGCTAGTTTCTGGCCGCAAAGAAAGCGTGGGTGAAGCGGGAATCTTGATACAGAACGGAATCCACGAAAGCGAAGTGGACGAATGTGACTGGGACGAATACGAGATTTGAAAAGCAAAAACACTTGAAATTTCTGCACAATTTGACATAAATTCACTTGAAAAATCTGCACTTTTTCGCATATAAACACTTGAAATTTCTGCACTTTTTGCTAAAATCTAATTATGAGTGCATTTTGGCGTAAGGCAGAAAACCAGCTTCTAAAATGGAAAGAAAATTACAGTTCTCAATATGCGGCAATTATTGAAGGCCCTCGTCGTGTGGGAAAGTCCACTGTGGCAGAGGAATTCGCAAAGAAATACTACCGCACTTACATCAAAATTGACTTTGCCAGCGTCAAAAAAGATGTTCTTGCTGCTTTTGATGACATTGCTGAACTCGATGTTTTTTTTCTCAGGCTTCAGGCTGCCACGGGAATCACGTTGCACGAAAAAGAATCAGTTATTATTTTTGACGAAATTCAGAGATTTCCCCTTGCCCGTCAGGCCATAAAGTATCTTGTTGCCGACGGCCGCTATTCTTACATTGAGACAGGTTCTCTTTTAAGCATTAAAAAAAATGTAAAAGACATAGTGATTCCGTCGGAAGAATACAAAATCAAAATGTACCCAATGGACTACGAGGAATTCCTGCGTGCAATCGGAAGCGGAAACTATGAGACGGTTCAAAAATTCTACGAACTCAAAAAGCCTCTTGGGAATCAGCTGAATCAAAAACTGCTCCGAGATATGCGCCTTTATATGTGCGTGGGAGGAATGCCTCAAGCCGTTGCCGCCTATGTCGCCGGGAAAAATTTTGAGGAGATTGATTTTGTAAAACGCGCCATCATCGAACTGTACAAAGACGATTTTATGAAGATTGATGATTCGGGCAGAATCAGCGCGATGTACGAGGCGATTCCAGCCATGCTCTCCCAGAACAAAAAACGCTACACCCTCTCGAATGTGCTGGGCAAGCGGACGACCGCAAAAGACCAGGAGTTGCTTTCAAATCTGCTCAATTCCAAGACCGTCCTTGCCTGCTACAACACCACTGACCCAAAAATCACTCTTTCCCAGTCAAAGGATTTTGACTCATACAAACTCTATCTCGCCGACACGGGGCTTTTCACCACCATGCTTTTCAACGACAAAAGCCAAATCTACGCAGATATTTACATAAAGTTAATGGGCGACAAACTGGACGCGAATCTCGGCTACCTCTACGAAAATCTGATTGCCCAGGAAATTGCGGCCAGCGGGCATGAACTTTACTATCACACCTGGCAAAAGCCCAACAGTTCCCATTATTACGAAATCGACTTCCTGCTTTCGCAAAAAACAAAGCTTGTGCCTATTGAAGTGAAATCCTCGTCAATCCAGCATCACCAGTCAATCACCGAATTTGCAAAAAAATACTCCGACCGCACCGGCGAGCAATTCCTGCTTTCCCAAAAAGATGTAGGAAACGAAGACCAACTGCGCCTGGAGCCGATTTACATGATTCCATACATTGCGCAGGGATAAATCGGCAGTACTGTCATTGCCGGGTTTTGGCAGGCCTGACCTTTGAGCAGCTTTGCAAAGACCACACTGCGCAGATAAAAAAGAAACTCGGCATTGGCGGAATCGCATCTGAAACTTCATCTTGGTTTACAAAAGCCACGGATGAGCATGAAGGCGCACAAATTGACATGCTGATTGACCGGCGAGACCGTATCATCAATGTCTGTGAAATGAAATTTTCCGAACATCCTTTTGCCATCGACAAAGACTGCGACCTTTCACTGCGAAACACAATCGGGACATTCAAAACCGCAACGAAAACAAGGAAAGCCTGCCAGCTTGTCATGGTAACCACTTACGGCGTAAAGCAAAACATGTATTCCGGCATAGTTCAAGGCGAAGTCACGATAGATGATTTGTTTGAGAGTTAGAGGGGGAATCAATGGGGAAATATCGCTAAGGACTTAGGGTTTTCATCCTGCTCGTGATTCTATTTCCTAATTTTTTCCTTCAATTTAATTTCCAGTTTTTCAAGCTTCTCGTCAATCACTGAGTCAATCCTTGCAAAAAGGCTGTCGTCGCCTGAAAATTCTTGCGCCGTGTAAAAGAAACTTGCCGGCGTTGTATTAAAAATGACACAAAGCGCGTCCAGAAGTTCTTTTGGGCGCACCCGCCACAAGTGGCGGTCGGGCTATCCACACTTCCGCGCTCAAGGCGCTCCATTCCTTCGCGACTTGACGCTCCGCTCCCAACCCGCTTCGGAACTGCCTTACGGCAGGTGTTATTATCCCTTGCGCGGGAGAGGAATTTACTCCACTTCAATCATGGTTGGTCAAAAATCCAATTTCTTCAATTTGGATTTAATGTCTTCGACATAATCAGAAATGTATTTTCTCTGTTCATCTTCAGGCATACTGGCAAATTGTTTTGCACCATCATCGAACTGCTTAAAATTAATTACGAAATTTTTAAACTCTGTCCCGCGAGTTTGCCGAAATTCCTCAGTTTTTTCTTTGCTTTTCTTTTCATCGTTATCCTTTTTAACTTCTTCCCAATGCCAGCCCTCGGGATTAAATGTCACATAAAAAACGAAGTCCTTAACAGGAAAAGTAAACTGTAACCATGATTCGCTCTTAGTGATATAATTTGTAACGGTCGCTTCTATTTCCATTTTTTTGTTATTATAAGTAATAGACACGCTTCTTCCATTTTTCTCAAACTCAGATTTTAAAAGGCTTATAAATTGAAAAAGAACTTTTTTCTTGAGCGGAACAATTCTGCCATTGAGTTCCTGCACAAATTCAATATTATTCCCTTCTAAAAGCAAATTTTCGATTTCTTCTTCCATATTTTTATCAACTCCTTGATTTGTAAGTATTTTTAGGCTCAAAATATACTGGCGAATTGCCGCTTCAATTGCATACGGGGGCATGTTTCCAATGTTTATGACTTTTTCCAGCAACGAAATGATATCGCTCCTATAAGACATTGTTAGAAAATATTTCTTGTCTTCATCACAAATCTCATCAATAGGATCATCACCATTTAATGTTAAGTAGACAAGTCTATAATCATCAAAGTTTTCCGTTCTTAAATAGTTAAGATATTTTCTCAATTGTCCTTCGTGGTCTACTTCCCTTATTTTATTTTCAATGACGACTTTATATCTTTTGTCATTGCAAATAAAAGAAATTGAAATATCGAGCCGCCCATTTTTTCCGATATTTTCTTCTTTTTTGACGATAATATTTTCCAACGGGGATTTATTAAAATCAATGCGTTTAAGAAACTCTTTGAGGAAGTTGTCACCAAGACCATGCTGTCCATTTGGGGCAAGCAGTTCTTTCAAAAATGCGGTATGGTACACTTCTTTCCATTCTACTCCCAATGTAGAAAAAACATTGAAATACTTTCCGCTTTTTTGCCACTCGTATTTGTGTGTAGTTATAATTTTTTCAGCTTTTGCAAGCAGGTTTTTGTAATCTTCTAGGCTTCCTGCCATAATTCTCTCCAAAAAATATTTTCAACCGTGCAATACATGTTTTTTTACTCTCTGTTTCTTTTACACGCCTTTGCGTGTTCATCAAACAGAGAGATGTTTTTTAATTTGCAGAACTGGAACGCACAACACGGAAACCAACATTGTACATACGGTAACTCGGGTGCATGTAGTTCCGAAAAGACACGGTGCAGTAGTCCGCCTTGCCGTCCCAAGAACCGCCGCGCTGGACGCGGCTAGAGAAAAGACTCTGGTCCCAGCACCATTCCCAAACGTTTCCGCTCATGTCATAAATGCCCAAGGCGTTTTCACTGTCTGTGCCAGTAACTTTATCACTTTTTACTTCGTGGGTTTTTGAACCACTGTTTTCCTTATACCATGCCACATCTCCTATAGTATTGCTTCCGCTGTATGTTGTGCCACTTGTTTTTCCTTCCCTTGCTATGTATTCCCATTCTGCTTCTGTTGGCAGGCGGTAGCCGTCGGCATCTTCGTCAAATGTCATGCCATCCCATGTGTCGTTAGTTGATGCAGTACCGCAGTATTTTGTAAGTCCGTCTGTCGTTGTACTTACAATGTCTGTCCATTTTGTCGGGTCTGTTTCCCCGTTGATTGCGTAGGCAGGAGTCAAGTCTTCATCTATTGACCGCAGGTTACAGTAAACGATTGCATCATACCAGCTAACATAATATGCCGGGTAGTTATCTCCTGCTCCGTAAATGCTTGAAGGACTTGATGAGCCGTACTGACTTGATGAGCCGTACTTACAGTATTTTTCGTATTCTGCCTGAGTTACCTCGTGGTCACACACATACAAATCAGGAATTGTAAGACTTCTTCCGCTTACAAACACTTCTGATGTTGGTGTCCAGGTTTCGCTTCCTGTTATTGTTTTTCCTGAAACCTCAACAAAGCCTTCGGGAATGTTACTTACACTGGTCTTTACAGAAACTTTATATGCATACGCTTTCCCTTTGTTTCCAAGTGCGTCATAGGTTACGAAGGTGTAGGTGTAGTAAGCCTTTGTTCCGTCAATGCTGCTGAAGGTTTTATTGGTAGTTCCCTTTGCAAGGCTTACGGCTTCGCTTGCTGTACTGTCACTTGTGCCGTTGTTGCTTGTAAAGCTTATGTCTACATGGTCGTAGTCTGAATCACCTGGCTCTGTCCAATTTAGAATAATTGCACTTAAATCAGAAGAATAAACCGCGTTTGTCACCTTTACTTTTGCTGGCGGCGTAAAGTCAAAGTTGTTTATTGTTATCTGCTCTGCTTCCTCGCGACCTGCTTCGTCTATGGCAGCTACGGTGTAAGTTCCGTTTGCGCTCTCGTCTGTGGCAGTAATGTCAAAAGTCCATTCACTGTCATCACTCGCTTCTTTTTGTGTCGCCTTATTTGCTTCAGAATCTGCAAGCAGTTCAGCCGCATTCATGCTTCCATTTTTCTTGTATACAACTTTTTTGATTTTTGACGCGCTTGTAATTTTTGCCGTAACGGGAGTACTTGTATTGCTCAATGCTTCTGGTGCAGAAAGCTCAATTTTCATTGTGTCACCAGCATCAATCGCAACTGGCGTTTCTTTCGTCGTTACTCCCTCGCTCTTGTTTCCGCTTGTGTCCACGCTTTTTACCGTGAAGGTGTATTCAGTGCCGTTGGTAAGGTTTGTGACGTAGCAGTAGTTCGTGCCTTTTGAGACGGTAATTGCAACGCTTTCATAGGTCACTTCGTAGCACAAAAGGTCGCCGTCCGTGTCGCTTGCTTCTTCCCATGTGAGCAGAACCGCACCGCCTTTGTTAGTCGCCCGTAAGTTTGCCACGATGTGTGGCGGAGTATGGTCGCCGGTGTCGCCAACTGTTACTGTCTTGCTGATACCGCTTGCAAAATTAAGACTCTGGTCGTAAGCTTTTACCATGAACTCGTAACTTTCTCCCACCGTCAGGCCTGACACGGAAAGGGTGTTTGCTTCCTTTCGCAACAGCAGGGGATAGAAAAGCGTACCGACAGCAGGATTTGCGTTTACTTCTACACCGGCAAAATCTGTTTCGGTTGGATTTTTCCATGATATGACCGCATTTCCGTCATTCGCTACAACAGTAAGTTCCGTAACATTCTCTGGTGGCGTTTCATCAGCAGAATCAACTGGCGTTCCGCTTGCCGTTACCGCTCCGCTCTCGTTCAGCGCCTTGTCAAGTGCGATTACGCTGAACTCATAAGCCGTGCCGTTCGCAAGTTCGCTAACGGTAAAAGTATTGGCGGGGTTTTGCAGAAAGACAGCGTTTGAGAGCGTTCCTCCGTTTGACTTTTCTGAAATCCGCACGCCAAAGAAATCCTCGTCAGCGGGGTTTGTCCATGCGAGAATGATTTTGCCGTTTCCCTCTGTGGCAACAAGTTCCGTAACCTTTGCAGGCGGCGTGCTGTCCGCATTTGAAACAGGCGTTGCCGTTTTTGTTGTACCACTCGCCCTGTTCAGGCTTTTGTCGAGCGCAACAAGCGTAAAAGTATATTCCGTGCCGTTGGCAAGTCCGTTGAAGATGACGCTGGATTTTTGTGCCTGGCTCCCCTTTACGATAACCGGCTGCGTTACTCCGCTTGATTCGGGAGCAAAACTGATTTCCGTTCCGTAAAAATCTTCATCGCTGGGATTCGTCCAACTAAGAAGCACTGTATTGTTGCCGGCAGTAGCCGTTACCGTCTCGGCATTGATTTGGGCAGGTGGCGTGGTATCGGAAGGCTTTTCAACTTCTTTCTCCACGATTCTGTCCACATATTCGGTTTCGCCTTTACATGAAAAAAATCCGAATACTGCCATTCCAACAAGAACACACGAGACTGATTTGACAAGATTTTTCATATAACGCATCTCCTTTTAATCCGTAAAATGTAGTGATTTAAGATTGTAAATGAACTACAATTCGCGTGTACAGTAGATAATTTTATGCGTTATTTGTAGTAAAAGCAAGGGAATTATACGTAAAATGAAGTAATTTAATGAATTATATGGATTCTATATTCAAACAAACTTTGCGTGCCGAAATGGATTTTCAGGATATAAAAGTAAAGGAACTCTCTCTTCGGACAGGCATTTCCCAAAGAACGCTTGAAGGCTATCTAGGCTCTCGTGCCTCAATTCCTCCGGCAGATGTCGCTGTAAAAATCGCAGATGTTCTTGATGTTTCTGTGGAATACCTTGTAACCGGTAAAAACGACAACAAAAATCATCACCAAAATGAAAATTTAAAAAATTCTATAAGAAACCTTTCTGATGACAAAAAGATTATGGTCAAAGATTTTATTGAAGTGTTAAAGAAATATGATGTCAATGTAGTGTAATGTGGAGAGTTGGTCATACTGTACCCACGCTTTCCCTGGTAGAGAGCGTGGTTTTTTCTTTTCGTAACAATGTGTACTTAATCTGCCCGACAGTGTAATCTTTGTCAGTTTTGGGAAAGAACGAGCGACAGAAATAATTTTCTGCATGTTCCTTTTTGTCGAGAAAGATGTACACATCATTGCCTTGAAAATCAGCAGACAAAAGAAATTCCGCAATTATCGTTGAAGTCGGATTATTTTGTGGGCGGTAACGGAATGTCAGATAATTGCTGTCGAGTAGTTCTTCAAGGTGAGAAAGTGGC
>ODAI011912169.1_pt1 | contig 10688 bp, 11 predicted proteins | sample 1539321 | NCBI WGS metagenome assembly ODAI01 (sample SAMN02144231, study PRJEB22623) | gut metagenome | biome: sheep rumen | host: Ovis aries | place: New Zealand | reverse complement strand
TTCAGAACTCGTGAAGATGGGGCAACACAGCCCCGGATCGATATTGCTGTTGGAGCCGGACGAGATGATGTCAGCATGCAATCATTCGATAACTCCAATATTACGTTCAATGGCGAACTGGTAGGTTATGATTATTCGAGTATTCTTCGGAATAAGCAGGATAATATCATAACGCTCTATCAGCTTGCCGACTACTATGCCGATGCAGATCCTATTATCAGGGGTATCATTGAGCATGTATATGTTCCATACTCAACCTGTTCTGATTGGTATTTAACTGAATCCAAGGAAAAGACCTATGCTCTGTATGAAGCCCAGTATAAAAAGATGAGACTTCGTGAAAAGATTCAGGGCATTATGAAAGAACTGTGGAAGTATAATAACGTCTGCTGTTATCTGCATAACGGAAACTTAATCACCCTTCCTGTTCACAAGTGGAGAATTGGTAATGTGACTTTTGATGGCACTCCTATTGTTGAATATGACTGTCAGTCTATTACCAATGAAATGAAAAGCAAGGGCTACTTTGTCAATGAGAAGTATGTGAAAGACAGTGATATTGATGTCGTCTTAAGAGGTTACCCGGATGAAATTAAGAACGCTGTGAAGAAGCAGGAACAATATGCGCAGCTCGATCCTAAGTATACGTTTGTGTTGCAGGGACCGAAGGAAGGATGGATGAGATATGCCATTCCTTTTATTGCTTCCTGTCTTCCTGCATTGGCCAAGAAAGAGCTTATTTCAGCCTACGAGAACGCAATGCTGAATATCGGCCGCAGAGCCTTTGTTCATGTTAAGTATGGTGAAAGCGGTAAGACAACGGATATTCTTCCTGATGAACGTCAACTGACAGCAGTCAGAAGACTCTTCCAACAGGGCATGAGTGGGTTCCCTCTTGTAGTTACCAACCATCTTGCTACGGCTACGCCTATTCAGACGGATCTTGATGACTTGTTCCAGTGGAACAAGTATAAGGATGTCAACAATGATATTCTTTCGGCTGGCGGTGTGAGCGGTGTAGTTGTATCTGGCATTTCCGAAGACGGCTCTACTTTTGCTTCGGCTCAGGTGAGTATGCAGACAGCTGAAACCAGAATCAACGCAGCTCGTGAAGAGTTCTGTGAAATGATGAATAAGATCAATGAGATCTTAACAGAATTCATCGACGGAACTTACAACCTTAAAGAGATTCCTCAATTCCACTTTCAGCCTCTCAGCATGGAAGGCAAGAAAGCGCTTCGTGAAAAGTGCATGGAGCTTTGGAAGGAAGGTGTGGTTTCTAATAAGACAATGCTTCAGACCATGGGGTATTCCATGGAAAGTGAAATCACACAACGCAAGAAAGAAGCTTCTGACGGAACAGATGGAATACTTTCCAAACGAGAAGAGACTAAAGCAGAGTCCAATAATAAAGTCGGCAGACCGACCATGGATGATTCAGAGCGGACATCAGACCCGGATGCGGCAGAGAGGGGTCGCGCCCCTAAACCGTCTAATCCAGAGGGTTCCATGGATGACTCTTGACGTTTCCGGGCGTCGTTAAATAAGTCGGATGTGGATAGTTTAAGGGTTGCCTTTAAACCCGCGTCTCACTGCTACGCTTAAAGCAGATGTTTCGATTGACCTGCTTAACGCCTCTTGCGAACGATCAACCATTCCCCGGTTCTGTTGTCGCAATGCGTTTCGGAGGTACCGGGCCTGCCTCATTCCTCCTCAGGCCCGGTTTTCTTTTTTTTATGGAGGAATGTTTAGATGTATCCACCTTCGGGTGTTTACATAGATTCGCTATCGCCTCTTTGTCTCCCATCACTGAGTGCGAAAGCAGATATGGAGAAAGAAGCATGAGTTCAATTTTCTTTGCTTCCGCTATCTCCGAAATCCAACAGTCTGATGTTTTCATGACTGTTAAAGCTCGCATATGCGAAGCTCCAGCGGCGAATCTCAACGGAGCTAGAGTTACCGAAGCTTTCATTAACGAAATCGTAGATAACGAAGAAAGCTATGTGGGCTTACCGCTGTATGCCGATATTAAAGCGCTTACAAGCGGACGTTATCGCCGACTCGGTCATCTGTATGACAGCAGAACAGGCGAATTCCATTCGACTCAGATTGGTTCTTTCTATCATTTCGAAAAAGAAGAATTTGAAGGCGGCTGTTATCTGGTTGGATATGCCAGAATTCCTAAGCGTAATAAAAAGCTTAGCAAGGCTATTACCGACCTGTGGACAGATAATGCTTTGAAGTTTTCTTTTGAAGTTGCCGTAGGCGAATATGAAGAATTGGAAGATGGAACGGTTCTGATCGATCAATCGGAAAACAACTATCTGGAAGGTACAGCCATTGTATCCTTCCCTGCTTGTGAAGAAGCTGTTGCTCTTGAATTAGTAGCGCAGCAAGAAGCAGATGACACCGAAGGAGGTGACGAGGAAATGGCGGACGAAAAGATGGTCGCGGAAGTCGAAGAGACCGTGACCGAAACGGCTGAAGAGACTAAAGAACCTGAACAGGTTGAAGAAGTCGAAGAAGCCGAAAAGAAGAAGGAAGAGTGTTCCGAAACGGAAACTGCTCAGGTCTTCATTCGTGAAGAGCATAAGGAGAGCAATGAGACGTTTGCTGTTGACACTGAGACTGGCGTAGAAGTACGGCAGAAGGTGGAGGTTGAAACGGAAGTTTGCCACACTGAAGACGGTGAAATCGTAAACGTCAATGACGAAATGGTCGCCGAAGAGACTCAGGAAGTTGAAGAGGCTGCCACTGAAACCGTCGGAGAAGATACGGATACTCCGTCGGAAGCAGACGCTACCGACGATGAGCCCGCTGAAGACATCTCCATTCCTGCGGATCCGGAGAAGAAGACTGCTGAACAGCAGATTGCTGAACTCACAGCTGCTATCGAATCGCTGAAGCAGGAAATTTCCGAACTGAAGACTCATAAGGAAACAGCCGAAGTAATCGCGGCTGAAATTAATCCCTTTGTAGATCCTATCCAGATGAAGAGCAAATACTCTCTGCTTGAGAAGGATACTCCCGACAATGCTTACTCGCTGCTTAGCAAGTAAGCCTTATTATTATGTGAAAGGACTGAATAGCTATGGCTGGCTATATGACTAAGCACCTTGGCTATCTGTACGAGGGCGAGCTTGTTAACGGCGCTGCGGCTCCTGTGGAGAATGGTGTCCTGATGGTTCAGGGTGCTACCACTAATGCTGGTAAGCTGGTACTGCCCGCTGCGGATACGGACACCAAGCTTGTGTGCAAGGAAGTCACCACGATCTATGATGGTGTTGTGGCTTATCGGTTTATGGTTGATACTCTGGCGAAGCGTTATTACTTCGTGGAGAACGGTTTTGACATTAATGACTCTCAGGCTTATGACAAGCGGACTTATACCACCAAGGTTGGCGACGAGCTGCGCGCTCATCCGCTGGTTGTGGGCGAAGAGTTTGTGACTGACAAGGTGACCGGAACCCCCACTGTTGGCACTGCCTACGGTGTGAAGGCTGACGGCACCGTTGGCTAATCGGAGGTGAAAGAACATGGCTGATATTAAGATTGAACGCGGCATGAAGCTGATCAAGGTGCTGGCCGCGCAGAATCGCAATGAGCGTGTCGACTCCGATAAGATCGAAGAGGCGAATCAGATCGTTCATGAGCTGGCTCAGGATCTGACTCCTCAGAACTGCCACGAGATCGGACAGATCGTTGCGTTTACCGTTGAAGATCTGCAGCAGAAGTCTCTGGACTTCCTTGGACTGGTTGCGGATACCAAGAACATTCCCTACGGTGGCAAGGCTGCTTTTAAGGTGAAGACTGGCGGCATTAAGGCTTATATTCAGGCTAAGGGTTCCACCACTGCTCGCAGCTATGTGGCTGACAGTCAGATCCTGGTGGACACCAAGGAAATCTCTGCTCGTCCCGCGATCAACATCGTTGACCTGCGTGCTGGCCGTGCGAACATTTCCGACCTGATCGCGGAAGCGAATACTGCCATTACCAACAAGAAGCTGAAGATGGTGCAGCAGGTTCTGCATAGCTCTATTGTCAATTTTGGTTCTCCCTTCTATGCTGTTTCCACTGGCGGTCTGAATAAGGCTGCTCTGGATGCTCAGCTGAATCACTTCCGTCGCCTTGGCCCGGTGTCCATCCTCGGCGATATCGCGGCTGTTGGTCAGCTGGCTCCTGTCAGCGGCATGACCATCAATGCTAATCCCACTTGGCAGTATTCCGGCAACATGCTGGATGAGCACAATGCCAATGGCTTCATCGGCAAGTACAATGGTTGTGACGTGATCGCTATGAACAACGCCTACGACGATGATGGCCTGACGCCCATGCTGGCGACCAACTGGCTGTATATCGTTCCTGGCGGCATGTCCGCTGAAGCTCGCAATCTGAAGATTGTGAACGAGGGCGGCATCAACTCCATGGCGAGCCAGAACATCGATGACATGGTGTTAACTTCTAGCACACCTGCGCAGAAATGCGCTTGACATTCCCTGTCGAACTGCTGGAAAACCCTTAGAGCGCAAACACTACAACGTAAGAATGAAATACGTCTAAGCGTGAATGTTTGAAAAGTTTTGCGATTGGACAATCAGCAACCAAGATCCGAATAGGATAAGGCTCAACGACTATCGAAAGGCAATCGAAAGATTGAACTGAGTAGAGTAGGAAGAACTTAATCAACTCTTCCGAAGTGGCAGGCCCCAGAAATGGGTGATGATATAGTCTGATCTTACGTGAAAGCGTAAGTTTTATTTCGACAAAACAAAAAGGTGATTAAAACAATGAGAACAGGTTTGATTTATATGTATATTGCACCAAACGGAAAGAAATACGTTGGACAGACAATATGTATTTCGAAACGAGATAAACAACATAGAATCGACGCATATGATAAGAATAGTGCTTCTTATGATTGTGCTTTTCATAGAGCGATTCGAAAATATGGATATGACAATTTTAAGTTAGTTATACTTGAAAAAAACATTCCAAGAGAAATGTTGGATGAACAAGAAATCTACTGGATAAAAGAAATGAATTCATTTGGCAAAGACGGGTATAACATGACGGCAGGCGGTTGCGGTAATTTAGGACGAGTATGGACAGCCGAGATGAGAAAAAAAGCATCGTTATCAAAGCAAGGATTCGGTTTAGGTCATCAAGTTTCAGAAGAAACAAGACGGAAAATTGGAGAGAAAAACAAGCTTCACAAACGCCCACAATCAGAAGAAACAAGACGTAAGATATCTGAACATAATGCTCGGGCCGTCGCAAAACCTATTTCTTTTGCAAACGAGGGTGTATATCACGGAAAGCCATTTTATCCAGGTTTAATATTTGATTCATCTGCTGCTTGTGCTGCATACTTTGGAATTAAACCTTCTACTCTTGCTGGGATAAAATCTGGAAAGTATAACAAAAAGGTAAATATGCAAATTGTCGAAATAACACAATAAGCTGATTACTTATTAGTGAACATAAATGACGAAGTTCGTCTGGATTCCTGGTTCGGCTGCGCGTTTGTGACCGGCAAGAATCCGACCTCCGGTGCTCACCTGCTCTCCTAATTGAGAGTTTTGACAATAAATGGGGAGGGACCTGACGGCCCCTCCCCTGTTCTAATTTGAAAGGAATAAAGGATTATGGATGGCGATAAGAAATTTCGCGTATACAATCGTTGTATTTACGATATTGGCGTAACCCTGACATCTGGTCAGCAGCCCAACATTCGGGCTGGCAGTTTTCTTCCGCTGAGTGTGAATGACATTCTCTATATCGAGAGTATTGCTAGCGGAAAGAAACCTTTCTCTTCCAAAATGCTCGTTCCTGTTTCCGATGACGGAAAGGATATGACTTTGGAACAACTCGGTGGATATACCGATGAATACTCTGAAGCTCACTTCAGCGAAGAAGAAATTGTTGCTAATCTCAAGAAGCCTTATAAGGCAGTTGAGAATTGGCTGAATAAGATTTCTGATCCTGTTGAGCTTCACTCAGTTCTCGAAGCAGCGAAGAAGATGAACGATCTTCCGGCTAGTAAGCTGAAGCTGCTCCAAACGAAATTCCCTAATGTAGATGTACTTGAAGAAGTCGAATAATTCACGAAGGAGTGACTGATGTGTTTAACATCACAGAATTTGCCAGTGAGTTAAATGAGCTGACAAAGTGGCAGGAAACTCCTGAAATCCTTGGACCCAGCGACTATGTTCGTATTGTAGTTCGGGCCATGAAGCAGTTCTTTGTGGACATCAATCACCCTGACGAATACGACCCTACTTTGTACACTGTTGATGAAGACGACAATACTTGCTACGACCGCACTTTCGCGCTGGATGAAGAAGTGTACATTATGACTCTCTGTAAGATTGAATTCTTCAAGAGAGTTCAAACAGATGTAAACAATGCTTTCGGCTACAAGACAGACGCATTAACTGTTACAAATGCCGACAAGCCTTATGCCAATCTTCAGAATACGCTGGCTGATTTAGATCTTGAGCGGCGTCGCAACTTTAATAAAATGATACGCTATACTTTAGGCTAAGGGTGACAGGAATGAAGGAAGACTGGATCGTGACTATTAGTTACAAGAACAAGAACCTTGAAACCGTCGTAGAAAAAGAATACACCTTCGATCAATATACGGAAATGTGCAGTCTTGGACTGAAGCATATTCTGATGGACATTGAAGATGTATTCTATTACTTCCAGGATAACAAGCAGAAAAGCGAATGGGATCAGGAAGCTATGAATCGGTTCAATGTGATTCGACATAAGATGCTGGATCAGGCAAACGCTATTCAGCGGCTGCCTCAGACATTAACTTATAAGGGAAACTCCCCTACTGAGTTAAGCATTAATGAATATATTACCGAACGTCAAAAGAACGGTTTACCAATTTAACAGAAAGGAGCGGCTACATGCCTATACCGTACATTCCCGCGGCTACAACCAAACGGTTTAAAGTACCTCGGACATTAGCCGCTGATTTTGATAGATTTTTAGATCAGGATATTCCAAACACAGTGATGGATTTTGAGATCCTTAAAAACTGGTATGACAAATTTGAGGACGGGTATGAACCTCAATATGTCAGAGGAGAAATCTATCCTGATTCAACAAAATCAAGATATGAAAACACTGACAATAACTTGAACATTCGCTGCTCTGTAACGAGTGGAATCAGAAAAGGTGACATGCTTATCCAACCAGACGGAACTATTTTCTTACTAGATTGGGCTGTTGCTTTGCAGTCGAATAACGCACCGTCTAGAGCTGTTAGATGTAACATGAATTTAACTGTCTTTCGTTATAAAAATGCAACCGTCGATGAGGACGGATATTTGATTGATGACGAAGGCTTCGTCGTTTCAGGAGAGAAGTATTCTCAAAACGTAAAACCATTAACGGATGTAATTGTTAACAATCTGCCTGCAAACGCATTTCGATACGATGGACGGCCTGAATATTATGCTGTGTCCGGTTCTCCCGGTATCGCTCCTAACGCGCTTACGATATTAACTGTTCAATATAACAATCAAACACAAAATATTACCGTAAGCGATCGTTTTATCTGGGGTGACGAATGTTATGAAATTGTCGATAAAAACATAAACGGATTAAACATATCTGGCTCGTACGGGACCATCACATTGCGTGCAAAGAAAGCAGCAGGTGGTATTCTATGACAGCCGATATAAAAGGTATAATCTTTGGAATCATTGCATCTAAGATAGAATCTTTCAAAGAACTTGCTGAAAACTTTGGCAAGTCTAGATTTCTAGTGTATAAATCTGAGATGCACGCTCCAGACGAAAGCGGCGAAGCGCACAGAAAAGAAGATGAAGAAATGGAAGCCATTGCGGATAGTTTTCGCTGCGAAATAAAACAAGATGGTGGACAATTCTCTTTATTCTTCTATATGGACGAAAGAAATCCAGGCGGGTTTCTTGAAATCGTTGATGCTGGAATGCCGCCTCCATTAGCAGGCGGCGATAACGGTACATCTCGTAATCCAGATGGGTCAACATATCCAACGCCTACGCCTATTAATAGATGGAACGAACCTGTTCCTGGATACGCAAAGCCTGCGACTGGTGTGATTAACGAAATTCATACAATGCTTTCCGATTTGTTTAGAATAGCTTTATCTGAAGCGATTGAATTTTCTAAAGAACAAATATCTCAAATCATTAAAGACGGTGTTTTAAAGTCATTGTCTGCTTAAAAGGGGTGGTTCATGATGATGGGATGGATTAACGCCTGGAATACAATAATCAGGAAAGTCATTTTCCGAGATCATGAACTAAAGCAACTCATGAAAATTCCAGCAAACACTGGAATTCTTCAGTTTATTGATCGTTATTTTATTCGGGCTGGATATACAAATAAATTATTAACAAATGAAGTTTGTCGAATTGTATATGCTGACGTTCAGGGTGCTCAAACCGATGTTGATAAAGTTAAACGTAATATGATGACATTTGACATCTATGTTAAACAAGAAGAACTTCACAATGTCGGAGACGACCGTCTTGTCTATAGAACGCACTTGATTGCTGAACGATTAATGAAATTACTTACAAGTGAAAGGTATCTTCAAGAGACAGGATATCGTTTCTGGATAGCTGGAGATTGGGATCTTGGAACGAGAACGACAGGATATGCACGATATTGCATTGCGTTTTACTATATGAAGGTTTACTGATCTTCTACGTTGATTTGCCGCCTTGAAGCAGGGCGGTTTCTAAATACTGTTTCAAAGGTTGCAAAAGGCTTCAATATTGTATATCGGCTACATATAAGGCTTATGGGAGGGCTAAGTATATAGCTTGATATAAATATATCACGAAAGAGGTCATGTATTATGGCGACCTATAATAACGCACTTAAAGGGTACGTGGCTGAATAAACGTCGGTCCTTCACGAAGAAATTCGTGTCGAACAAGCTGCCTAAACGGGGAAACTCTCTTTGATCAAAGGTAATTCCACCATTCGAAAATTACCATATAGGGAGAAGAGACAATCCCGTAGTAAACAAACAATTCAAAAGGAGAGATTATTATTTATGATTATTGAGAATGGTCCCTACACTGTTTATGTTCTTACTAACACTATAAATGGTAAAATGTACGTTGGAACTACAAAAAGAACATTAAAAGCAAGATTTAGCCGTGGTAAAGGTTATGAGAATCAAAAATTGTTTTATGAAGACATATGTAAATACGGATGGGATAAATTTTTGAGCGAAGTATTTGCATCCAACCTCACTGAAGAAGAAGCTTTTAATATGGAAAAATTGCTAATAGCGAAATTAAGAGAACAAGATCCAGATCTGCTTTACAACAGAGATGCTGGTGGAAAATATGGAAAGCATTGCCAGGAAACAAAAGAGATTATAAGAGAGCTTAATGTTGGTAGAGTTATAACAGAAGAAGCAAAAGTTAAGATTCGTGCTGCAAGAGCCAATCAAGTATTTTCTGAGGAAGCTTTAGCCAGGAGATCTGCAAAAATGAAAGGACGAAAGATGTCTCCTGAGTTTTGCAAGCATGTTGGCGAAACGCACAGTAAGAAGGTTAGATGTCTGGAAAACGGTATCGTATATCCTTCTGCTACGGCGGCTGCAAAAGATCTTAATGTCTCTGCAAGTGGGATATCTCAGCAAATAAAAGGTATTTATTCTCATGTAAAGGGTTATCATTTTGAGTTTGTTTAATCCTCTAACGACCATCGAAAACTCAGTTTGACCTCTCTGAGTTAGTAGAGTAGAACCAAGCGGTTCGAAACGGCAGTCGCCCGTAAGGGGCGAAGATATGGTCTGGTCTGCATGGTGACATGCAGCTGTTTTTTATAAACGCGACTAACGTAGCGAGTTAGTCGGAACTAACAGACGTCCCGAAAGTGATCTTTAGACGTTGCGATGGTCATGCCTTCAGCTTCGATGAGCTTGTCAAATACGGTTGGCTCCGATGCCAGAAATGACATTGTTAAATCCCTCTTAAACGGAGAACGCCTTTATAAGGTAACTTACCGTGCTAAATAAAAGCCTAGAGACTAGTCGAAAGACGTAAACCCAAGCGGGTTGAAATAGAGGGCCCCTACCCTTCAGGGAGGGTGAAGATATAGTCCGATCTGCATGGTGACATGCAGCAGCTGAAAAGCGGGTATGAATTAGCGACTCATACTGAACAAATAATACTAATAGTCAATGGACCGCTGCGACTGTTAGTGCCAACATTGAAACCATGGATATCAACGCTGGCTGGTAAAGGGAAACCTTGGGCCTGTAAGATCCTTTCCTGCTCACCACAGGGGTCATAGAAATATGGCTAACGGGGAAAGCTAAGGCAAACACTATGCCAATCCCGTGGGAATCATCTATATGATGAAGCCTGTATCGACTATCCTCGAATCGGAGGAGTAGGATCACTATTGGTACGTGATTCGAAATGGACTTCCGCGTATCGCGGTAAGATATAGTCAGATCCATATGAAAATATGGGTATATCGCTCTGTTCCCTGTGGCGGTGCTTCCGGGCTCTAGCACCTTCACTATGAACTTTACATGTGGCAAATTCGACGCCGATCTGTTCGCGATGGCGAACAAGACCGAGTATGAGACGAATGCCAACTATGCTCTGCCCACTGGCGAGCGGCATGAGCCTGATGCTAATCATCAGATCGAACTG
>ODAI010403847.1_pt1 | contig 10688 bp, 11 predicted proteins | sample 1539321 | NCBI WGS metagenome assembly ODAI01 (sample SAMN02144231, study PRJEB22623) | gut metagenome | biome: sheep rumen | host: Ovis aries | place: New Zealand | reverse complement strand
TAATGATGTAGGTTCAGCGCATAAAATAAATGAGTGTAGTGACTCCTACTCGATTGTTTTTAGGCGTTGAAGATGCGCAGTAGGCGGTGCAAGGTTTGTAAAAATAATTATGCACACCTACTTATTGTTTGCAATCTTGACATTACACTCCTTCGTAACGATTTTCTGACAAGCAGGAGTTTTTGGAAGAATATTATAGAAACACACGATTGAACTTGCTGAAGGAAGAATATGCTTGTATATTTGTATTGCAATTCGACGGCAAAACTTTTTTCATCCATAGTAATAGTCCGTTGTCTCACGAAGCCGACACGAAGGGTGCACGAAGGGTTGCCGAAGGATTTTACACATATATTGTGTCCTGACGTAATCTGTTTGGAACTGACATTATTTGCCACAAGTTTTCCTTATGTTCCTGTTCATTTCTCTTAGCAAATGTAGAGGAAGGTAAGAGGATGGTAAGAGGAAAAGATGGAAAATTTGATAAAAAGAACGGAAATAGACAACTGTAATGAACATTATTAGGTGGAAAATAATGGGATTGACGCTTGCTTTTTTACGTTTCGTGCTTTTTTATCGCCAATAATGATTGTTGAGATGAAAAAAAATTGTACTTTTGCCTTTGCTAATACAGTAAAACAAATAGCATTAAAACCTAAACTAAAATAAATATGAGTTTAAAAATCATTGTTCTCGCAAAGCAGGTACCAGATACTCGTAATGTAGGTCCTGATGCGATGACCCCAGAGGGAACAGTTAACCGTGCTGCACTTCCAGCCGTGTTCAACCCCGAGGACTTGAATGCCCTTGAGCAGGCTCTCCGTCTCAAGGATGCTAATCCCGGTTCTACTATCACCATGATTACCATGGGTCTGCCTAAGGCGGCAGATGTGCTTCGTGAAGGAATCTATCGTGGCGCTGACGAGGGAATACTCGTCTCTGACCGCCCTCTCGGTGGTGCCGACACTCTTGCAACGAGCTACACTCTTGCTCAGGCTATAAAGAAGGTGGGCGACTATGACATCATCCTCTGTGGCCGTCAGGCTATCGATGGTGATACAGCACAGGTAGGCCCACAGGTTGCTGAGAAGCTTGGTCTCACACAGATTACCTATACAGAGGAAATACTCTCAATAGACAAGGCTGCAAAGAAGATTGTGGCAAGACGTCATATTGATGGTGGTGTTGAGACTGTCGAAGGTCCACTCCCTATCGTGGTAACTGTCAATGGTTCGGCTGCTTCTTGCCGCACTCGTAACGTGAAGCGTGTATGGGCTAACAAAAACCGTGAGTTTACTACATGGGGTGCTGCCGACATCGATGCTGACCCAATGCAGATTGGTAAGGCTGGTTCGCCAACCAATGTGAAGGCTGTCAAGAGCATCGTGTTCAAGGCTAAGGAAAACAAGACTCTCTCTGCAAGCGATGCTGACATCGAGGGTCTTATTGTTGAACTCATGGAATCTAATACAATAGGTTGATTTCAAATCTATAATTTGAAATTTGACGTTTAAAAGTTATGAATAGCGTATTTGTATATTGTGAACTTGAAGGCAACAAAGTTGCTGACGTAAGTCTGGAGCTTCTCACCAAGGGACGCAAGCTTGCTAACCAGCTTGGTGTTAAGCTCGAAGCACTCCTTATTGGCAGCGGACTTGACGGAGTTGAGAGTCAGGTACTTCCATACGGAGTTGATAGAGTACATATCTTTGATGCTGAGGGACTCTTCCCTTACACATCACTTCCACATACATCTGCCGTGGTAAACCTCTTCAAGGAGGAGCAGCCACAGATTTGTCTCCTTGGTGCTACCGTCATCGGTCGTGACCTCGGTCCTCGTGTTTCTTCTGCACTTCATTCTGGTCTTACTGCCGACTGTACTCAGCTGGAGATTGGCTCATTCGACATGAAGGTGAAGAACGAGGCTGGCGAGATGGTTGACAAGCACTATGAGAACCAGTTGTATCAGATTCGTCCTGCATTCGGTGGTTCCATCATTGCCACAATCGTCAATCCTGAGCATCGTCCACAGATGGCAACAGTACGTGACGGTGTGATGAAGAAAGAGATTGTTGATGCCAACTACAAGGGCGAGGTCGTAAAGCATGATGTGGCTAAGTACGTTCCTACTACTGACTATGTAGTGAAGGTACTTGACCGTCACGTAGAGGCAGCAAAGCATAACCTCAAGGGTGCTCCAATCGTCATTGCAGGTGGTTACGGAGTAGGTTCAAAGGAAGGCTTCGACCAGCTCTTTGAGCTTGCCAAGGAACTTCATGCAGAGGTAGGTGCAAGCCGTGCAGCTGTAGATGCAGGATGGATTGACCACGACCGTCAGATTGGTCAGACAGGTGTTACTGTTCGTCCTAAGGTATATATTGCCTGCGGTATCTCAGGTGCCATCCAGCACATTGCAGGTATGAAGGACTCAGGTATCATCATTTCAATCAACAATGACCCACAGGCCCCAATCAACCAGATTGCCGACTACATCATCAACGGCACAGTTGAGGAGGTCGTTCCAAAGTTGATTAAGTATTATAAGAAGAACTCAAAGTAATTTTATTGTGGAGTTATAGAGAAGTTAAAAAGGAGTTAAAGAGAAGTTAAAAAGACGATAGTTTATGACACGAACATTCAAAGATATTATCGCATGGCAAAAGTCCTATGAGTATTGTTTATGCGTATATGAAGTCACAAGGACATTTCCTGATTTTGAAAAGTTCGGTCTTCGCTCTCAGTTTACTCGTGCAGCCATTTCTATACCAGCGAATATAGCAGAAGGTTATAAAAAGCTAAGTAAAGCAGATAAACTTAGGTTCTTTAATATCGCACAAGGGAGTCTTGAAGAATGTAGATGTTATAATATGCTATCAAAAGATTTGCAGTATATTAACAACGAGCAGTTTGAAACTTTGGAATATAAGATAAACAATGCGAGTGTCTTGTTAAATTCTTACATTGATGGCATTTCTCAGAATTCAGCTTTCAGAGAATGACATACGTCTTTTTAACTACATTTTAACTTCACTTTAACTACAATTTAACTCCCTAAACAACGGAAAAATATGGCAAATTCCTATACCGACGTTCCGGAGATTAAGTTTCACATGGACCATCCATTGATGAGACGTATCGTAGAACTTAAGGAACGCAACTTTGCTGACTACGGTCAGTACGATTATGCTTGCAAGGATTATGAGGATGCACTCGACAACTACGACAAGCTCCTTGAGATTGCAGGCGATGTAAATGCCAACATCATTGGCGTAAACGCAGAGGCTGTGGATGCTGAAGGCCCTGGATGCAAGGACGGACGCATGATTTATGCTTCAAAGACAGTTGAGAACATGGATGCTTGTATCAAGGCAGGTCTCAATGGACTCACCATGCCACGTCGCTATGGCGGTCTCAATGTGCCAATGACAGTCTATTCTGCTGCCAACGAGATTGTCAGCGAGGGCGACGCAAGTTTCCAGAACATCTGGTCACTTCAGGACTGTATCGTCACACTCTATGAGTTTGGCGACGAGGAACAGCGCAAGAAGTACATCCCACGTGTATGTGCTGGCGAGACAATGTCAATGGACCTCACAGAGCCAGATGCTGGTTCTGACCTCCAGTCTGTTACCCTCAAGGCTACATTCGACGAGAAGGAGAACTGCTGGCGTCTCAATGGCGTTAAGCGATTCATCACTAATGGTGACTCTGATATCCACCTCGTACTTGCACGTTCAGTTGAAGGTACTAAGGACGGACGTGGTCTCTCTATGTTCATCTACGACAAGCGCAATGGTGGCGTTAATGTACGTCGCATTGAGAACAAGCTCGGTATTCACGGTTCACCAACATGTGAGCTTGTATATAAGAATGCAAAGGCAGAGCTTTGCGGTTCTGAGAAGCTCGGTCTCATCAAGTACGTCATGGCACTCATGAATGGTGCACGTCTTGGTATTGCTGCTCAGTCAACAGGTCTTCAGCAGGCTGCATACGAGGAGGCACTTGCATACGCCAAGGACCGTAAGCAGTTTGGCAAGGAGATTATCAACTTCCCAGCTGTCTATGACATGATTGCTACTATCAAGGCTAAGCTTGACGCTGGTCGTTCAATGCTCTACATGACTTCACGCTATGTGGATATCTACAAAGCACTCGACGATATCTCAAAGGAGCGCAAGCTCACACCTGAGGAGCGTGACGAGTACAAGAAGTACTCTAAGCTCGCAGATGCGTTCACGCCACTTGCCAAGGGTATGAACTCAGAGTTTGCCAACCAGTCAACATACGATGCCATTCAGGTACACGGTGGTTCAGGCTTCATGCTCGAGTACAAGTGTCAGCGCATCTATCGTGATGCTCGTATCACTTCTATCTACGAGGGTACAACTCAGTTGCAGACTGTAGCTGCCATTCGTTACGTTACCAATGGATTCTACCAGAGCGTACTTGCAGACTTCGAGGCAGAGGCTGTTGCACCTAAATACAAGAGCTATGCAGAGCGTCTCGTTGCTATGCGTGAGAAGCTTGCAGAGGCAACGGATAAGGCTAAGGCACCAGGCAATCAGGATTTCCTCGACCTATGTGCACGTAAGCTCTATGAGATGTCAGCCCTCACAATCATGGGTCACCTTCTCCTTCAGGACACACAGAAGGCACCAGAGATGTTTGGCAAGAGTCTCAAGGTATTCATGAACTATGCCGAGAGCGAGGTTGCAAAGCACTTCAACTATGTAAATGCGCTTGACGAGTCACAGCTCGATGCTTATCGTCAGATTTAAGTGTAATGGTATAAACTTATACGATTAAACTTGTATTGCAGTTTTTTGCCGCAAAGCGGCCAGTTGGAAAAACATGGCGAAAACAAAAGAAAACAAAAGAAAACCTGTTTTTTCTTGTTTTTGTTCTGTTTACTTCCCGCTGGTCAGTGAGAAAAGTTCTTGACTGTTTTTACTTCCCTTCGGTCAGTGAGACCGCTTCGCTAAGTTCTAATAGGCACATTGTGCAAAAACATTATGCGTACAGGTTGAACCATATCATTCATGGGAGTTAGCGGACAAAACATAATATTGTCCGTTAACTCCTAATCGATTTTGAACAACAAATATGAGCGACAACGGAAAGAGGAGCAATACAGGCGTGTTTTTTCTGCTGATGGGAATTATTTCAGCGGTCATCCTGACATGGGTTCTTTATGCAAAGTATGACAGCGAGGATTTCTTCTACATCACATCTTACGAGAATGGCATTAAGACGACGGAATACAGTCCGGGCTTCGTCATCGGCATGTTTGTATTCATGTATGTGTTTGCCGCCACATTTATATGGCTTGGCATATACATGATTCGCAAAGGTCGTGAAACTATAGTCATGTCATTAGGCGAAGTTATGGTTATAGAAAAGGACCAGCACAAGGACGAGCATGCCGTAGGTCACGCAACCGAACGTCCTGGTGACAATATACATTCCGCATCTTTTAGATATTCATCTGTTGTAAGCGGAGGGCAACGCACAGTCATAGAGCATGGAAACAAGAATGTTGCCATTCTCATGTCACGCCTATTCACGGGTATTGGCACACTTGTCATTGCCATTGGCATCGCAATGTTGGTGTGGGACAGGACATCTCTGCAATCGCTCATAAAGATCGAGGCAGACGTGGTGAGCATATACACACACCGTGGTACCTACCAAAAACGTTCAACCACTTATTACGCCAAGAATAAGTACGACATAGACGGCAAACACTACGTTAGCCGTGTCACCGTATCTGCATTTTTCCACGACAGCCATGTCACCATCTATTGTAATCCAGAAAATCCGCTCATCTGCCGCACCAATGGCGAATATCTGTTCTTGTACATCATCCTGTTCTCCGTTGGCATCGGCTTCGTTGTCATCAGTACCGTTTTCAGGTATATCATAAGGAACAGAATGCAAATAGCACAAAATTGATATGAATACTGATGTCCGCTTTTTAGTGTTGTGCATCCATAAAATAAATAATGTGGATGATAGTGTGGATTGAGCATGTTTTCTTGATTATTCCTTTTGAGCAATCAACATTTCTACTCATTTTTTTGCATATAAAATTAAATTTTACTATTTTTGTCAAATAGACAATAACATAACAGTATAGCATAATACAAATTATGTGCTGGCTAAAACTGTAAAATCATTGAACATTGACCTGTTATTAAATTATATGGAACGTCACAGTACTAACACATGTAGATATTGATTTTACAGATAGACACAAGTGGTATAAAGCATAAATCATCAAAGTCGTAATTAAAAATAAAACAATTATGGACAGACAACATCAAAAAGCGAGAATACCTAATAAACGGTATAAAATAGATACTATACTAGTAGGAGAATATTTTGACAAAGAAGTCACGTTTTACAGCATATTGAAAAATGGCGTTATCCATATATATAGGCATGATGGACCATCACGCAATTTTAGCAATGATTCATGTTGGTTAGAAGAGGGCTTTGCTGATATTAAAGTTCTATGGAAATATGAATATTATGAGATTAATGGTTGTTTCGTTTTTCTAAAAGATTTTAATGGCAATGGACGTGTTGTGGAATTGACTCGTAAAAGAAATGTCATAAAGGATTTACACTTTACTGATATAAAAATTTTATGGAGATATGATCCTGACTATAGAGAAGATAGCAAGCCTGCTTGTTTCGCTATTCTAAAAGAATTAAATGGCAATGGACGTATTGTGGATTTGTTTAGTGAAAGTGATGTCTTAAAAGATTTTAAATTCAAAAATTACAATGGTTGTGCGTATAATTATAAAGATATTTATCCATCTCTGAATAGTGAAAAAACAGATACAATACTTCGTTTTTTAGACAGAGCAAAAAAGAAATTTGCTCTTTATTCAATAAAAGAGAACAAATATATCTTTTCATACGATTATACTGATATTGATGTGTATTCGAAAGGCGTATTATTAGATGAAAAGATTGCCGTAGAATACAAAGGTTTTATAAAAGATTTTTCTGAATACGAATTTGATGGCAGAATGTTTTATAATATAGAAAAAAATGATTATTGGGTGATTATTGATGAGACAGAAAGAAATGGTAGTTTTATAGATCCATTTGAGCAAGATAAATACAATGAAGATATTCTAAAGTTGGATACTAACTATTTCAGTTACACTTATAATAAGAAAACAGAAGAGTTACAAAGAAAAGAATATCAAGACGAGGATATTGATTGGAGCGAATACGCTGACATTGCCTACGAAGGGTATAGTAGGCTTTATCTTGGTCTAGAAGATTAGCAAAATAGGAATTGAGCCTATGCTTTATTGATGAAATGGGAAGAGTTTAACAATATCCGAAGTTTTATATATACCCAAGATTTTTAAAGACTACAACTAGTTTGCAAGAAGTATAGAATAACAACATAGAAAGATGGTGTGTCAAAAAGCTTTTGATGCACCATCTTTGTTCGTATTTACACCCTTCGAACATTCTTTTATGCATATCTCTGCCTATGTTTTAGAAAGATTTTGAGTGATTCCTGCCTATGTTTTAGAAGAAAAATTACTGTTTTCTGCCTATGTTTTAGAAAGATTTCGGGTGATTTCTGCCTATGTTTTAGAAAAAACACTTACCTTTGCAACTGTATTTTAATTAATTAGTAAGATGTATAGTCGATTACTATTAAATGACCTAAATAAGTGGAGGAACAATCCTGAGCACAAGCCTCTTGTACTTAGGGGGGCACGTCAGGTCGGAAAGACTACTTTGGTAAACGAATTTAGTATGGTGAATACTTTGTACAGGACACTCAGACTCCTGCGCCAAACAATAAGCCATACCGATTGATAAACATTCCTTTTTATCTTGTCGGATTCATAGACAAAATAATTGAGGAGGAATTTGTCACAGAATAATGTAACCCTCTTATAAGTCTCTTATCGTATCGCTGAAAATCTGCTACTTGTCTGCAAAATAGCAGAGGAACAGCGGACTTACATCGGAGTCACATAAGACTCACTGCCTTGGATGGGCAGACAAAAAAGCAGCATCCCTTAAAAATTTGAAAAAGACAAACGCTGTTTATTGCAAATAAATCATATTATATCTATCTTTGTCACATCAAAAAAACGACTCGTCGTTTTAACATAATTTGCATTATGCAACGACTAAAACTAATTAACATTTTTTATTTCTAAATTTCATTTATCATGAACAAAAAAGAGTACAAAAATCCGACAACGAAGCTTGTCAAATTACGCCATCAATGTCACCTATTGGTAGGTTCTGGTAGCGATTTGTATAATCAAGGTGAAGGACAGGGAGGTCGCGAGGATTGATTAACACTATGTTTAATCGTTTGCCACTCGGCTTTCCCGAAGGGTAACTCTTGGCTTGCCCAAGAATCCTAAGGAATCCTGACATAAGGAGGGCAGCACTCCCCGCTACGGCGGACGGATGCTGCCCTCCATTTTTCGTTTAACCTAATACACATTATGTACCGACTAAAACCATAGGAATTGTACATACTCTCACCAGAAGGTGATAATATATTACTCGACATTCCTGCATATTCTCTGAACATCATAAGAGTAAAAGGAAAAAAATAAATACTCTGGAAAATACATACTGCAGAATAAACACATCAATACTGCGCAGTATTGAGGCCGATACTGCGCATTACTTTTTTTGTATGCCAGAAATGAGGGTTGTGCAACTTTGCCTCAAAAGTTGAAAACATTGGAAGAAAAGTTGCGCAACCATACATAGGAAAAAAGATGTGTCTAAAAAATGGACATGCAGATGTACAAATGTTGGACACGTGGAAATATCGGCATGAGGGGACACATGGAATGATGCTTAATCATCGTACATTTGTACAAAACATCAAGAATACAATGAAAACAAACAAGATTATTATCATTCTTTGTGCTGGCATGATTACGATGATGACTGGTTGCAGAACAAAGACGAAATTGATTGGTAAAGTGGGAAAGCCTGTTGATTTGGGACTTTCCGTGTTGTGGGCTGACCATAACTTGGGAGGCGAGTGCGTGACAGACAGCGGTATCTCTCTACCTGTGGAGACTAAGGGAAAGAAGAAGGTGGTTGACACCGCCAAACACATGTGGGGAAAAGGATGGCATTCACCTTCCATCAGTCAGATGCAGGAACTGATAAATGAATGTGACTGGCGTAGTACCACACAGGATGACGTGAAAGGATTCATCGTTACTGGCCCTAACGGCAACACTATCTTCGTGCGTCGTTATGCCAAGGAGGGGATGGACTACTGGACGTCAGAGATAGACAAGGAACACAGGCCATACGTAGCATTCATGTATATGAATAATGCGTATGTGGACATGAGTTATTCCGAAAAGAACTGGAAAAAGTTCATACGTCCTGTGATGCGAAACAAGCACTACCGCAAGATTGAAGAGAAAGACAGAGTTCGCGACACATTATTAGTCAAGGAACGAATACGCAATGCCGAAGCTCGCAAGGCTCTTGAGGCTAAGTTGGCAGATGCAAATTCTATTACAAGAAAGACAGGCAAAATGTTTACGAAAGCAAAGAAAGACGGTACACGCATCTTGCCATTCCTTCAACTTGACACGGCAAGGGTCATCAACTTTACGCTTGAGGAGCTTGACACGCTTGACAATGTGTTCTATCGTTTCAACAACCTTGCTGACAGTCATGTTTGTTTCTCCGAGGAACAGGACCTTATCACCATGAGATTTAAAGGACTACTTGCATTCACATTGGACATGGAGACGATGGATGAAAGCTCGTCTGTCAGCCTGAACTATAATAATGGCGAGCGATTCAAAAGCGAACACATTAAAATGAAGAATGGCGTATCAACCAACGAGAATGTATATTATGCCGACAAGGATTGTGTCACAACCATTTCGCTAAGCGGATGGCAAGGTGGTCGTACCAAGTTGAAACGAATACGCCTGTTCCACTCACTCACGTTAGAGGAAGATGAGTAAATGAACTGTGAGCATGCAGATTAACATTGTTCTTCATGTGGAATAAACAAAAAGATGCGAAAAGTTTGTTCAATCCTCAGAATGTTTTTACATTTGCAAACAAATCATACCATAATAGTAACAATGGAAAAACTTACAAACCTTTTTGAATTAATTGGCTATTTCGCATTAGTCATTATTGGTATTGTTGCATATTTCATCATCCGTCAGATAGTATTACAATGGCGTTATCAATTCTGGAACAAAAATACCTTCATGACTCTTGACCCTCAGACGAAGAATGATGACATGGAGAACCTTCAGAAACTTAGAGACAGAGGTTGCATAACTGACGAGCAATACGACGAAGCTGTAAGAAAGTTGCAAGAACAACACAGTCAACTCTCATAAATGTCTGATTATAACATATAATTCGATGCAAATGAACTTTCAGTAAACCTGATTGTGAACTTTTAGTGAACTATATGTCGTAGGAACATTATGTGTCTTTGAGGCTAAACGAGTACGTTTTGCAACGTAAAAAACATAAAAACAAAAATAACAATTAAGTAGGTGTGCAAAATTATTTTTACAATCCTTGCACCGCCTACTGCGCATCTTCAACGCCTAAAAACAATCGAGTAGGAGTCACTACACTCATTTATTTTATGCGCTGAACCTACATCATTAATCAATACAATC
>ODAI013443486.1_pt1 | contig 10689 bp, 10 predicted proteins | sample 1539321 | NCBI WGS metagenome assembly ODAI01 (sample SAMN02144231, study PRJEB22623) | gut metagenome | biome: sheep rumen | host: Ovis aries | place: New Zealand | reverse complement strand
TTCTCGGGAAAGCAGCCCATAAGCTTGGGATACTCACGGAAGGCCCGGATCATCATCCGGCAGGCCTTCTCCTGCTCCGAAGGCAGGATCCGGCGGAGTCCGGGGATCTGGATCGTATGCTGTTCAGGGACCCGGACCGCAGGCTCTTCGGGGATCGTGAACGAATTTTTCGGGATAAGATCTGTCACGAAAGCCTCCCCTTTATTTGAAATAGTCCAGCAATCCCAGAATGGAGTTTTCGACCATGTCGGAGACCGCTTCCCTGGTATAGAAGGCCATGTGGGGCGTGGTGATCACGTTGGGGTGGGAATTGAGGATGGCCAGCTGAGGATTGTTCAGGGGCTGTCCCATCCGGTTGTAATAGTACATGCCGAACTCGTTCTCGACCGTGTCCAGGCAGGCGAAGCCCAGATGGCCGCTCTCGATGGCGTCGATCATGGCCTCCGAATCCACCAGCGGTCCCCGGGCGCAGTTGACCAGGCCGGTGCCCGGTTTCATCTTGGCAAAAGCCTCCCTGTCGATCATGTGATAGTTCTCCTCGATGGCCGGCGCGTGGAGGGTGATGACATCGCTTTCCCGCAGCAGGGTGTCCAGATCCGTGTATTCGACGATCCCTTCCAGATCCTCCTTGGGATAGGGGTCAGTAGCCAGCATCCGGCAGCCGAAGCCGGTCAGTTCATGGGCCAGGCAGGCGCCGATCCGTCCGGTGCCCACGATGCCCACGGTCAGGTTGCCCAGCTCGCAGGCCAGCTTGCCCTCCAGGGTATAGTCCTGGACCTCGGCCCGCAGGCGGATGTACTTCAGCTTGCGGATGCCCAGCAGGATCATCATGACCGTGTAGTCAGCCACCGTGGCCGGCGAGTAGGTGATGTTCAGGACGCCGATCCCCTTCTCCCGGGCGTAGTTGTAATCGATGTGGTCGTAGCCGATGGTCCGGGTGGCGATGCAGCGGATGCCCATCTGGCAGTATTTATCGATCATGGCCTTGTCCACAGGAGCCGTCAGGATGTTGATGGCGTCGTAGCCTGCGGCCAGGTCGGCGTTCTCCAGAGTCGGCTTTTCACCGCAGGAGGCGAACTCGACATTATATTTCTTACTGAATTCATCGAAGTAGACCCGCTCGTCATATTCGCGGAGTCCGTAGACAAACATTTTCATAGCTCTACACCTTTATTTTCCTCAATGAGTGTGGATTTTTTCCGTTGGAAATTATATCATATTAGCGTACGAAAGGAAATACGCCCATGAGAGAATTGGATACAGCGAAGATCAGCGAAGCCGTGGCCAGCCTTTGCATAGAGGCCAACCACCGGCTGGAGGAAAGCACCAAGGAATGCATCAGCCGCCGGGCCTGCCAGGAGGACTGGGCTCCCGCAAAGGCTGTGCTGGACATCATTGAAGAAAACATAGCCATCGCCGAAGAGGGGGAATTTCCTCTTTGTCAGGACACGGGGATGGCCTGCGTCTTCATCGATCTGGGCCAGGAGGTCCACCTGACCGGGGGACTGCTGGAGGACGCGGTGAACGAAGGGGTGCGCCGGGGCTACACGGAAGGGTACCTGCGCAAGTCCATCGTGGCCGACCCCCTGCGCAGGACCAATACCGGGGACAATACCCCGGCGGACCTGGTGGTGAGGATGGTCGCCGGCGACCGGGTGAAGATCACCGTGGCGCCCAAGGGCTTTGGCTCGGAGAACATGAGCCAGATCCGGATGCTCCCGCCCTCGGCCGGACAGAAGGGGGTCGAGGACTTCGGGGTCTGGGTCTGCGAAAAGGCTGGAGCCAATCCCTGCCCGCCCATCGTGGTCGGCGTGGGCATCGGGGGCAATTTCAACAAGTCGGCCCTGCTGGCCAAGCGGGCCCTGCTCACTCCCCTGGACCAGGCCAACCCGGATCCCTACTACGCGGACATGGAGGAAAGGCTCCTGGAGAGGATCAACGGCCTTGGCATCGGGCCCCAGGGATTTGGCGGCAGGACAACGGCCCTGAAGGTGAGCATACTCTGTGCTCCCACCCACATCGCGGGTCTGCCGGTGGCCGTCAATATCAACTGTCATGTGAGCCGGCACGCCGAGGCAGTGCTGTAAGAGGGAGGTGACGGGAGCATGGAATATATACTGAAAGAACCTTTCAGCAAGGAAGCTCTGCGGGAGTTTCGCGCGGGGGATCAGGTCCGGATCACCGGGACCATCTACACCGCCCGGGACGCGGCCCACAAGAGGATCACGGAGATGATCGCAAAAGGGGAAGAGCCCCCCTTTGAGATCGAGGGATCGATCATATACTATGTCGGACCGACCCCGGCCAAGCCGGGAAATCCCATCGGCTCGGCGGGACCGACGACCAGCTACCGGATGGACGCCTACGCGCCGCAGCTTCTGGATCTTGGCCAGCTGATGATGATCGGCAAGGGCCAGCGGTCCGCGGAAGTGGCGGAGGCGGCCCTGCGAAACGGGGCGGTCTACGCGGCGGCCATCGGAGGTGCGGCGGCAGTGATGGCCCGGTGCGTGAAGTCAGCGGAGGTCATCGCCTTCCCGGATCTGGGCGCGGAAGCGGTCCGCCGCCTCTATGTGGAGGATCTGCCGGTGACCATAGTGCTGGATACCCACGGGGGAAATCTGTATGAAGAGGGACGCGCTGCCTATCTGGCGCAGGTAAAGGAGGAAGCGAAATGAGCTACAGCGAGTTTGTGAAAGAGATGAAGATGGAGGGCCGGCTGATCGCCATCACCCGGGTCCATAAAGAAGAGGCGGAACTGACGGACACCTTCGGCTGTATCTACCGCACCCTGCGAAAGGTCCTAGCCGGAGAGACCTATACCTTCGCCCTGGAGAACTGCTCATGCTCCGGTTTTGATCACAATACGGGGCTGAGGGACGACATGCCCAATACGCCGGGCGGCTTCGGCGTCTTCCTCTCCTACGGATCGGACCAGCAGTGGACCCCGCCGGGGGAGAAGTTCAAGTGCGATCCGGCCACGGCGGAAGCCATGTGGGACTGCCTGCCCAAGGAAGTGATGGACGGCTTCGACGCCCTCCGCTTCGAGCCCTATAGAGAGGGCCTCCATCCGGATATCGTGGTGGCCTTCTGCAATCCGGACCAGCTGTCCGCCATGATCGTGCTCCACGGTTACGACAAGGCTGAGTACGACCGGGTCATCGCATCGACCGTATCCGGCTGCGCATCCATGGTCCGGATTCCCCTGAATGAGCTGAAGAGTGATAAGCCAAGGGCGGTGATCACTGGTACTGACCTTGCTGCCCGCAAGTTCGTTCCCGAAGGGGAGCTGGCCTTCGCGGTGACCGGACCGGAGTTTGATAAGATGCTGGCGGTCACGGAGGAATGCTTCTTCCATTCGCCGGTATGGAAGCCGGTCAGAAACCGGCTGCGGGCGGAGGAGCATCTGGAGGATGCTGTCTTCACCAGGCTGGCCTAGGGCGGAAGGGACCGATCCCGGGACCCCGGGGCCAGGGCCGATCCAGAGATGCCGGGACCCCGGGGCCAGGCTTTCCCAGCCTTTGCATGTGCCCCCTTGTGGAAAGCGGCAGGCGGGTGTACAATGGTGGGGCGGCCTGGCCGCAAAAACAAGGACATTAAGAACGAGGTAAAAGAGAATGTTTGAAAACTTAAAGACACTTCAGGCGGACGGCGCTCAGGGCGGCGAGCCGGTAAACGAATCCAACTGCACTCACGACTGCGGATCCTGCCCCAGTGCGGGCGGATGCGGCAGCTTCGATCCCAAGAGTCTGCTGGAAGAGACCAACGAATTCAACAATATCAAGAAGGTCATCGCTGTTGTCAGCGGTAAGGGCGGCGTCGGCAAATCCCTGGTGACTTCCCTGATGACCATCAGCATGCAGAGGCGCGGCGGTGTCTGCGGAATCATGGACGCGGACGTGACCGGCCCTTCGATCCCCAAGATGTTCGGCGTTGATGAAAAGGCTGAGGGCAACGATGTAGGTATCTTCCCCCTGCTGACATCCACCGGGATCAAGACCATTTCCGTCAATAACCTTCTGGAGAACGACAGCGATCCGGTCCTCTGGAGAGGCCCGATCATCGCAGGACTGGTCAAGCAGTTCTGGACAGACGTGCTTTGGGGCGAGACGGATTACCTGTTCGTCGACATGCCGCCGGGAACCGGTGACGTAGCTCTGACCGTATTCCAGTCCATTCCTGTCGACGGGATCATCGTGGTCACCTCACCTCAGGATCTGGTAAGCATGATCGTGGAGAAGGCGGTCAAGATGGCAGAGATGATGGACGTTCCGGTCCTGGGCCTGGTAGAGAATATGGCCTATCTGGAATGCCCCCACTGCGGAGAGCAGATCCCGGTCTTCGGACAGAGCAGGACTCAGGAAGTCGCCGAGGCTCACGGACTGGAGGTCCTGGGACGGATCCCCATCGATCCTAAACTGGCGGCAGCCTGTGACAGGGGAATGATCGAAACATTTGAAGGCGACTGGCTGGACAAGGCCGTCGAGAAAGTAGAGGCTTTATAATGAGAAAGAACTTTGGATCCAATTCTTTTCTGTATCCCATGCCGGTGCTGATCATCGCGGCTTACGGTGAAAACGATGTGCCCAGCGTCATGAACGCGGCCTGGGGCGGCATCTGCGGAAACGGTAAGATCATGATGTGCGTCACACCGACCCACCGGACGGTCAAGGACCTTCGGGCACGGGGCGCCTTCACGGTCAGCGTCGGTGATGTGAAGAACGAAGTGGCCTGCGACTACGTGGGCATCGTTTCCGGAAACGACGAGCCGGACAAGTTCGCAAAGGCTGGCTTCACCCCGGTGAAATCGGAGTTCGTAGACGCGCCTCTGATCGCGGAACTTCCCATGGCCCTGGACTGCAAGGTCGAAAGCTATGATGAAGACTCTCATATCCTGATCGGCGAGATCGTCAATGTCAACGCCGACGAATCCGTCCTGAACGAAGAGGGCGCGATCGATCCGGCCAAGGTCCAGCCCATCACTTACGATCCAGTGGGCCACACCTACATCGCTCTGGGCGAAGTCGTAGGCACAGCCTTTGGAGATGGAGCCAAGCTCAAGTAGGCCACTGCCTGCCGGGAGGGAGGACATAATCGGCATCGTTAATAGGCGATGAACCAGTATTTGCAAGGGAGATAGGACATGAAACCACTGGAGACCGAAAACTATAAATTCTTTCAGCATAAGGCCTGTGAATTCTTCCCCTGTCACCAGGTGAAGAACGAGGACAACTTCAACTGCCTCTTCTGCTACTGCCCTCTGTACGCACTGGGCGATGGATGCGGCGGCAATTTCAAGTACACCGAGAACGGGGTCAAGGATTGCTCCGGCTGCGGACTGCCCCACAGCCCCGGTGGCTACGACTACATCATGGACAAGTTCGGTGACATCATCGAGCTGGTGAAGAAGTAAAACTGAAATATAAGAAGAGCTGTTGCGTTGAAGCAGCAGCTCTTTTTTAGTACCCGCGGCGGGGCTTGGTTTAGAATTTATCTTTCAGAGTTACGGTCTTGCGGATCAGGGCGTAGAAGATCCGCAGCGCTGCGCCGATGACCAGAAGGCCCAGGGCGATGGCGCCGGCCATGCACAGGGTCTGCATCCCGATCTCGGCGGCGTCCCCGAAGTCATCTCTGAGCAGGGCTGCCATGGTATTGAAGATGGCAGCTCCCGGGACCAGACAGAGGATGCCCGGAATGATGAAGATGGTTGCCGCGTCCTTCAGGTAGTGGGCGGCGATGTTGCTCAGCAGGCCTACGACGCAGGCGCCGAAGAAGCAGCCGAAAGCAGCGGACGAATAATAGGTCATGGACAGCTCATAGGTCACCCAGCCGAAGGCTCCGATCAGGACGCAGGCAGGAATGTGTCTGACCGGGACCCGGAAGATCACAGAGAAGCCTGCGGTGGCAAAGAGGGCCAGAGCGAATTGACAGATAAAGAATGTCATAGTGTGAGCCCTCCTATCATCGTCCAGAGTTTGATGATCAGGCCGGCGCCTGCGGCAAGGGATACCGCCGTCAGGATCGCTTCGACCATCCGGGTCAGCCCGGCCAGCATATCTCCGGAAAGAAAGTCCCGGATGGAGTTGGTGATGGCGACGCCCGGCACGAAGAGCATGATGGTACCGCTGATGATGGGCCCGTAGCTGGCCCCCTTAAGTGAGGCGGCGATGGTCAGAGCGATGAAGGCAGCCAGAGCGCAGCAGCACATGCCCCGGATAAAAAAGTTGATCTCATATTTCTCAAGAAAGCGGGAAAGGGTATAGGAGATGGTGCCGGTGATGAAGGCGCAGCCGAAGTCGATGGCGTTGCCTCCGAACATGACGGCGAAACAGGCTGCTACGACCGCGGCGCCGATCACCCGGACGGTAAAGTGGTACCGCCTTCCCCTCTCGATCTCATCCAGCCTTTGCATGCCCGCTTCGATGGACAGATCGGTCGTCGTGAACTCCCGGGAGAACTGGTTGACCAGGGAGATCTTGTGCAGATCGGTCTCACCGCTGCGGATCCGGCGGATGTAGGTGGATACGCTGTCGTTTGAAAGGTCGTTGTCCAGGGTCACGAAAATACCCGTCGGCATGGCAAAAACCTCGACATTGTCGATGCCGCAGGCCTTGCAGATGCGGACGATGGTGTCCTCGACGCGGTAGATCTCCGCCCCGCTCTTCATCATGATCTCCCCGGCTCTTACCGCCAGATGGAGTATAGCTTTTTTTCGTGACGTTTCCATTCGATATCAAAAATTCCTTTTGTGCATTTCCTTACATAATATATGGCTTCGGCGGAAGTATGTCAACACAGAAAATGAGCCGCAGCACACTTTTGATTCCCATATAATGTCAGATACAGAAAGGAGGCAGCAATGGGATCAGAGAGAAACATCAGGAGGAAAAGAGGGTGGAGCATGCTCCGGATCAGGAGTATTGCCGCGTTTTTCCTGGCGGTCATCCTGCTGGCCGGGGCCGCGGCGGAGGATGCGCACGCAGGGACCTACGCCTTCAAGTCGACCACCATCTACGCGGACGGGACCCGGACGGCCAGCTTCACCTGCAACGGAATGAAGGGCCTGTGCTGCGACGCGGGAGCATACAGCACATACAGGGGGACGGCGGCCCTGAGCCGGCTGAAGAATACATCCGACGCGGCCCGCTGCGCCTATTACTACGGCTACCGCAAAGGCTGGACCAGCGGGTCCAGGGCCCACAAGCTGGCAAGGCTCCTGTCCTACTGCAGAGGCAACGGAACCGGCGGAGACTATAAGACGTCGACCATGAAGTCCCTGCTCAAGGCCGCCAAGAAGCAGACCGTGCCCGCGGGCTTCGAGTGCTGGCTCTGCAAGCCCAAGGGAAACAGCAAACAGGACTTCATTGTATGGAAATTTCCCAAGGGGAAACTGAAGGTGGTAAAAAAGTCTTCCCGGACATCCATCTCCGGCAAGGGCAGCTACTCCCTGGCCGGGATCACGATCAAGGTCTACAGCGACGCGGCCTGCAAGAAGTGTGTCAAGACCCTGACCACGAAAAAGGACGGGAGCACCGGCGGAGCATTCAGCCTTCCGGTCGGCACATACTATGTGAAGGAGACAAAGGTGCCGGAAAAGACCGGCTTCAAGCTGGACCCACAAGTGCGCAAGGCGAAAGTCCCATCAGGGAAGAACGTTTCCGTAGGGGTCTCGAATGAACCGGACACCGGCTCGGTAACGATCCGTAAGAAGACCATAGGAAAAGGCGGTCAGGTACAGGGCTTTCGCTTCATACTGACCAGCCGGCTGTCGGGGAAGAAATATACCATGACGACGGGCGAAGACGGGACCGCCTCCTTATCCGGCCTGCCTTTCGGCAAATACACCCTGGTGGAAGATCTGACCGAGGACCAGCAGAAGACCTATACCGACCGGACCGGACCGCGGACCCTGACCCTGGCCAAGGGAGCATCCAGCCAGAACATCACCGTGGATTGGGAGAATGAGTATGAGCCGAAACAGAGGCTGAAGATCCTGAAGAGGACAGGGGACGGAGGGCCGGTCGCCGGCTTTGCCTTCCGGATCAGCTGGCTCCTCTTCAACAGCAGGCAGATCACAGAGGAAGAGATCGTCCAGGCGGCGCAGCCCCAGGCGGAGCTTGCGGAAGGCGAGGAAGCGGGAGCATGGCAGGCTGCCAACCAGAAGGAGATCGACGCCATCAATGAAGCCGCCAAAGAGGGCCGGACCGGAAGCTATGAAGTCACCTTGGAAAGCACAGTGACACCAGCGGCCGGAGAGGACGGTGAAGGTGAAGGCGAAGACAACGGTAACGAGGACAGCGAAGACAGCGGCGGCGAGGACGGCAAGGCCGGGGGAGCATCCGGCCATCAGATCCAATGCTCCGTTGAGATCGAACTCCTGGCGGAAGGGGATATCGCGGAGGAGGAAAGAGAAGATGCTCCGCATCTGACCGCGACGAAAGAGGTGACGGAGACCTCCGAAGGCCGCCTGGTGACCCTTCATGATCTGCGGTTCAGGGGGGCCGCGGACCGGGGAGAGGAGACCGGGGAGACGGACGAAAGCGGCCAGTATGTCATGAACCATGTGCAGCCGGGAGAATACACGGTCACAGAGGAAATGTCAGAAGAACAGAAGCTCCGCTACCGGCAGCCGCAGACCCAGACCAAAACAGTAGAGGCCGAGAGCGATGAGATCGTCCTCTTCTCCTTTGAGAACGAGCCGATCCTGATCCCGGTCCGCCTGCAGAAGACCTCCGCCGACGGCCGGATCGAAAACATCGAGTTCACCCTTACAGGGACCCCGGACTACGGGACGGAGCCCATGGAGAAAATGGTCGTTCATACCGACGGTGAGGGGATCGCGGATTTCGGGTCCCTTTATCCGGGAAGCTACCATATCGAAGAGACCGGGTTCGACCCTGCCGCCTACGCCGATCCCTATCCGGAGGAGGGCAGAGACCTGCCGGGATTCTCCTTCCGCATAAGCGGGGACGAACTGACTCAGGAGGAGATCGAAGAGGGCCGGAGCCTCTGGCTGGGAGGAAAGCCTGGAGAGGGGCAGGCCTCGTCCGAACAGGTGAAGTTCCGGAACATACCCTATGTGGACCTGCTCCTCACCAAGGTGGACGGGATCACCGGGTCCTTCCTGCCCGGCGCTGAATTCCGGCTGGAAGGAAGCGACGGCAGGCAGGCGGCAAGATTTCGGATCGATGAGAACAGTAAGGGAGAGCCGGACCTGGTCCTGCTGGAAACCGACGGGGTGGTGACCGGTGAATTCGGCGGAGAGCAGGCCGTCGGTTCATCAGCCCCGGTCGTGATCGGGCAGGATGCCGCCGCAGAGGAGAACGGGGAGGAGAAAACGAAACAGCCGCCCTATGTCTGCGCGGCCATCCACGGCCTGAAGGAAGGGGAGATCTACACCCTGACCGAGATAGAGGCGCCGCAAGGCTTTAACCGGCTGGAGGCGCCCTACCGGTTCTCCGTCACCCTGGACGACAACGGAGATCCCCGCCTGAACACCTGTGATGAGTACGGAAGGAACATCGCCGGATCGGAGGAGGGAGACCTTCTGGTCGTTGTCAATGACGGACCGTCGATCGGGACGGAATGCCTGGACGACGCGACGGGCAGCCATACCGCAAAGGCTGGGGACAGCGTCAGTCTTACGGACATGTGCGCGGTGACCAATCTGGCGGCAGGGCAGACTTACACCCTGATCGCCCGGCTGATGGACACGACCGAATACAGGACCAGCGGCCGGGTCAGCGATGTGAGACCGGTCCAGGGTAATGATGGGCAGGTCACCGGGAAGATCACCTTCACGGCGGAGGGCGGAGAAACCGTCATCGGAGTACCCATCCAGGCGGAAGGAACGAATCTGGCCGGAAAGACCACGGTTGCCTACGAGAGTCTGTATCAGGGGGATATAGATATAGGAGAGGCGGAGGATCAGGTCGCCGCGGCGGAGGAGGCTGATCCGGACAATGAAAACCAGCAGGTCACATTTGAAGGCCCCGGACCGGGGAAGTCTCCGGGGACCGGAAACCGGTTCCCCTGGGTGCCCTTTGCGGTCTCTGCCGCAGCGGCAGCCGTCATGGCAGGGATGGGCAGAAGAGTTTGCCGCAGAAGATAAGAAGGAGGGATTAGAGATGAAGGAAGCAAGAGGGAAAAGGAAGAAGAGACTGGGGAAGGCAGGCAGTTTTGCCCTGGCCCTTGCCCTGGCAGCGGGTCTGGTCTGGGCCGCGCCTGCCTTTGCGGAAGAGGAAGCGGAGGAGGCGCCGGAGCTGATCGTGTTCGTCGGAGAGAACGGTACGGTAAACGGACACAGAGAGGACTTCACCATGCAGATGACGCCGGGTGAGGATATCAGCCTTGCCCTCCAGGGGGATCAGGGATTTGCCGTAGGCCAGGTCCTGGTCAACGATCTTCCTCTGGAAGATGAGGATATGGAAGGGATCGCCGGAGAGTCCTCGGCCAGCCTGGTGCTGGAGGGGATCGACAGCAGCCTGAGTGTTGAAGTGTTATTCGAGCCTGAAGAGTCTGGAGAGGGAAATGATGAGAACGGAGAGGAAAGCGAAGAAGGAAGTCTTGCAGAGGATCAAGAGACCGGAGATACCGGGGAAGAGGACCCGGAGGGGACAGCGGAGGTGACTGATCCATCGGATGCCGGCGGAGGGGATGCTCCCTCAGATGCTGAAGGCGCAGAAGACGATG
>ODAI013360688.1_pt1 | contig 10689 bp, 11 predicted proteins | sample 1539321 | NCBI WGS metagenome assembly ODAI01 (sample SAMN02144231, study PRJEB22623) | gut metagenome | biome: sheep rumen | host: Ovis aries | place: New Zealand | reverse complement strand
GGCCGTATGACGGTTGATGCACTGTGTGGCTACCTGGTCTATCACTTTGTCGGTGGTGATGGTATAGGGGCGCACGTTGGCCAGCATATCGAGTCGCTGCTCGTTGCAATGGCCTTTCAGCGCCTTGCGCAGAAAAGTCTCGCGGTCAACCTTCACACCTGGCATTTTCAGCACTGCTGCCAGTATCTTGTTCCAAATCAGCGTTTCTTTTTCCATAAACTCAGTTCCTGTATTTCTTAATGATGCTGTATGCTGTGTATAGCCCCAGCTCGCCTGCTTTGCCCAAGTCGCGTACAGCAGCCTCGTTCTGCTTGATATTGATGGCACAGATGCCACGGTTATAGTAGGCCTCAGCCAGATTGGCGTCAATGGCAATGGCTCGGGTAAAGTCCTCAATAGCCTTCTGGTACTCCTGCTGCTGGGCATAGAGCGTACCGCGATTGTAGAGCAAGTAGGCATTGTTCGGATCAAGTGCAAGAGCCCGATTGAAGTCGGCCATCACGTTGACATTCTTCAGAGCCACGTTGACGCCCTCGGAAGCCATGAAGTTGTTCATGCGCGACTGTGACACGGCTCTCAGCCAAAGTGCGGTCACGCTGGCAGTATCTTCCTGCAGATAGGTGGTGAGGTCGTTGACAGCCTCATCGAAGTTCTGTATGGAAGTGTAGGCCACGGCACGCAAGAACACCACGTCCATGATGCGTTGGAAATTGCGCAGCGAGCCGATGCTGTCAGACAATGCCTGAATGTAGTTGAAGTATTTCTCCGACTCGTCCTCGTCGAGTGCCGTCTGCTTATTATTGATATAAATAGTACGCGAGTGCGAACGCTGGTTGAATGCCTCCACATGACGGTCGAAGGCTATATAGCTGGTACGCAGCTCGTCGTTCATTGGCTCGAATGAGAGCGAGAAGAGCGGTTGCAGCTCCAGGTTGACCTTACGGTTCTGCACACGTCCGCGATAGTCACTCTGATACTCATGTTCCATCTCCTGCGTGTCCTCAACCACCATCTGGTTGTATTTCTCAGGATCAACGTCGCTTCGTTTGCGCATCTGCTGACGGCTCAGGCGTGGCTGCTTGCCATAGAGATGCTTGTCGAGCCGGGCCTTGAACACGGTGAACTCGTCGCGCTCGGCTTGTTTGGTCATGCCCAGCTTACGGTAGCACGCGGCACGGTATTCCAGTCCGGTCCAGAAATTGGGAAACTCGTTGATCACTTTCGTATAGTCGCGGATAGCTGCTTTCAGGTCGCCTGTCTTGTCGAGCAGTACGGCACGGTTGAAGAGTGCCATGAGGTTGTTGGGCTCCAGACCGAGCACGAAGTCGAAGTCGGTGATGGCCCGGTTGTCGTCGCCCACTTCGGAACGCAGCAGACCTCGGTTGTAGTGGCCCAGGAAGTTGTTGGGCTCTATCTCGAGTGCCTTGTCATAATCCGACATAGCCCCTCGCAGGTTATTCTGATTGCAGCGTGCAAGTGCGCGGTTGATGTAGTTGTTGGCATGCTTAGGCAACAGATGGATGGCCTTGTCGAGCATCTCCTCAGCATCTTTCCACTCTGAGCGTGACAGACTGATGATGCTGCGTGCGCTCCAGGCCTGCCCGTCGTAGGGATCTATCTCCACTGCCTTGTCGAGAGATTCGACAGCAGCCACAGTGTCCTTCTTCTGCATATAGACATCGGCCTGCATGAGATAGATGGTGGACTGTTTCTTCCATCGGGTGAGCATGGTGTCAATCTGTGCCAGGGCTGCATCGTAGTTCTCGTCGCGAATGTTGCAGAGCGCACGGTTGTGCCACAACCCGCGGTTCATGGGGTCGTACTTCAAGGCCATAGTATAGTCGCTGATGGCATCCTTATACTTCTTCTGCTGAATACGTGCTATGCCACGCAACTCGTAGGCGTTCACCACGTAGGGATTGCGTTTCAGGGCCTCACTACAATCAGCCTCGGCTCCGGCAAAGTCGTCGAGACTGTACTTCGCCACGCCACGATAGAACCACGGTTCATAGAGATAGGGCTTGGCAGAGATGGCCTGATTGAAGTACTGAATAGACAGCACATAGTCCTCATAGTAGAGTGCTGAGCGCCCTATTGTGATAAGCCGGTCCACCTTATACTGGGCATGCAAGAAGAGGGGAAAGAACAGAAAGAACACCAATCCCAATCCCCTACCCGTCTGGAGGGGAGAATGAATCAACTGGAATCGGAACATTCTCATCTTTCTACGAAACAATAGTGATAGCAGAACTAAAAAGACTCCCCACCATGCAAGGGGGAGCTTTTACTTTCTCACGGGCTTGGTCTTGTAGCCGCAGCGATAGCGGCCCTGGGTGAGTGACTTCAGCTTGCTCTTGATGAGCTGGCGGCGCAGGGGCGATACACGATCGACAAACATCTTGCCGTCGAGATGGTCGAACTCGTGCTGCATGACGCGGGCCAGATAGCCCTCTATCCATTCGTCGTGGGGCTTCAGCTCTTCGTCGAGCCACTGCACACGGATGCGCGTAGAGCGCGTCACCTTCTCATGTATGGCAGGCAACGAGAGACAACCTTCCTCCATGCTGTCGGTCTTGCTCTCATCGTACTCCACAATGTGAGGATTGATAAAGGCATGACGGAAGCCTTTATACTCAGGCATGTCGTCGCTGAGCACGTCAAGGTCGATGACCACGATGCGCACCGAGCGCCCTACCTGTGGTGCAGCCAGGCCTATGCCCTCAGACTGGTCGAGCGTTTCATACATGTCGGCAATGAACTGCTCCAGCTCGGGATAGTCGGCAGGTATGTCTTCAGCCACTTTTCTCAGAACGGGCTGACCATATATATAAATAGGTAGAATCATAAATTCAAAAACGTATTAACGATATAAAGGAACAACGCTTTGCGTCCCTCACAAATGACGTGAGCGCATATAGTCTTCAAGCAGAATTGTTGCACTGATCTCATCGACCAATGCTTTGTTCTGGCGCTCCTTCTTTCGAAGCCCTCCGTCGAGCATGGCGCGATGAGCCAGTGTCGAGGTGAAGCGCTCGTCGTAATATTCAATGGGGATAGAAGGAACAGCTTTGCGCCAACGGTTCACGAACTGCTGAACGCGGGCAAGATTCTCGCTCGGACTACCGTCCAACTGTCGCGGCTCGCCTATTACAATCAGTTCTACTGTCTCGCGAGCCACGTATGACTGGAGCCAGTCGAATAGTTCCGATGTAGAAACAGTCGCCAATCCGCTGGCAATAATTCGCAACGGATCGGTGACTGCCAGTCCTGTTCGCTTACGGCCGTAGTCTATAGATAGGATGCGGGCCAATGCGATATTATTTTACACTGTAGAGCAACCAAGCGTCAGGATAAGAGTTACGGAGCTGGTCGCGGCTCTGTACGGCAGAAGCCTTATCGTCGAAGGTAGAAGCAATCACACGGTACATGTTGCGATCATCGTTCTTCACAATCTGTGATGAATAGCCAGCGCTCTTCAGGCGCTGCTGCAAGCCTTCGGCATTGGCAATCACCGAGAAGGAGCCAACGACTACGCTGAAGTTGCGAATACCTTCACCATTGACCATCGACACGCGCTCCTCGCGCACAGTCACATTATCTACGTTATCCACTACTTTTGTCTCAGCCACAGGACGAGTCTGAACCGGAGTCACAACGGGAATCTCGGTTTCCTCAGCTGCCTGATAGGCATTCTCAGCTGCCTTGGCTTTCTCGTAGGCCTGCTTGTAAGCACTCTCTTTCGACTTGCATCCTGTAAACACCATAGCCAGGCAAAGACCTGCGCATAATACCATGAACTTCTTCATAATTCTATTTTTATTTTTAAGATAATAACAATTTCTGTGTCCTTATTCAATAATTTGTGGCGAAAGTACAAAATATCGCGCAATAATCGGTACTGAGAGCGCATAAACTTTGTTAATTTGCCAAAATAGAGCCATTTTAACAAAAAATGACAGCTATTTCTGAATCAGATATCAGATTTTTTCGTATATTTGCCCTATCTATTATACGAACTTGAAGTTTAACTTATTAAAAAACTATCGATTATGAAAAGTTTAGGTTACATTGGCGCATTTCTCGGCGGTGCAATCGCCGGCGCTGCACTGGGCGTACTGATGGCTCCTGAAAAGGGAAGCGAGACACGTGTGAAGATTACTGATGCCGTAGAGGACTTCCTCAAGAAGCACAACATCAAGCTGAATCGCAAGGAAGTAGGCGACCTGGTGGATGACATTCAGGACGCTGCTGAGTAGTCAATTAAAAACTGAGAGCAATGCTGTCGAGCGATAAGAATGTAGAGACCGTAGCGCAGCTCATTGAGGTGCTCAAGCACTATCTGGAGCTGGAAGGCGAGTATGCCAAGCTCACACTCATCGACAAGGTGGTGCGGTTGGGTACGGCCATCGCCCTGGCTATTCTTTTCATCATTTTGGCAGTGGCTGTGCTCACGTTCTTTTGGATTGGCATAGCCTTCTGGCTGTCGCACGCCATCGGACTGACCGCCGCTTTCCTTTCTATCTCGGCAGCCCATCTTGCCCTATTGCTACTTTTCTATATGTTCCGCAAGTCTTGGATCGAGCGACCGCTCGTTCGGTTCCTGGCAAGCCTTTTACTGAGCTAAATGCCTATGCCTACCACACAGATTGATACATATAACACGCTCGAAGAGATTCAGATGCGCAGAGATCAGCTGACTGAATCAATAGAGCAAGACAAGGTGCTGATTGGCAACCTATGGGATGAACTGTTCACGAAGCGCGAAGACGCCACTAAAGGTGAGCTCATAGCCTCAATAGTCACTAAGAGCATCACGGCTATCGATGCCTTTCTGATGGTGCGCAAACTGATAAACAACTATGGCCACGTGCTCAGTTTCCTGGGCTTAGGCTCGAAAAGGAAGAAGAAAAAGTAGCCCGCAACAGGGCAAGCCGAGAATGACGAATGAGGGTGCATCAATGATGATGCACCCTCATTCTTTTTTCGCGCCTCGCACCTCGAAAAAAAAATCAGTCCATTTCCAATCGCTGCCCGTCGAAGGCCAGTTCCACTCCCTCGGGCAACTTCATGTTCACTTCCTCATGCAGTCCTACATCGTGGCACAGGTGCGTGAGCAGTGTGCGACGCGCCCCTACCTTTCTGGCAAATGCCACAGCGTCGTCAACGAGCTGATGTGAGTGGTGGTCGGGGGCAAAGCGCAGGGCATTCACCACGAGCACCTCCGTTCCCTCGAGCAGGGCTGCCTGGTCGTCGCTGATGGTTTTCATGTCGGTGATGTAGGCAAAGCGCCCGAAGCGATAGCCCAATATGGGCAGTTTTCCGTGCATCACCTCGAACGGCAGCACAGGGATGTCGCCTATCTGAAAAGGCGCGCCGGCATGTATCTCGTGCAGCCCGATGGCTGGCACTCCGGGATAGCGGTGCTCGGCAAAGCAGTAAGGCAGCATCTCGAGCATGCCCTTGCGGGCTATGGGGTCGGCATAGACGTTGATTTCGCCAAACTGACAGTAGGGTCGTATGTCATCCATACCCCCTACGTGGTCGTAGTGGGCGTGGGTGATGAGGATACCGTCGATGCGACGAAACGGCATGGGCAGTATCTGCTCACGGAAGTCGGGACCGATGTCAACCAGCAGGCGCGTGCTGTCGGTCTCCACCAGGATGGAGCAGCGCAGTCGTCTGTCACGGGCATCGGTGCTGCGGCACACCTTGCACTGGCAGCCTATCACTGGCACACCGCACGATGTACCGGTTCCAAGAAAAGTGATTTTCATATTGCGAGATAGTCCTTTCTGTTTAGATGATGTTCACCTCTGGCACAATGGCGATGCCGAACTTCGCCAACACATCGCTGCGGATGGCGTCGCACAGCGCCACTATCTCCTGTCCTGTGGCTCCGCCTCGATTCACGAGCACCAGTGCCTGTTTGCTGTGCACGCCGGCACGTCCCAAGTTCTTCCCCTTCCATCCGCACTGATCAATGAGCCAGCCTGCAGGAATCTTCTCGTGTTGCTGGTCAACGGCATAATGGGGCATCTGCGGATAGCGAGCCAGCAGCGCCTCGAACTGCTCACGGCTCACCACGGGGTTCATGAAAAAGCTGCCGGCATTGCCCTCCACCTTGGGGTCGGGCAGTTTGTCGCGGCGTATGGCAATGATCACCTCGCGCAACTGTGCCGCCGTGGGCATGTCGATGCCACGACGCAAGAGCTCAGCACGTATGTTGCCGTAGTCCAGTCGGGGTGTGAACTCTTTCGAGAGGCGATACACCACATGGGTGATGAGGTAGCGGTTTTTCCATTCTTTCTTGAACGAGCTGCTCCTATAGCCATATTTGCAGTCCTCTACAGGAATCTGCACTTGCTCTCCAGAAGGAATGCCCACCGCTTCCACGCACTCTATCAGCTCGCCCACCTCGGTGCCGTAGGCTCCTATGTTCTGCACAGCCGAAGCACCCACGTCGCCAGGGATGAGCGACAGGTTCTCGGCTCCGTGCCAACCATGGTTCACGAAGCGCTCCACCATCTGGTCCCACTCCTCGCCGCTGCCCACACGCACCAGCACGTGGTCGTCGTTCTCGCCTATCAACTCATAGCCCTTGATGGCTGAGTGCGCCACTGTTCCTTCGTAGTCGCGAGTGAGCAACAGATTGCTGCCCCCTCCGACGATGAGGAAGGGTTCAGTCAGCTCCTTGGCCACAGAAGCGGCCTCCTCGTCGGAGTCGAACGCTATGAAGCGGCTGCAACGGGCATCCATCCCGAAGGTGTTATGGGATAGCAGGCTATGGTTATGATAGTCTTTCATGGGTCAGGTGATGAGTTTGGTGAGAATCCAGTGGCCCTTACGCAGGTGGAAGGTGAGTTCCACCTCCAGTCCGTTGGCTATGCCGCGCAACAGCATGATTTTATGGGTCGAAGCAGGATTCTGCGGTCCGTACACTATATTATAAATAATGTGTTGAGGCAGTTCAGGACGGAACGCCTCCCAGAAGTCGGGGGTGATCATGCCCTCTATCGTCGAGAAGTCATCGTCGGGATCAGGGCCGGAGAAGATGATTTGCTGAGCCAGGCTGGCATGTTGGAATGCCGAGTCGGTGGCAAACTGCTGATAGAACTTCAGGAACTGGGCATTGGCATTGCGCTGCATGGGCATGCGCCTCACCTCGTGCAGCATCCAGCGACCACTGCGGCGGCTGAACACGAACTGCTCCACGCGGTCACGGTCCAGGTCGAAGCGTTCCACCGTAGCCTCAGCCACCAGTGTGTCGTGCACCAGGTCTTCCTGAGGCGAAGAGTCGAAGATGAGTGTGTAGTAGTCTTGGTTCATGAAGAAAGGCTCCATCTTCCATTTGCCCCGTTCCACCACCTGCTTCTTGCCGTCGGTGACCACGAGCAGGGGAAACACTGTGCGTTCCTGCTGCTGTCGCTGGTTGGAGGCATAGTTAAAGAAGAAGTCGTCGAACAGCTCGTCGGCCCCTACAGGCATCACCTCTCCTTCTGTCTCGCCGCCTGCGGCAGCCGCCATCGAGTCGGCTGCAACATCCTGTGCGTTCTCGTCGCCAACCGTGCCTTTCCGGCCACTCTGGGTGCAGGCCATTAACATTACGAGCATCAGCAAGCTCGCCGAAAATAAGCCTTTCTTCATTGCTCTTCAAGCGTTAAGAGTTCCATTCAGATTTGTTTCTTTACTTTTATGAAGTGCAAAATTAAACATTCTTTCCTAAATGGCAAAATATTCTTAACGGAATCTTATGGAGACTCCGATGCATTTAACAAGCCGTCCGATGCGTTTAACAGGCCGTCCGATGCGTTTAACAGGCCGTCCTATGCGTTTAACCAGAAACTGTTGATAATGGAAATCACACTTCAGATTCAAAATTTGACTTCAGAATTTGAAAGTTATAAAAATAACTTGTACCTTTGCAGTATGGCAAGTAGAGAAAGACCTATCAAATCTAACCAAACGCTACATGGGCAACATTAAGAAAATAGTACTCACAGGCGGTCCCTGCGCCGGAAAGACATCAGCACTGGTCCGCGTCATCGAACATTTCTCAAGCCTTGGTTTCAAGGTGTTCACCATTCCCGAAGTGCCGACGCTTTTCACACAGGCGGGAATGGACTATCTCACAAACAATCGCGGATTTTTCTATCAGGGCGAAAAGGCCACACTCGAGATTCAGATGGCGCTCGAGGATAAGTTCACACGCATGGCACAGGAGTTCGAGGAGAACTGCATCATCGTGTGCGACAGAGGCACAATGGACATATCGGCCTATATGGCACCCGAGGTGTGGGAGGAGATTACCCGCGCCGTAGGAACCTCCACACCCGAACTACGACAGCGCTACGATGCCGTGCTGCACCTCGTGTCGGCTGCCGACGGAGCCGAACAGTACTACACCACGGCCAACAACGCCTCGCGTAATGAGAGCAACGACGAGGAGGGACTGCGCATCGCACGAGGGCTCGACAAGAAGGTCATCAAGGCACGGACGGGACACCCCCACCTGCGCGTCATCAACAATGATGAGGACTTCGACAAGAAGATGAACCGCGTGCTGAAGGAAATCTCCGACGTGCTCAGCCTGCCCCAGCCCATCGTCGATGAGCGCAAGTACATCGTTCAGCTCACAGGAGCACTGCCCGACGACTGCACCGAGAGCGAAATCACACAATGCTACCTCACGGGCGACCCCGATGCCGAGGTACGCCTGCGCCGCCGCGTGTGGCAGGGCAAGGTGGTCAACGTGCACACCACGCGCAAGCGCATCTCCCCCACCGAGGAGATTGTCACCGAACGGCAGATTAACAACAACCTCTACGAGATGATGCTCGCACTGGCCGACCCCGACCGACTGCCCATCCACAAGCTGCGCAAGAGCTTCATCTGGAAAGGGCAGTACTTCGAGCTCGACTTCTACAAAGACCAGCTCGACGGCCTCGTCATCCTGGAGACCAAAGGCATCACCGAGCACAAGAGCGTGAAGTTCCCACCCTTCATCCGCGTGGTGGAGGACATCACGTGCAGCACAAAATACTATAACTACAACCTGGCCAAGAAGAAGAAGGAGTCATGAAGATAGGCATTGAAGCGCAACGCATCTTCCGTGCCAACAAGCACGGCATGGACTACGTGGTGCTACAGGAGATACTGCAGTTGCAGCAGATAGACCATGAGAACGAGTATTTCGTGTTCGTGAAGCCCGGCCCTGACCGCTGCGTCAAAGAATCAGCTAACGTGCACATCATAGAGCTCAACACGCCCTCCTACCCTCTCTGGGAACAGTGGGCGCTGCCACGCGCCGCCAAGAAGGCCGGTGTGCAACTACTCCACTGCACCAGCAACACCGCCCCCATACGCTGCAACATACCGCTCGTGCTCACCCTCCACGACATCATCTTCCTTGAGCCGCGCGACAAGGCCAACAAGTCGCTCTATCAGAACATGGGGTGGCTCTACCGCCGACTCGTAGTGCCGCGCATCCTGCCCCACTGCCGCCGCATCATCACCGTGTCGCAGTTTGAGCTGCGCAACATCGTAGCCAAGCTCCACATTCCCGAGGAGCGCATGGCCATGATCTACAATGGCTACAACGAGTGGTTCCGCGTGCTCAATGACACACACGACGTTTACAAGAAATACATCCCCCAGAAGGGCTACATCTTCTTCCTCGGCAATACCGATCCGAAGAAGAACACCGAGCGCACACTCATTGCCTATGCCAGCTACCTGAAGCGCTCAGCCGTGAAGCGCCCGTTGCTCATGGCCGACCTCGACCGCCAGTATCTCGACAGCATCATCAGCCGCAACCATATCGAGCACATACGCGAGCACCTGCACATGCCCGGCTACATACCCAACAGCGACCTGCCCGGCATATACAACGATGCCTTCTGTTTCCTCTACACCTCGCTGCGCGAGAGCTTCGGCATCCCCCTGCTCGAAGGCATGGCCTGCGGCACACCTGTCATCACGAGCAACACGTCGTCGATGCCAGAGATTGGCGGACCTGATGCCATCCTCGTCAATCCCGAACAGGCCGACGAGATAGCCGACATGCTCATCCGACTGGAGACCGACCCAGCCTTCTATCAGCAGAAGAGCGAGGTGGGGCTGCAGCGCGCCCGCCTCTTCTCATGGCAGCGCACCGCCGAGCAACTGCTCAGCCTCTATCATGAAATAGGCTAAAACACACCACAAACTATCCTAAACCGTAATGCGATCTATCCTAAATCACAAAATGATCTTGGATAGATCACATCATGAAACAGCCTAAATCGCATCGTGAAATAACCTAAACCGCATCATGAAATAGCCTAAAACTCATTGTGAAATAACCACGAGCATTCCGTGAGATAGCCGCGAACGAGACAGCACTACTTCCCCCTTCGACACCATCTCATACTCTATACAGAAAAAAGTTTGCAAAGCATCTGTTTCATCTGCCAATCTGCATAACAACCTACATATCAATCACTTACAAACGAAGCAGGTAGAAGCAGATAATTATTATCTGTTTTTACCTGTTTCACTCCAAAACAACTGATTATCAACAAGATGCAGATAAAAGCATTTAAAACAGATGCTTTGCAACTTTTCAGAATTAGAGAATTCTCTACCCCTCATCAGTCTGTCAATTCATCTACAGTCTGTAGTCTATAGTCATTTATCTGTGGTCTGTAGTCT
>ODAI011088081.1_pt1 | contig 10689 bp, 7 predicted proteins | sample 1539321 | NCBI WGS metagenome assembly ODAI01 (sample SAMN02144231, study PRJEB22623) | gut metagenome | biome: sheep rumen | host: Ovis aries | place: New Zealand | reverse complement strand
GTTTTGGACTTTTCTCATCGTGTATCAAGTTTGTCCCAAATATTGCTTTGCAGATAGGTGTTAGAACATCAGTTTTACACCCACGGTAGAAATGCGGTACAAAAATAGGTCGAAAAACTGGGATAAACAAAAAGGTGACTTAAAGTGTTAAAATAACGAAAGTCCCTCAAAATGAGAGACTTTCTAATAGTTGTTCTAAATTGTTCAGAGTTGTTTTAGTCATTCTACTTTCCCACGCAGACTCTGCATCATGCAGATAGTCTGCACGTTACGGTTTGAACCGTACAAATCCACAAACTCGCCTTCGCTCACAAGAGTATCATCATCTGCTCTGCCCTTTGGCGGTGCAAAGTTAGCCAAAAATAACGAGATAAGCCACAATTATCGCGGAAATTTGCCTAATAATATATAAAAGGTAAAGTGGAATATGGGTAATTTCGGGATAATTTCGTAAATTTGCAGCGTTGAATAATAAAAATGTAATTTGAGCGAGAAACAGAAACAAGTAGAGAAAGAACGTAAGGCCGTTCTGCAGTTGCTTCTTGAGAAAACTGGCCTCAAGTATAAGGAACTCGTGGATGCACAGGTAGGCATGTGGATGGCGGGCAATCTCGACCTGCTCACTACTGAGGAAAAGAAGCAGTTCCCGCATCTTGTTTTCTAAGCGGCGGCTATGACACGACAGGTTAAGACATACAATTCGTCTTCTGTTGGGTGCTCAGATAATCAAGCCCTCAAAGGTAAGAACAATAGCTCGATAAGCATTTAGAAAGAAGGTAACAGTAAATGAGTGGATAAACAAACATACTCAGTAACGAAACGACATAAGGAAGCGTTGACTTTTTGATTCTTGATTCAGAAATTTCGCCAAAATAAACGTCCAAGATGATAAAGGTTGATGCTCGCGTTTAGGCGCGGGCTGATACTTTATCTGGACGTAAGGCGTTTGGCGATGCCTCTGAATCGGATGCGGAATCAGACTCGCGCCATTTTATGAACTAACAACAAAGTAAAAATAATATGAACAAGAAATCTATCATTACCATCCTCCTAGCGATGCTCCTTATTCCCGTCGGCATGGAGGCCAAAAAGAAAGAGAAGAAGGACGAGGTGCCGCAACTTCTGAACTACCCGAGTGCGGAGGTGAGCGAATACCGGCTGCACGGCGGCGAGGTGGTCATCAAGGGGCAATTAGCAGGAAGAGAAGGCGACGAGTTGATTCCCGACAAGATGCTACAGCAGATAAACGGCCGATTTAAAGTCATTGTGCGTGACTACATCGTCGACAGGGAGAAAACCTCACTCATCGAGTTCAAGCCCGACGGCACGTTCTCGATGAATATCTATGTGCCTTACCCGATGTTTGTGCTCGTCTATCCTCTGGCCGATGCATATGCCTGTCCGGGCGATACGCTGGAGATGACGATAAACCCCGCCGCCCGGACACGCGAGGAAGGCATCGCATGGAGCGGTACAGGGCTGAGCGGCGAGGTGACAAAACTTTATGAGAAGATAAGGACTGCCTATCTCAATTTCCCGCAGGAGAAAGTCTATGAGCAGGGACCCGACTCGGTCATGAAGTGGAAGGACGCACAGGTGGCTCGGCTGGACGACATGGTGCGACAGATGAACGCTGGACTGCCTGAACTCGAAGGGTGCTCACCCTTGGCCTCCGACATCCTGCGCACACACGTCCTTTCGCAATTCATGCTGAGAATCTGCGACCCATACATGCTTGTGAAACAAAAGGCGGCAGACCAGGAAGCCTACTGGCAGCAGTATTTCAGTTTTGTGGCCCCACGCGAGAAATACCTGCTTGACAACCCGCTGCTGATGATTAGTGCCGACGATTTCTTCTTCAACAGGATAGAGTATGAGATCATGCGCCCGCTATACACATCACGAGACATGTACCTGCCCTTCGACTACGACCCGAAGATTGCGGAGGAAGTGGAAAAGGAAAACAACGTTTACCGCCGAGAGGCCGTAAAACGGATGATGGACTACATGCACGACAAACTGCACATCAGCCCCACCGATTTCTGCGCACAGGTGAGCCAACTGCGTAAGGTGTTCACACGTTTGAAATCCTTCAATAACCAATTCGGCCTGGCCGCCGACGATGTGGCCAATGTCATGCCCGTCATCACTCATCCTGAACTCATCCGCCGCGCCGTGCTTACCTATCGCGAATATGTCAAGGAGAGTGAGGCAAAGACCTGTGAGGACAGGCCGATGACCAAGGGCGACAGCATCTTCCAGCGCATTATCGAGCCTTACCGGGGCAACGTGCTCTATGTCGATTTCTGGCAAATGTCTTGTGGCCCCTGCCGCGCCCTGATGCTCTCGATGCGCAATGAGGTGGAGGCCAACAAGGACAAGCCTGTGAAGTACCTCTACATTACCGACGACACGCCCGAGAAGTGCCGCTCCTTCCTCGAACCCAACAACATCCAAGGCGAGCACATCCACATCACCCCGTCGGAATGGGGCTATCTGTCAGAGAAGTTCCAGTTCAGTGCCATCCCGTTCACCCTCATCTTCGACAAGGACGGCAAACGGCGGGACAACACGACGGTGGAGGAACTACTGAAAGAGATGGGGAAATAGACGCGGAGTTACCTGTAACCGAAAGAATAAGGTAACAGTTGATTCAGGAAGAATAGCCGACAATAATATAGTAAACGAGCATAGCAACCTGATTATTGGGTTGCTATGCTGTTTTTTAACCATTTACGGTATTTGCGTCAATATGACCTTCCTTTCCGTTCCTCTTCGTTCATATCGTCAATGTCATCATAGTTTCTTCGTTTGCGTGGGTTGTTGTCACCGTTAGATGATTGCACGTAAGTGGAGGCGGAGTAAAGCTTCATGTAACTGAAGAGAGTTTTCTCTATGAGGGAAAGAGCAGTGGCGCGTCTGTTGGGGGATGAGAATTCCCTGCGGATATAGCCTTCTATACGGGGTTTATGATATTTGGCGATAATCTCTTCTTTCGTCAAATCACCACGTATGAATGCCGCAAAGTCTTCGTTGCTCATCTTCTCATCATATTCCTTTGAGCCACCTGCAAACTTCATCGTGATATGGCATACTCCCTGCTTGTCCTTATAGACACGGGCGGACTCCACGTCAATGAAGGAGGGCAGGACATAACGCTCTGGGTATGCCTTGCGCTTCAATTCCCGATTCTCCTTTCGCAGATTCTCGTTGATGGCGGCACTCTGCTCTTTGTTGTGGCGTAACAGAGCATTTTCATCCCTTAATGTAGATATGACTTTCTGGTCCTGTTCGTGTTGCTGCTTCCTGCGCTCGATGTCTGCCTGGAGTTGAGTGACCTTTTCCGTCAGTTGCTCTACCTGTTGTTGGAGTTGGATGTTCAGCGGGTCGGCCTTTAGTTCCTCTACAAGTTGGTCGATTTTCTCGCAGAGTGCATTCTTGGCATTCTTAGAGAGGAAAGACTTGCGGACAAGTGACTTAAGGGAAGAGATGTTTTCAAGAGCCTTCTTCTCTTTGTATTGTATGGAATTAAGATGCTTTACGTTGGAACTGCTGCCACGTTCCATTTTGAGACATTCGGCTCCGATAGTCTGCATCCGCGATGTATCTTGGCGATTAAGGCGTAGTGACGTGCCGTTGTCGTGTGTCCAGTCTGCCACGAAATGAGCGTGTAGATTCAGGTTCGATGGGTCGGGATTGGTTTTGTTAAAACCTTCATCACGGTGAATATGAATCTGAATGCATTTGATGCCAAACTCCTTTTCAAACTGTTGAGCCAGCAGTTGAAGGTCGGCCATTGTGGTTTCAGGCTTGATGACGATGACAGCCTCACGTAGAGGAACTGCTTTTGCCTGCATCTTCTGACCGACATGGGCTTGATAACGTTGCTCGATGTCCTTACGAATATCAGTCAAAGTCTTTCCCTCATATCGAGGGTCAACCCAGTGCTCATCGTTTGGCGTAAGTTCCTTGATGACATAGTCAAGATCCTTCATGCGCCAGTTGTGTATCTCGCTCCCCGGCTTTACAGGCTCAAAGTGAATAGATGTCTTTGCCATAGTGCTTGTATTACTTGTTTATTGATGTTCTAAAATGGGGTCAAGGGGCGAAGCCCTTGTTGAAAGGTTCTTAGGGAAAGCGTCCCTAAGCCCATGACACCCTTCAGGGTGTTAGTGGGCTATCACCCTTCTAAAGAAGAGCGAAAGGAACTCCTGCGGAGGGCTCTTCCCTGCCATATTCGTCGCAAATGTTGCAAGGTTGCGGATAATTTTTCTGTATGTAATTGATAACCAAAGCATAACATAAAAATTTAGCGCAACCTGTCAACTTGGCTCTTTCTTGTTTACGGCCTTGCTTACATATTGACGTGAACAGCCAAGTGCATCAGCCAATTTTTGCAGATTCACCTGACCTTCATAAGTACTGTAGAGTATCTTCAGACTTTGCTCCTTTGTAAAGCCCTGGTACATTCCACCGCTTATTTCCTGATAGACCTTTTCTGCTGCACTTTCGAAATAGAGCATACACTGAACAGAATGAACCATCTCGTCACCAGAGATTGTTTCTTCATGATAACTCTCGAAAGATTTCTCCCATAGAAGATGGGTAACTATACACCACCGAAGGATGATAATCTGCAACTTGCTATAGACATATTGCATGTAGTCATCGGCAGAGGCTTTCTTATCTTGCAGCATATTGTAGAATGTGCAATAGTAGTCTTTAGCCTCATGGGAGAGGGTTAGGGTTGTTGGTTTTAACGCCATAAGTTCCCTGACGAAATTAGTCCAATATGGCATGATGGCTTTGCCAAGCTGTTTGTCGGTATAGTAGGTGACGGGCACCCTGTCTGGGAAAACAAACAGGATACGTTGGTTAAAACCGCTTATCATCAGTTGCGGATTGCCAAACGTGGATTTCAATAGTCCTGGTTGAATGCCACCAAGAATATCCAGAAATGGCTCTCGGATGAATGCGGGTTCTTCTGTCTTGCGGTCTATACAGAAGCTGGTGCTGTCCCAGATGGAGAGTAGAGTGCTTATAATACCACTTCGATTATAGCGGTCAAAGTCATCTATCATTCCCTTAATCTCGTCACGGCATATCATTTGTGGCATATATGAGAGTGCTTTGTAAATGGCTTCAGGGGTTGTATCTGTTAGTGACAGCTTCTTACAGATAGGCTTAGGCTTGATACAGCCATCATCCTTGTCAGTGTGGCGAAGTTCCTCATAGTATGCCATCACAGCTTCCTCATTCACTTCATTGACAGGCTTGAATAGCATCTTCACTGGCGCACTCTTATTGCTGCCACTGGGAGCAACATGACAAATCCACAAGGAGGGATAGTTGGTGTATTTGCCATCAAACAGTTTGATGGACTTGTTAACGGCAATACTCGCAATGGCGTAGATGGTGGACACGATGATGTCAGCATCACACTGGTAGACTTCTACAAAGTTCTTGATGATGTCTTGAATCTCCACCTGTAAGTATCCAAAGGGTAAACACAACTTGTTTATCATACACCTGTCAATTAGCGGTTACTACTGGGCAGATGATGAACTCGCTGCCGTATCTCATTGAGCATGTCTTCGGAGTTTATGCCATAGCAATCGCGCTTTCCACCCTCAATCCATTTGTATAGTTCATCCTCATAGAAGTAAAGCTTGTTACCTCTACTGTATGAAGGGATGATGCCTTTACGAGCATTGGCATAGATGGTTGGTCTTGCCTTGCCAGTAATGCGCATCGCCCCATGAATGTCAGTGAGGACGTGACGGTTTGATACTGAAGACTGCTCATTGGGAGTAGTCTTGTTCGCTAACTCATAAACGAGTTTTGTGAGATGCTCGACTTTTTCGAGCAATGTGTGAATGTCTTGTTCTAACATAATTAAACCTTGTCCCTTTAGTGGAACAATGCCGCAAAGGAACAAGGTTTATCAATGGTGTATCAACATACCGATATAAACTATACAAAACTGGGAATAAACCGTGTTAGTGGCCTATTCCCAGTGATTATTGGTCATATTTGTGTGATGAGTTCATCCGTTATACGACCGCTAAATCTTTTAGATATATTGCGATTATCGCCCCAACATACCTTTGGGATTGGTATAGATGGATTCTTCGATTCGCTTGAAGCCAACTTTGTAGCAATAGTGCTGAATTCAACGTCTTTCAGTTGATGGGGAAATATTGCTTTTACGAATGCTGCACCATATTCGTTACGCTTTTTGAGAAAGAACTTCACCGCAAAGCCGATGTGGCAGATGTCCTCTGTGTTAAGACCACTGAATTTTGACACGGTCTTGACCTCATAGAGAAGATGTGGGATTTGTTCTGTGGTAACCAAATCCAGCAATCGGTTATCAATAGCGGCGTATATATTATCCAGAACAATCTGGGCATCCTCATCGGGCATATTCCCTTTGACATACTTCTCAACAAAAGCATAATAGAGTTTCTTATACATGGTAGTCTCTTCCTGTTGGGCACGATTAGTTGCATCGGGATCCGAAGGGGAAAGGGTTGCTGGCACTTCTTCCACCTTATTATATATAATAGGCCCTACGACATTTTCTTCTTCTGTAAAGTCGCATTCTTCTATGAATGAAGTCGGTGATGGAAGAAAGAGCATCTGTTTGGTGGGCTCTTTCTTCCCCTTTGGCTTTAGTTTGTGCAAGTTGTCTGGTACTATGTATATAAAGAAGTATAGCATCATGGAAAAAGAGCCGGTTCCCGTCACATAGTAGAGAAAACTTGGGAAGAACAACATATTCCTATACTGAACCCAGTACACTAATGGTAGTGTCATTGTCAGAGCTGGCCCTACAATGATGCTCATTAACAGTGTCTTGTGAAAATAATCGTCTATGGTCATTGCTTGTTATCCTAAAAAACGAGTGCAAAGGTACTACTTTTTAGTGATAACGAGTAATGATTGGTGCTATTTTTATACTTTTTAATCAATTAAATCAAGTCTTATCCATTGCTCAATAAATAATTGAAAAACAGAGGGATAGGACTTGATTGCTAATGATTGTCTATTGCCGTTTACTTAAGGGATATGAGTTCTGATGCCTTCCGTTTGTTGGCATCGTTCAACTCTGCATATATCTGGGTCGTTGTAACATTCTTGTGACCGAGCATCTTTGATACAGTATAGATGCTGGCTCCCATGCTTACTTCAAGTGAAGCGTTAGTATGACGGAAGCAGTGGAATGTGATGTGCTTGTCTATCCCGGCCGCATCTATCCATTCTTTCAGATGGTAGCCGACAATATTATAACTCAGCCCCTTAAACACTGTGCCAGAACTACGCTCACCGCATAGTTCATAGGCTTCTTTACTAATAGGTAGCGTATCTTCGGCACCCGTCTTCTTGATGCGGTACTGGATAACGTAACCACCATCGCTGCCAATGCGGAGATTTTCCCATTGCAGTCGTAGAATGTCGCTAATACGTAATCCTGTTAAGCAAGAGAATAGTGCAGCATGTTTTAATACGGGACACACACATGGTGTCTGACTTAACTTTTTCAGTTCTTCAATAGTGAGCGTTTCCTTGCGCACATCAAGAGTCTCTATCTTGTCGAGATAGTCGTTGATGTTCTCATTGAGCCATTTCTCCCTATAAGCCATATACAATAGTTCCTTGAATACGGAATAATAGGCAGCAGCAGAATTTTGGCTTAACATCAGTTGACTGTGCTTCAATTGATGGGCATTGAGAAGATACTCACGAAATCCTTTGCATAAATCAACAGTGATTTCGCCAAAGGTACACTTGCCGTTGACGTACTTGTAAAAGTGCTTGTACACGATGTCCCACCGTTCATTCTTGTCTCGACACCTTTCCTTGAAGTAGGCAAGGAAATCGGCTCTTTGTTTTGTCTTATCAAGAAATCCGAACTGCTCGTTGATAAGTGACTGCACACGGATGCAGCGGATACCTTCGGCCTTCATGAGCATGTCTTTGTTGTAATCTGCCTCTACCTGATTCTTTGGGCTGGCATAGGTGTAAATGCCAAGATACTCGCGTCGGGTCATACGCATAGTTTTAGGATTGCGGATAGCAGGATAGAAATCCAGATAGAGTGAAATCATGCCGTTTTTGAGCTTAGCCTGGCGAACGGTTACCTTGGTGCAAATGTTACTTGTGTTCATATTACTTTTATATTTAATGGGTTATACTTATTTCGTGAAAATCTGGCCGCAAAATTAGGGAGTGTATTGTTGGTATATCCTTAAACTACCATAAACTCTACATAAACTACACATTACTATTGATTTGTAGGAATGGCATCGCATTTTGCAGGCACCTTCCCTTGCTTGCGTTCCTCTACGATGCGGTTGAAATCATGTAAGCAGAGTTTGATGAACTTGCCGCATCGCTTCTTCGGCACATGATAGAAGCGGATAACTTCTCTTACTTGATGAACGGTCATCTGGTACATGGTCATCAGTTCCTCCACGGTCTTGAAGTCCTCCTCGGGCTGGAGCATGTTCTTCTCCTTGTCAACATGCAGCTTCGAGTAGTACGGCTTTGTGCCGACGTACTTTCGGGGGATATGATGCTTACAGACGAAAGTAGTGACTTGACTGTATGTCATGTCGTATTTGGCTTGCATTTCCTCACTGCTGTACCATTCTGTCAGTTCTGGAGTGGGATTCTCCTTGACGAAATAACTGTCTATGCCGGCTTTTGGCAGGCATTTCTTGTCCCCAAAAGTGAAGACTTCAATATTCTGTGCTTTGGCAATGCGATATATGGTTGTTTCCTTTACTTTGTATTTCTCTATGATTTCATCAATCGTATAGAAGGGAGTGGAATCCTTCAGTTTGGGAGTCTCGGAGAGATGGCTTGCCTGATATTTCTTCGCAAAGGCATCCCAATCAGTTTTCAATATCAGCAGAAGTCCGTTGGCTCTCTTCACGTTCATTTCTTCATGCTTGGCATAATAGCGAACTTGGAATGTGGAGAAACAACTGTTCTTGACAATATCCTGAACGGTGTAGTAGTTAGCATCAGGCATCTTTGCAAGTCGTTTCAGATTGTCGATATGGCTCTTTGAATAGTATGTGACGTTATGGAACTGAATTCGTGGAACATTATGGCGAAGGGCATACTTATTAAGAGCGGAACGCTTCATTCCGTATATTTCCTCTATCTGTTGTGCGCTGTACCAGTCCTTCAAGTCGTATTGCACAAGCAACTCGGCGAAATGAACATCAACGTCGGCTTTCTTCCAGAAAGTTCTCCTTCCCTCAACGATTTTGGGAATGCCAAACTTCTCACATCTACGCATTACCGTCTGCTTGCTGATTTTGAACTTTTCCATCATCTCTTTGAGGGTGTAATAATCACTTTGAGTTTTCTTTCCCTTTAGGGTTTTGCCTCGCATCTTATAGGCTGGGGCTTCATCAAACAGTTTCTCAATGTCGCTTCTTCTAATGATGGTCTTTCCCCTAAACTGCTTAGCTTTCAACTCCTGTTGTCCAAGATAGTTATAAATAGTGCTCCTGCAAACGCCCAAAAGTTTTGCAGCCTCTGATGGAGAAAGGAACTGCTTGTCCTTTAGGGAATCGTTGAGGTGCTTGCGTTCATCAACTCTTCGTGCTAACGTGCTCATGTCAATACCCTCATCAGCAGGCGTGTACTTTCCTGACTGTACCTTCCTTTTGTACCTATAGGCCTGGTCACAGCACTTATTGCTGCAAAACCTTGCCGTAACCATCTGGGCTATGAAGGTCTTGTGACACCATTCGCATTTCTTAACTATTTCCATACGCTCTTTTTTTATCGTTATTATTCCTATTTCTGTCCAAATCTGTCCGAAAGTGTCCAAATGTGTCCAATGTGTGCCACGTGAGGACATTGGTTAGCAATCCAATGGTGTCCAATGCGTGCCTGTCGGAGACATGGAGTGAGCATGTGCCGACGTTGGGATTTTCCCAAACGTACAAATAACGTACAAAAATGAGCGAAAAAAATATCACCAACGATTAACGCTGATGATATTGCGAGTGTGGATATTGTTGGAAATGAACGGCTTATGTCATATCGAGTAATATCGAGTGATTGCCGTTAATCGCGTTCTATTTTCCCACGCAGAAGTGCTTGAAGATATTCCCTAATACTTCGTTGGGAGTGATCTGGGTGCCGGTGATTTCGGCAAGGATGTCGAGAACGAGGCGGAGATCTTCACTGAGGAGGTCTCCGCTCATTTGCATCTCAAGGCCGTCGATGACGCGCAGGATAGCTTCGTGGGCACGCATGAGGGCATCGTAGTGGCGGGCATTGGTGATGATGATGTCGGAATCGGAGGTCTTGGGGGCGGCAGCGATGAGTTGCTGTTTAAGGGCTTCGATGCCTATGCCATATTTGGCTTGGAAGGCCTGGGTCTTGTTCTCGATGCGGATGACGGTCTGGTCGTCGTTGGTGGGGATGTCAGGGTAGGGCGCACCCGGCTCTGTCATCATCAGGATGATACGGGCACGCCGGGCAGCGGCTATGGAGCGCTCGATGCCGAGGTTCTCTATTTGGTCGTCGGTATGACGGATGCCTGCGGTGTCGATAAATCGGAAGGTGATGCCGCCGAGCAAGATGGTGTCTTCGATGGCATCGCGGGTGGTGCCTTGTATGTCGGAGACGATGGCCCGTTCTTCACCGAGAAGGGCGTTG
>ODAI012367352.1_pt1 | contig 10690 bp, 10 predicted proteins | sample 1539321 | NCBI WGS metagenome assembly ODAI01 (sample SAMN02144231, study PRJEB22623) | gut metagenome | biome: sheep rumen | host: Ovis aries | place: New Zealand | reverse complement strand
GGATTAACCTTACGTTCACCCCATTCGGTTAATTGAATAACAATAGTTGCCTGATTTGAAGGTCCAAATCCGCCGAATGCAATAACCCTATCCTTATCAATACCTTCTATATCTTCTATTTGTTTTATAAATTTTGTACATACATCCTTGGTTCTGTTTAGTGATGCACCGTCTGGAAGCGTTACAACAGATATCAGCATCCCTTGATCTTCGTCAGGTATAAAACCTGTAGGAATAATTTTAAATAATCCTAACATCAAAAGAACTATTGCAATATATGTAATTATTGTTAATTTTTTATCGTGAACAAATTTTTTAACGAGGTCAATGTAGTAATCGGTTAACTTATCAAACTTTTCGTTAAAAATAGTAATTCCTTTGTTAATATATTCTTCTGCAATTTTTACCCACGTAAGCTTATCATTTTCCTTCTTTTTAGACGGTTTTAAGATGATGGAACACATTGCAGGAGAAAGTGACAGTGCACAAACAGCAGAAAATGCAATTGATACTGCGATACAAACTGCAAATTGTTTATACATCGTACCTGATAAACCACTCATAAAGCACATTGGAACAAAAACTGCCATTAAAACAGCAGCCATAGCGACAAGCGAACCGCCAACTTCTCCCATTGTGATTTGTGTTGCTTCAAGCGCAGATTTTCCGTCTTCAATATGTCTTTTTACGTTTTCTATTACAACAATTGCATCATCGACTACAACCGCAACAGCAAGAACTAACGCAAATAAAGTCAACAAGTTTAAAGACATTCCTAATGCCTTTAGGGCAATAAACGTACCGACGAGAGATACCGGAATCGTTACGCAAGGAATTAAAGTTGCTTTAAAGTCACCCAAAAATACAAATATAATTAAAATTACGATTAAAGATGTCAAAAGAATAGTAAACTCAACCTCATCCATTGATTCATTGATAAATGTAGAGCTGTCCATCATAATATCAAGCTTTAATGAATCAGGAAATGTCTTTGAAAGTTCATCAATTGTTTTATAAATATTATTACAAATCTCTACCGTATTAGCACCGGGAAGAGGCATAACCTGTATTAAAGCGGCAGGTTTTCCATCTACTATACCAAACATTGAATAAGATTTTGCACCGAGCTCAACTCTTGATAATTCCTTCAGTCTTAGCTTTGATCCGTCAGAATTGGAACGAATTACTATATTTCCGAACTCTTCAGGTGTTTGTAACCTGCCTTTTGTTAACAAAGAAAGCTTCAAACTCGGATTTGCATCCGTAGGCTGATCTCCTAAAGCACCTGTTGACAACTGAACGTTTTGAGTTCTGATTGCATTTTGAATTTCTGCAATTGTAACTTTATAGCTTGCCAGTTTTGCAGGATCAAGCCAAATTCTTATACTATAATCATCCGCACCGAATACATTAACGGAGCCTACACCGTTAATTCTTTTTATAGCATCTTTTACGTATATATTAGCGTAGTTTGTTAAATCCAATTGATTCCAAGATTCGTTATCTGATGCAAGATTTAAAATAATAGCACCCGCACCGCCGACCTTGTTTTCAGCTGTTAACCCTTGCTGCATAACCTCTTGCGGCAGAAGTGCCTGAACCTGTTGAAGTTTGTTTTGCACATTCATTAAGTTAATATCATTATCCGTACCTGTTTTAAAATAAATGTTTAAATTATAAGCTCCGTCATAACTTGTTGAAGACATATAAATCATATCCTGAACACCGTTAAGTTGTGACTCTAAAAGAGAAGCAACAGAAGATTCAATAACGGAAGCACTAGCACCCGGATAATATGCTGATATTGTTACCTGAGGCGGTGTAATATTCGGATACTTTTCCTGCTGCAAACCAAATAATGAAAGCAAACCTAAAATCATGATTATTGCAGATATAACAACTGCAAATCTTGGTTTCTTAATGAAAAAATATAAATCTTCTTTATTTATTGCCATTCTCTTTTTCCTTTTTTGATTTCGTTGGGTCTCACTCTAACTACTACTTTATTTTTATTTTCCTATTTTAGAAGTACAAATAGTTGCACCCTGCATTATGCGTTTTAAATACTGATATTATCAGTATTTAATATATCATTTGACAAATTTTTCACATAATTACTATAAATATTATAAATTTTTTGTAATTTGTCTATGCAGCGTTTTTCACTACTACATGTTTTTATAGCATAATTGTAATCTTTATCTGATTTATCTGTTTGCCCCATTTTTTTATATAATACAGCCCTAATAATATAATCTTCTGCTTTATTATTTTTTGCAATGGAAATAGTAATGTTTTTTATAGCTGTCGAATAATCTTTCTCAAGAATATTACACATTGCTAATGTTTTAATATCACCAATTTCTCTTGCAATAAAAGATACTTTACTTATATCAAAAGGCAAGTATGATAATATTGCAGCATCAACAAATGGCGTTTTATAAGTATTTAAATATTTATAGGACATATCAAACTCTTGCATTGCTTCGTACAATTTTTCTTTGTCTTCTTTATGATAAAAAACGATATAATATCCTTTTATTGAATGCAAGTATCCTTTATAAATAGGGAATATAGAAAAACGCAACGCCTTATTTATATCAGACATGGATTTATCAAAATTATTTTCACGATATGAATTAATAGTGTACCGTATGGGAAACATTTGTGACGAAATACATAATAAAACAATAAAAACAATTATACTCCATACTTTTATTGATTTTTGTTTAAAGTATTTATATATCAGAAATATAAAAAATATAATACTGGCTATTAAAGTTAATGCTGTTATTATGTATAGATTAAATAAATTCTGATGAATGACATTTATCATATTATTTTCTCTTTCCTTTAATCATTTGCTAATATAACGCAAATCTTGCACAGTATTGTTTGTTAAGCTATCACAACAAAACTATTTTACTTCTTTCCCGTTCTTTACACTTTCTGGCTGATATGGTTTTGTTTTTACGGCTTGACCGGATTTGTATATATCTTGAATACCTTTCATTACAACTACATCATTATAATCAAGTCCCTTTTCAACTATCCAGTTATTTTCGTAGTTTTCATTTACTACAATATCTTTTTTAACAGCTTTTCCGTCCTTAACCACCCATACATAATAACCGGTTCCAACATCTGTTTTTGTAGCAGACTGAGGGATTAACATAACCTTATACGGCTTGTTAACTCTTATTTTTACGTTTACATAATCCCCCGGAACCAATAATTCGTCAGGGTTTTCAAATATTGCTCTCATTGTAACAGTACCGGTATTTTCATCAACTTTGTTATCTACAAACTCGATTTTCCCTTCCAATTCATAAGTCGAACCATCTGAAAGACCCAGCAAAACAGATACGGTACCATCGTATTCAGGATTTTTGTATTTATTATCTTTAAAATATTTTTTTAATTCAATAAAGTCACCACTCTTTAAAGGGAAAATAACTCGCATAGGATTTGTTGTATAAATTTTTGCAATAACTCCTGTTGATGGGGTGACATAATTTCCCACAGAAACAATGGTTTTACCTATTCTTCCGTCCATTGGAGATGTAATATTTGTATAACTGAGATTTAAATTTGCTTTATGAAAATCAGATAATGCACCGTCTAATGATGCTCTGTTTTTATTTCTTTGTGTAAGTGCGTTATCATAATACTCTCTGCTTACCAAATCCTCTTTCAAAAGTTGTTCTGCACGTCTTAAATCCGTTTCTGAATTTTTATAAACGGCAGAGTTTTCATTAACTCGTGCTCTTGCTGTTTGGGCTGCCAGTGCGTATTCATCAGGTTCAATTAGAAATAATTTTTGACCTTTTTTTACTTTGTCACCCTCTTGAAAATAGCTGTCTTGAAGCCATCCACTCACTCTCGCTATGATATCTACTGATTTTTGAGCTTCTATTCTTCCTGTCGTTGAATACGTTGGATTAATCTCTTTTGACATCGGGGTCGATACTTCTACAGTTTTTGGCTGCGACATCATGTATGACATTAATACACCTGTAATAAGAGTTTTTCCTTGATTCCAAATTATCGGAACAAGGATAACAGCTAAAATTGCAGCTGTAATTTTAGTTTGTTTTGACTTCCAATCTATTTTCATATAAAGCTCCCTTTTTATAACGAAATTCCAACTCTTCCAACAACCTTGCCGGCTATTGTTTTAATTCTGTTGTCATATTTGATTTCACCCCATCCTAAACGATTGATGATTTCAAATACAGCAAATCTTCGTGCTTCTGTTGACGCATCATTGATTTTAACAGCAAAAGCATTACACTCGTGAACATTAAGTACAACGCACAAACCTCCTGCGCCTACTTTTGCTATTAAATTATCTGTTTTTTGAATAACTTCTGTATCGGTTCTTCCTTCTCCTCCGAATATATACGAATGACACTTTATAGCATTTAGAATCTGAGGAAAATCAAGTAAGCTTAAGTAACCTTTTAACAGATTTTGCAAAGGCATGCTTACAATCGGAACTCCGCAGCCGTCAGTTGTCATAGGATATTCTTTATCAACCCCGCATAATTCATTAATACGTTTTTTTACTTCTACTTGCAGCGGATGGTCAGGCTCGTTATAATCAGTTAACGACCATTCGTTTTTTTTGCAGAGAGCCAAGAATCCTATGTGTTTGCCTGAACAATTATTATTTAATACTGTCGGAACATCTCCGCGCACTATCATTTTATTTTGCATATCTCTTGATAATGGCGCATGAACTCCGCATTTCAAAGAACTTTCATTTAACTTAAGTTTTTTAAGCATTTTTGTCGCAACTTTTATGTGACAGTCTTCGCCTGCATGAGAACCGCAGCACAGAGCAAGTTCTTCTGCCGTAAAATCAATCTCATTATCTACCAACAGAGTTGCTTGCAAAGGTTTTGCACATGAACGCAAATAATACGGAGTATTGTGCTCCATGTCGGGATTAAAACCGGGTAATGGTTTTGCCAATACCCAATATCCTTCATGGAGTTCCTCTGTTAAACCATCTCTTACATACTCTATTCTTAGCATTATAATTATTCTTCCGCTTTATGTTCTTTAATATATGTTAATATTCCGTCAAGTTTTTGACGCATGATTTCATTTTCTTCTTTTAATCGTGTGTTTTCCACTCTTATATCATAACTTTCTCTCTCCAAGGCTATATTTGGCATTTCACTCGGATTAAGAGAAAAACGCTTTCCTGCTTCTTCTTTCATAAATATAATACTTTTAACATCAACTTCTTTAACAAAACCAAGCTGCACCATCAATTCTGCGATAAAAACATGCTTTCCTGAAGCATTAATTTCTTGCTGTTTATTTAATACTTCATCCAATTGTTCTATAGTCATTTTACCTGCACGAATAAAATATTCACCGGTTCTGTATTTTCCCGCTATGAAACCGGCAATAGCTACTACTAAAGCAGGTACTTCATTTGAAAAGAATTTCGATGTCCTGCAAAACATAAATGCTTTTGCAACTTCCTCCATCGTTAAGTTATTTTCAATAGCTATTTCTATCAGCGACATGCTCTTTGAACAACAATCCATAAAAGCATAAATACTGTCATCAAAACCGGATTCTTTTGTAAAAAGCTCATTTTGACCTGCTTCTGACAATGCAGGCTTATATAAATGGAATAAATCTCCCTCTTGAACATCCAAAAATTCATTACTTAAATACTTTGTCAAATCATCGGATAAGTTTAAAAAGATAGCCTGTTTAATCCATAACGGATACGATATCATCTTTTCCATGTAATTTAAAAATAAACCTTTACTCATAAACAACCCTTCTTTTATATGATGTCTTTACGTAAATTATATCATAATATTATAATAAGTTAATAATCTATATAGTTTAGAATTAAGGACAAATAACCATGGGCATGGACGGACTTTCAATAGCAAATACGGGAGTCGTAAAAGAACAGACCTCTGCAGAATACACAAGCAGGGTAGAACAATCAGTTGCGTCAGACGCAACAAATTCTTTTCAACAAGTTCAAGGACTGGCAAATAACCAAAGAGTTAGAGAAAAAGAAGAAGGGGAAAATGGCAATAAGCAGCAGCAAGCAATGCAGCAGCAGGAAGAATTCCAAGACGGTTTAGTGGAAGAAAACCCTGAAGAAGAAAATGCAGATTTCGATGTTGAAGATTTTGAGAACCCAAATAAAGAATTTTATGTTAAATTAAATATAAAAGATGATATAATAGAATTATATGATAATGCAAACGACAGATTAATTGAAACCATTTCCGGTTCAGAGTTAGGTGAACTCGTAAAAAAACTAAATATGGCTTCAGGAATATTTGTTAACAAGAAGGTTTAATTATGCCGCCAGCAAATCCATACACTAAATACATAAAACAATATCAAACAAGTAACATTACGACAGCTACACCTGAAAAGTTAATGATATTACTTTTTGACGGTGCTATTCAATTTTTAGTAAAAGCAAAAAATGCTATTGCAGAAAATAATTTAAAAGAACGCGCTATTAATATAGATGGTGCAAGGAAAATTATACGTGAATTGATGAGAACAATTGACTTAGAAAATGGCAATGATGTTTCAAAACAGTTGTTTAAACTATACAATCGCATGGCGATGAAACTTATTAAAGCTAATGTTCAAAGAAATAGCGGTCTTATTGATGAAGTTATAGAAGATTTAACGAATATTCGCTGGGGCTTTCAAAAAGCAATAGAAATACAAAGTGGTGTCACAACAGTTGAAGAAGTTATGAAAGAGCAAGCAGCTCAAGATGCAGCACAAACTCAATCAACTACTTCGGAAACAAATATCGGGGACGTTCAGAATGCAGAGTGAACAACAATATGAACAACTTTTAATGCAGTATCAGCAGCTTAAAAATGGAGCAGAAGACATTGCTAATATGATTGAAAAAGAAGACTTTGACAGTGCAATAACACTCCTAAAAACCAGAGAGTCTTTGTTTCTCAACTGCAAATGCATGCTGAAATATCTTGAATTAACACCGGTTCAGAAAAATGAAATCGACAAAATTGTTAGTGAATTGAAAACAATAGAACTTAATAATATTAAAAATCTTGAAAAAGGCATGGAAGAAATCCAATTAGAGCTCTCGAAGACACAAAAATCTCAAAAGTTACAGCATGCTTATGGAAATTCTTCTTTTTATTCCGGAAATGTTGTAAATATACAAGAATAAAAAAGCTTTTTACCGTCATTTTAGCATAGGCAAAACTTTGAAAATTTGCCTATTCGTGCTCTTTGACTTTTTATAACACTAAAATACAATAAAAATCATTCATTTAGCTGAAATACCCACTTGCATTCTTTTATTAATGCGCTATAATAAACATTGTAAAATTTAAGAAAGGAGTTTTATAATGAACAAAGAAGAATTAGTAGCAGAAATTTCTAAGAAATCAAAAGTTACTCAAAAGGAAGCTAATGAAGTATTATCAGCTTTAATTGAAACAGTACAAAAAACAGTTTCTAAAGGTAAAAAAGTTACTTTAGTTGGTTTTGGTACTTTCGAACCTCGTAAGAGAGCAGCAAGAAATGGCAGAAACCCTCAAACAGGTAAAGCTATCAAGATTCCTGCTAAGACAGTTCCTGTATTCTCAGCTGGTAAGAAATTCAAAGAAGTTGTTAACGGCAAGTAATAACTTTAATGAAATAAGGATTGTGGCGCAAACTATTAGTTTGCGCCACTTTTTTATGTTAAAATCGTATTATGAAAATATCGCCTTTTAAAATAGAAGAATGGATGAATAGATATGAATCCGGAGCATTATACGATTTATCAGGAACATGTATCAAGCCTCTTACAATAAATGAATTATGCGGACATGCCGGAATCGAAGCCTTTGATATCCCACTGGACTACGGAGATATAACCGGTTCTGAACGACTAAAAAATAACATTAAATCGTTATACACAAATCAGGAATTAAGCAATATAACAGTAACACATGGTGCAATAGGAGCAAATCAATTAGTTTTTTATTCTCTTCTTGAAAAAGGAGATGAAGTAGTTTGTATAGTACCTGCTTATCAGCAGCATTATTCAATTCCTGAATCAATAGGAGCTGACGTAAAATTATACTTTTTAAAAGAAGAAAACAACTGGCTCCCCGATTTAGAAGAATTATCGGAAACAATTACGTCTAAAACAAAATTATTATGCTTGAATAATCCTAATAACCCGACAGGAGCAGTAATTCCTAATTGGCTAATAGAGGAAATTGTGGAATTTGCAAGAAAGAATAAAATTTGGATACTTGCAGATGAAGTATACAGAGGACTAAATTTAATAGGAAATCCGTATTCCACATCATTTGCAGACTTGTATGAAAAGGCTATTTCTGTCGGCAGCATGTCAAAAACATATTCACTGCCAGGATTAAGACTTGGCTGGGTATGCGCAAGAGAAGATTTAATAAACGAAATCAACCATCAAAGGCAGTATAATACAATAAGTGTAGGCGTATTGGATGATTATTTTGCATCAATTGCATTAGAAAGAAAAAGTTGGATTGAAGAACGTAATTTTAGCATAATGCAAAACGGCATAGAGACATTTACAGATTGGCTGACAAACGAATCATTGGTTGAATGTGTCATTCCGACCGGCGGAACAACAGCACTTGTAAAATACAAAAAAGATATTAAATCCAGAGATTTATGCAAAAGATTTCAGAATAGAACAGGCGTAGCTCTTCTACCGGGGGAAACAATGGAAATGGAAGGTTATGTACGAATAGGATATTGTGCAACCGCTTTAAAACAGGCATTAGAGCTTTTTTCGGAATATTTATATCAACTTTAAATCAATAACTAAATCCGATTCCTACTGTTACATATATGCATTTCCAACAAGAAGATTTGATGGATGTTAATAATCAATATTCTTATTTTCTTGTAAATATTTTACAATTGCTTGAACTCTGTTTGATACATTCAGTTTATGATAAATGGACGAAACATGAGCTTTCGCAGTATGTTCAGATATACAGAGTTTTTCAGATATCTCAGGATTATGATAACCTTTTAGAAGCATTTTAAGGACTTCTAATTCTCGTTTTGTAAGTTCATTATTCTTCATTTTTAGCCTTCCTAAACATAAAATTCTTACAAAATTATACAGATGTCTATCGGTAAATATGGCTATATTTTTTTTATTTATCCGGCATAAGTATTTAGTATACGAAAATTTTAGTTAGATTTAATTAATATTAAACTTTCATAAAAAATTAAAGTTCCCCCTTTACAAAAAAAAATCATCATGTATTATAATAAATGTAGCTAGTCGAAAGACAAGAACTAAGATATAACTTGGTTCAAGTTTGGGGGTTTAGCTCAGCTGGTAGAGCATCTGCTTTGCACGCAGAGGGTCAGGAGTTCGAATCTCCTAACCTCCACCATAAAATACACGATGACAATTGTTATCGTGTATTTTATTTTGCTTTGTTAGTTGTTCTGTATCAGGGATTTTGACATAAAGTATCGCGAGTTTGACATACAAGTCGGAAGTTCGATTAGTCACTATTTATTATCCCAAATTCGATCATATTTTAAAATTATGTAATTTATCATTGCAATTATAGTCATTAGTACAATTACATTCACAACATTCCATCTGTTTAGCAATAATGTGCATATGGCAGAAAGTAATAACGCTCCTGTTTTTTTTGAAGCATTGAGTAGTACAAGAGCATTTTGCTGCTCAATTTTATTATTGCTGTTTTCAAGACATATATTCTGAACAAGTGTAATAAACGGATCTCTGACAAAAGAAAGCAAAAGATATCCGCTGCATAATAAAATACAGCATATAATTTTACAGTTGTGTATATTGTGTATCCAAGGTAGTATCTGCAAAAACAATCCGATTATCAGCAATTTAGAAAAAATAAAAGCCGAACGATTTCTTATTTTTTCATATATTTTTTTCATTATTAAATTAGAAAAAATCCTTATTAAATAGACAATCGCCGAGATTATGCCAAGCAATGATACAATAAATTCAGCATTATAGTTTGTTAATACTTCCTGAAAATTTATCCTCGCATAAGATAATCCTATCCCTGATAAGCTTGTAACTATTGCAAACGAAATAAAAATTAAAATACTGAAATAATTTGCTTTATGCGCATAATCTTTTGTAAAATATTGCATATTGTTTGTTGTATCTGTATTTTTTGAATTATAATCCTCTTTCGTTATTATAAATGAAATAAATACACCAAAAATGCTGAAAGCAATACAGGCAAGCATTGGCAAGTATGCATCAAAATAAAACAATCCTCCACAAATTAAAGATGTACACATAGTAACAAATGATGTAAAACTGTTGGCATCAGACTGATAAGATACATATTGCTCTTCTAAATTATCTTTCGACAGTTTATTCTTTAAAATAGCTGTTCCGATAGAATTTAGTGTATGTCCTATGCATTTTAAAAATCCCCCCAAAAGAACCCCTAAAAAATTTGGAGAAAATGTTATAAATATTGCAGAAAACATAAATACTATGCTTCCTATACGTAAAGCTGCACAGTTTCCTTTTTTATTAATCCATTTCAGCAGCGGATATTGAATGATAAGAGAGAATACAAGTGAAAGAAATACAAGCAATGAGATTTTGTCAGGTAAAATATTTTTCACTTTTGTTAAAAACATT
>ODAI011848066.1_pt1 | contig 10690 bp, 9 predicted proteins | sample 1539321 | NCBI WGS metagenome assembly ODAI01 (sample SAMN02144231, study PRJEB22623) | gut metagenome | biome: sheep rumen | host: Ovis aries | place: New Zealand | reverse complement strand
CGCCACAGGAGTCAGGCCCTTGGCAGAAATAACGGAGCTAGCGGCAGCCGGAGCGGTACCGGCGGCCGTACTGACTGTACCGGCGGCCGTACTGTCTGCGCCGGCGGCAGTACTGGCTGCGCCGGCGGCCCCGGCTGAAGCGGCAGCTGAAGCAGCTGCAGTCTGTCCGGCTGTTCTGATAATGACGCCTCCGACCCTGGCAGAGCCGACGGTTGCCGTACCGCCAGCTGCTTTCCCGGCGGATACTGCCGACGCTGTGGACGCTGCCGATGCCGCGGATGCTGTGGACGTTGCCGATGCTGACGTACCCTCTGCGCCTGCAGCTATCATGCCCTGAGCGATCACGACTCCCGCTCCCACGGCTGCCTGCCCTTCGATATCACTATGCAGCATATTGTACAGCAGTACGCCCACCGGTGCCGCATACAGCTTCGTGCCCCGCTTCTTCAGTGCCTCGATCTTCTCCTCCATTGCGTTCCGCCCGTACCTGAGCCTTGATTTCACCGTGTTCTCCGACACGCCCATCGCCTCTGCGATGTCCCTTACACTCAGCTCCGATCCGTACAGCAGGTCCAGCGTTACCCTCTGCTCCTCCGGAAGCTCCGCCATCATACCCTTGATGATCCTGGATGTCTCCGCGATATCCATCTGTGCTTCCGGACGGAACTCCACCGACAGGTCCTCCACCTCAAAGGTGATGTCCTCCTCGGCAAGCCCGCTCGCACCTTCCACATCGCTGAAGGTGAAGTCCCTTCTCTTCCTTCTGATATCGATGCAGACGTTGGTCGTGATCTGCTTCGCCCAGGCAAGGTACTTCTCCGGTTCCTCCAGCTTCCCGATATTCCGATAGATCTTCAGGTATGCCTCCTGCTCCGCGTCTTCCACATCCTCTTCGCTTTTGAAAAACTCTTTTGCGATGAAGTGTATGCTCTTGTAGGACAGGTCATACAGCTCTGCCCATGCGCTCCCGTCATTTTCCTTTGCCCGCGCCACCAGCGTGCCGTAGTCTGCTTTTACTCCCATTCCCGCTTTTTGCTCCATTTTCGCAACTGTCTGTCCAGAACCGCCCCATGCTGTATGAAAAAGCACATATGAGGCGGTATCTGCTTCTTAAAAATACCAGTACACTGCTGTTATCACATCGTCCCCGATCCGATAATCCAGCTCCAGGCTGTATCCGTTAATAACGACCTCACAGCGGGCATAGGTATCCGCCAGCTCAGGCACAAAAGTTCTGAAGTAATCCAGATCGGTGCTGCTGTCTGCCAGCTGACCGACAACGGCTTCTCTCGTCAAAATGCCGTCATACTTAAAAAAGTTGCGGGGATTTTTGCTGCAGACGCCTATTACCCGGTTGTTGGAATTTAGATCGATCGTAAAAATCAGATCTGTGCCCTCAAAGGCGAAATATTCGATCTCTCCCTCATAAAACTGAAGACCTTCAAAAGCAGGGTCATGATACTGATCCCAGCTGGAGATACCAGTCCCGAACATCTCCTGCAGTCTTGACAGGTCATAATCAGCATAGTTCCTGGGTGTATCAACCAGGCTGATCCGGTATTTCTGAGCAAGATACTCAGCCGGGTACCAGGGCTTCCCGTCCAGCTCGAGGCGCACCATATCGCCTTCCTGGACCAGTCGGACAGAATAGGTCTCTTCTGTGCTTTGTGTACTCCCGTCTGCGCCGCCGCGGTAACCGGAAATCAGAATCGACCCCGCCGCGTCATTGACGGCAGGCAGGATCGTTTCCCCCTCCTGGGGAATAAGGGATCCCGACGTATAACCATACAGCCGCAGCATCCCATTTCCGGCATCCTCCAGATAGAAATTCAGTCCTGTTTCATCTGTATAGGCCCGGTCATACTGACCGAAGTCTTCTGTATACCGCTGGCCAGTCTGATAATTTCTGAGTTTTTCAGCCGCAGCCCCGTCGGAAGACAGATATTCTTCCCCGATCCAGATATCATGCTCCATCACGCCGGAATCATTAAAGAAGTAGCGTTTCCCATCGATTTCCTGCCACCCGGTGCACATAGCTCCGGTATCCCCCAGCCAGAACCAGTTATCTCCATCCTGGCACCAGCCGGTCTGCAGCTTTCCTTCCTCCCCCAGGAAATACCAGTCACCGTTATCCTGGATCCATCCGATGGAAAGCTTCCCTTTCTGATCATAGAAATGCCACTCCCCGTTTTCCTCGATCCAGCCGGTTTTGACGGTTTCGGTGCTTTCCTCCGTTTCAGATCCGGCAGTCTCCTGCTTTTCTCCGTCCTGCGCTGCCGCTTCATCCCTGAGCTCTGCCGTCTTTGCTTCCCCGAGTGTTTCCGTGATCGTTTCCTGTGCAGTCTGGACTTTCTCCTTCTCGATTTCTGCTTTCCCGCAGCCTGCAAGACTGCAGACAAGCACGCCCGCCGCCAGCATTCTGATGATTTCGTTTTTTTTCATTGCACGCTTCATGATACATCCATCCTTGATCTTTTTATAAAAACTGAGTCTATTTTATCTTACAAAGAACATCATATATTCTTCACCGGAAAGAAAGAGTGCCATAACATCCACATCCATGCCGAAATCTGCGCCGCTGCGGTAGGTCAGGATGCCCTCCGTGCCCTCCGGACTGCCATAGCCGGAACTTAAATTCCAGTACGCCTGTGCGCCGTCCTCAGTCAGGAAACCGTTCGGATCAAATCCGAAGCTTCCAACCAGATTCCCGCCGGCATTATACATTGCCGCAGTATTTCCGCTTATTTCAAGTCTTCCGTAAATAGGAATATTCTCTCCGGAGATTATGGGAGCCGCCCAGCCTGCCTCATAACTGCCCTGATAATCTGCCAGATTGGTGCTGATACCTGCGCCGTTAACATTTGCAGCTTGGAAACCGCTGGTATCCGCAGCTGCTGCCGCTGTTGCCGCACCTGCCCCCGCATTGTCAGCGAAGACCGCACCGGTCATCAGATTCTTTCTCATAACAGACCCGTTCTCGGTCCAGGCCCCCTGTGCATTGATCGTATAGCCGTCAGCCGTTGTTCCCGCTCCGGTCAGGCAGAAGCCTTCCGCATCAAAGAGATAGCTTTCCGCAATGCCGTCATTGTTATCATCGACCCAGAACCAGGTATTTGACGGGCTGGTACCGTCATCGTTCTGCCACTTCCAGCCTGCTTCATAGCTGCCCTGCCAGGAGCCTGCAAATGCTGTGGAAACTGTTCCAAGCGTAAAAAGAACTGCAGCTGCGATCGTTGTGATTTTTTTCATGCGTTTTCTCCTTTTCAAATCTTTGAATTCTGCCTGTCCGAAACCGCGAATCTTCTCAACCCTGTTTCCGGATCATCTTTTTTATTCTTTCTGTCTCTTAGACGGAACAGAATCCCATCAGGTTTTAAAAAATCAAAAAATTTTTGAAAAAAATATTTTTTTCTCTGATCCTTCAATTAGGTCTTTTAACGCATGTGACTGTTGTCTGTCTTTTCTTACCACCAGCTGACCTGATAGGCATCTGCTCCCCCTGCCGTCCTCGGAAAAATCCAATGCTATACCAAAATCTTCCCTTGACTGTATTTTAAAGGATTCATTAACCATATACTGTCCGGTGCTGTTGCTTAAGGCTGTGGTCTGTCCGTCCGGTATCTGAAATGCCTGTTCCGGAATGTAATCATCAAATTCGCAGTACGGTTCCTCATTTTGATCTGTATAACGGATGTTTTCATATACATCTCATATCTCTCTTGAAAACCGAATAGAAATACTGGTGATCAGATTGGGGCTCTTGTTATAACTGACCTGGATCGTGCAGAACATTGTCTGTCCGAGATACTGGTGATAAAATACACACTCCGAAGATGTGATGTCGAGGCAGGAATTATACACTCTCCACTTCTCCTCCGGGAATTCAGCAAACAGCTCATCGACGCTGTCTCCGACAAGGATTCCATTAATCGACAACCGTCCCCGATAGCCTCCGTCATATATATCGTTACCCATGGCGGAGAAATCCTCCAGCTCCATGAATTTCCACCGGTTGGAGGGAAGGTCTGAAGTACCTGTGCCAATATATCCGCCGAAAGAGTTGTAGTAGAGAAAAGCACTTTGAGCTTCAGGTCTGTTTTCCGGTTCCTTGTTGCTGAATTCGAATGCGTTCCCCCATGCATCTTTTAATATAAAATGGTTTTCCTTTGCGGCTGTCTTGAGTTTTTTTCCCCAGCCGGTTACTTCTGCACCATCAAATTCAACCTCCAGATGATGCTCCTTCAGAAGTGCCTCTATCATTTTCTGGTCGGAGATGATCCTTCCTACGATAAGGAAGGAAGCAAGTGCGGCCAGTAAAAGGATGGCAGCTGCCGTCACGATCACTTTTTTTCTGGAACCGCCTTTCCGGGTCTTTCCTCCTGTCTTTCCGGTTCTTCCCCCTGCCCTCGCCGCAATCCCGGCAGCAAGAGCTTCATGGTCGCACTTGTTCATCGCCTCCTGCCTGCCTGTTCCGCAGTTCACACAGAAGGCTCCCCTGTTCCAGCTTCCGCAAAAGCATTGCCAGATATCATTGACTTCTCTGGGAATCATTCGCATCGGGACTTGCTTTCCCGCAAAATCAAGTTCTGCTCCAAGCTCTGCAATCTCCTCCGCTGTAAATGCTTCCGGCAGCTCCTGCTGTGCCGGGATGCGGTATTCCGTGCAGCCGGAAAGATCCGTCACCCTGCCGTCAGCCCAGACCGCCCTGCCCGGCCTGAGAGAAATATCTGCTGCATCCTGTGACAGTGTCACAATCGGGCGATTCGTCCCGAAGGTCTCTCCCGGTGCACAGTTGATATCCTTATAGACGGTCTGCTTTTCCTCGATCATATTCCCGGCCGCATCCAGCAGACGGTACTGAAAATAAAAGGACTGAAGAACCTCCCTGCCAATATTCCTGAGCTTCAGCTGGAACAGCCTGCGCTCTTTTTCCGTATCATATAAAAGCACACATTTCTCGATCTGCACCGGACTTTTATCATAGTAGTATTCCGCGCCGGTCTCCCTGATTCCCTGATATCTTGCACTTGCCATAGCTTTCTTCCTTCAGTCTATATGATTATTTTATGAGTTTCGCGCCGCATCTTGCGCAGAACTTCTCACCGCTGAGAACCTTTTCACCGCAGCGGGGGCAAAACTTAGAAACTGATATGACATTTTCAGCACTGCCGGAATTCCCCGCTGCTGCTCCCAGATATGCCTCTGTATGTGTCAGATCATAAAGCATAAGCTGCAGCATGATGCAAATGGCTGTTACGAAACTGATATTCCATAAGGCTCCAGACGGTGTCTCAAACATTAACACAATCAGTGGAAACAGTGTAATCACGGCAATCAGGCTGACCGGCGCATACCAGTACTTCAGAACCTTTTCCCTGACAGACAGGTTTCCCCGGAAGAGCAGGATCCCCGGAAGCACAAGAAGTGCAAGAATCCCCGGCGCATAGACATAAGCCGGCGTAATGGGCTCTCCTAGAGTAAATAATTCGATCAGATAGGTGAGGATCATTCCGCCGGAACCAATACATGCCAGCTGTATATATTTCGGATGTCTCTTTCCCCTGAGTTCTCCGATGCCGATCAGGATCAGCGTTATCGCAGCCACTGCCTCCGCGAGGATGAGGATCACATTGCTCGGTCTGAACGATACATCTCCCCAAAGCCGGTATCCGAGCAAATTATAGATCCAGCTTGCATATATCACGCCGCAGAAAATAACTGAAATACCAAAGGCTTCCTTGAAGTGTTCCTTCAGCTCCTGCTTCTTCAGCAGAGAGATGATCAGCCAGACAAAGAACGCAGTATAGATGATATATACGGGTATCCTGAACAAATGAGCCCCTGCGCCAAAACGATAAATGCAGCCCAGGACTCCTGCAAATGCTGCGATCCGGAGTTCCCACAGCAAAGCTTTTGATATTTCCTCCTCGTTCCTCTTCTCTGTCTCTTCTTTTTCCTTTTCACTGAAAAACTGATCCCTGCGTTCCTTGATTCTCTTCGGATCAGCCGCCTCTTTGGCTTCGGCAAAATCCCTGCCGCACAGCGGACATTTCTCATGATTCCGAATGAGTCCTCCGCAGACACAGCGCTGCAGGTTCTCTGTCAGAGGCTGAGGCCGGAAGATCAGATCCTTTTCGATTTCAAGATAATCCTGCAGTTCCGGTGCCAGAACGGATTTCAGCAGTACTGCATTTCCCAGAGAGCGGATATCGGCAGCTGAATAGGAACGGACTCTGCCATCCGCATGAACTGCTTTCACTTCTTCTATCGCGATGCTGCCCGGAATTCCGGAAAGCGCTGCCAGATTCTTGGTTCCGAATATCTCATTCTGTCCTGCCATCACATCGGTACAGGAAATTTCTATATATCCGCCTGTTCCAAGCAGGTCGCCGGCATCATTAAAAGCCTGTATCCTAAGGTAAACGGACTTCAGAACCTCCCTTCCGAGATTGCAGAGCTTCATCTGCAGAAAATATTTTCCTGTAGCGTGATCGAGCAGAACTACGCTGCGCTGTACAAATATCGTCCCATCAGTTGTCTCATACTGTGTGCCCAGCTCTTTTTCGGCCGTAAATCTGACATATTTCCTGCGCTCTATTTTTATATCCTGCAGCTTATTCTTTTTCCTTCTGGTAAGGATCTTAAATATAATGACCAGCACGATCCATGCAATCATGATCATCATGATCACAGCGATCAAATCAAAAAATGGATCTCCATGTCCCATAATGCTTTCCGCCTCCGAAAACCCTGCCCGTCTTCCCGGGTCCAAGCCATTTAATACCATAAAAATGTAATTGACAGGAGCAATCCTTCCTGTCCCCTGCACCTATTTTTACTATGTACAATTATGCATATTGATTGTCTTAGAGATCCGGAATGTCCGCTTCATGGATTACCTCTGCAGAAGCCTTTCCGGATCCGTTTTTCCCGGAATTGACCAGCTCAGTAGCTGAAATTGCGCCGACTGCGGTTCCCTGAACAACGGCATCATAGATATTCTGAAGAAGCTCGTTTGTCCGTTCGAGTTCATGCAGCCTGTGGTTGATTTTGAAATACCAGCACCAGTACCAGCGTGTTATAAAAAAGAATAAAATCAGAATAAGCAGGATTATAATTATTATTTTGATTGTTTCATCCATGACCTGTGTTCTCCTTATTTTTACTAATCTTTTTAATTTGTCTCACGGTGCCATTAAGACTTCCGGCATCCTTGCGTCAATACTCTATATAAGTTTTTTCCTCTACATCCACTCTGGCATTCTGAGCCCGTCCCCGTGAACGTCTTCCTGTGATCACAATGATCATCAGCAGTATCCATATCACCGCCGGGATCATAAAGCTGTCCATAAATAAAGTGAATACACCGACAACATTCGCAATGCACACCGGGATCTTCAGATCTCTGCGCCCGAGGACTGCAAGAAGTGCGGGCAGAAAATAAAACAGAATCAGTATCAGACTGACCCCTGCCGAAGTATCAAACCCCATCAGCATATTGACTCCATAAAAACCGTTCATATTTTTTCCCTCCTTTTGTTCTTTCTGTCTCTTAGACGTAATGAACCTGCCCTGGGTTTTATAAATTCAAAAATTTTTTAAAAATTTCAGATATGCTTCATATTCGACCGGTGCGCCGCACCTTACGCAAAAACGATATCCCGGCTTCAGTTTTACGCCGCAGTTTCCGCAGAATAACGGTGTCTCGTCATCTTCAGAAACGGAATTTACAGCCATTGCTTCAAGCGCTGCAAATTCCGGGGCCTCTATCTCCGACACTGCAATTTCCGGAACCTTATATTCGGGTGTTTCCATTTCCGAAATACTCTCTTCAGTAAGCATTTCCATCTCAGGGATGACCTCTTCAGTAAGTGCTTCAACCTCCGGAATGATTTCCTCGGGAACCTTCTCCTCCGGAATCATCTCATTCTCCGGAATCATTTCTTCCTGAAGCTCTTCTCCCAGATCCGGCAGCGGCTCATCAAACTCAAATTCCTCCAGTGCCTCAGGCTCCTCTTCCGCCGGAATGGGCTCAGGAACACCATCTGCAGGCTGAAGCACAGCCCCCGGAAATACCGTACTGCCGCTCATCCGGGCGACCCTGGCACCGCAATTCGTACAAAACAAGGCTCCGTCCTTGATTTTGCTTCCACACTCCGCACAAAACATAAGTCTCTCCTTTGTACAAAATCCACGAAACTATATCCTCTTACTGCCCGCAGAAAAGCACATCTGCGATACAGGTATCTGTAAATTCTTAGCAAAATTTCATCTGCCGTTTCGTCTGTTGACTTAATATCTCTTCTCATTGCTTCGCCGCCAATCCTGCTCTTTCCATTGATGATTAGCTATAGGCAACTGATTATAATATATAGCCCGAATACGAACATTGTCAACAAGTGGACTCTAACATACGATTGATGATAGTTTATGATCCATTATGGGTGACTTTAAAGGAACGCGGAATAAGTCAATATAAACTATTAAACGACTATGGGTTCAGTTCTGGTCAGTTAGATCGTTTGCGAAAAAATTGCAATGTGAATATGGCGACCTTAAATGAATTATGTAGAATTTTAGACTGCGAATTACAGGATATCGCTCAATATAAAAAAGATTAACGCCGCCAGAATATATCTGACGGCATTATTTGAAACTACACTCTAAAGAATATATTTAACCTAAATTGTTCACGGCCCTGAATTCCAGACGATGACTGCCGCGCCTTTGCCGGTCCGGCATCTGCACTCAGAACCCGAAATACAGGTCGATGCCTCTCACCAGCCCGTCTGCCTGACGGCTGAGTACCGCTTCGCTGTGATCGGAACACTGGTTGCCAAGTTCAATATCGACCGACGGCACGGAACTGTAGGTCGTCTGCGTCAGGTCCATATCCATACGGCCTTCTCCCATGATCTTACACCCGGTTTCGGAAAGACCGCTGATCAGGGAATCGCCGAGCCGCTCACTCTCCTGCCAGATCGCGGCGACATTATCAAAATGTTTGATGCCGTCCGGAACCGACATAAAATAGCAGCCCTTGTCATAATTCAGACCGTCGCCGTCCCAGTGAATGGCTATGTGACAATCCGCTATATTATTGCAGATTACCGTACGGGCAACATTATCCAGCTGCACATCATCCTCTTCGCGGATCATCAGCACATCGTAACCTGCTGCCAGCAGCTTTTCTTTCAATATCCTCGCTTCAGCCAGCGTCACTTTCCTCTCCGCTGTGCCGTCGTTAAAATTCATGCCTGAAGAAACCGCTGTTGCAGAAGTACTGCCCGCTGCAGTCGAACCGCCCGTCACCTTGGGACTTCCGTCCGGATGGCAGAGCGTTTTCACATTTGCGCCGCCCTCCGTGCCATGACCGGCATTGACGCCGATAATGATATTTTTCCTGTCGGCTGCCGCTGTATACATCACCGCATGCCCGGAATTGATTTTGGAAAATTCCGCATATCTCCAGGCATCGCTCAGGTAGACTGCCTGACCGTTGGCGTAGCCGTTTTTCGTTCTCAGATGCGCCTGCCAGTCCGGATCATCCGTCAGATAGTCGCGGCTGATATATGCGAGTTCCCCCTCATAATATACTTCCGTCCAGGTGTCGTCCGCCTCGGTGATCACGGAAACCTCCGTGCCCGGCGGCAGCATTGCCAGAATTCCGGCCGAGGTGCTGGGCTGGCGCCTGACGTTGACATTGCTGATCGTATATTCCGTACCTGTCACCATCAGGGAATAGTCCGGCCTGGTCTCTTCTGTTTCCGGAACCCGGGCGGTCGTTTCGATCTCAGCCGCACCGGTGTCTTTGCTATTCTTTCCGGTCCGGATCTCTGCGATCAGTTCCTCTTCACCTTCCGACCCGGCCGGGGTCTCTCCCGCTTCCGGTGTATCGGAGCCGGCATCCGCCGAAATTTCCTTCCCCTTATCCGAATGCGTATTCTCGATAATGATATCCTGCCCGCATCCGCAAAGCAGCAGCACCGCGCTCATTGCAGCTGCAAATGCTGCCAATCCTGTTTTTCCTGCCTTCTTTGTTTTTTTTGGTTTTTCTGCTCTCGTTGTTTTCTCTATTGTCTCTGTCTTGTCTGCTTTCTCTATTGTCTCTATTATTTCCGGAACCTTTCTGTTTCCGTAATTCATAATTTATGATGTCCTCTCTGCTTAGTATTTGTATTTGAACGATTTTGAAAATGCCGGGTTATAAATAAATGAGTGCAAGGCGATTTATAGGCATGGTTTTCTTGTTAAGGAGTCAGCTTTTATGAAACTCTCATTTTTATAGGTATAGCCTTCATATAAATTCTTCAGCACATTCATTTTTATTGGTATGGTCTACCTATAAATTCTGTCGTAAATTCACATTTATAGGAATGGCATGGTGATAAATCAGGCCCTTATGCATTACTTATAGGACGCGTCCTCGAAATCTTGGTTATAAAAATGAACGCAGGATCAATCTTATAGGACAGGTCCGGAATTCAATCTGAACACCGCCTTTAAAAAGTCGTCAGATCGTAATTTCAACTTATTTCTAAAATCCAGTCTTTGATTTCCTGCTCCGCGTAAGCCGCGTAGTCCTCTGTGCCGCCTCCGGCCTTTTCATCAACATCCATCCGGTAGTACTTCCCGCCGCAGGAGAAAAGCACTCCTTTCGGAACTGCCGGTTCACCGGCCGCGCCCACCT
>ODAI010586334.1_pt1 | contig 10690 bp, 5 predicted proteins | sample 1539321 | NCBI WGS metagenome assembly ODAI01 (sample SAMN02144231, study PRJEB22623) | gut metagenome | biome: sheep rumen | host: Ovis aries | place: New Zealand | reverse complement strand
TTCAATGCTCTCTCTCTGGAGGCACTCAAAGGGATTGCGGAGCACAACCTCAACAAGATCGCCCGCAACTACAGCGAGACCCACGACAGCCGCCTGGTCTGCGACGAAGATGTCCTGGAGATGATCGCCAAAATCGTCTATGACAAAAACGAAGAGGCGATCAAGCGAGGAAACGGCTATTTCGGCGGACGTGAACTGGACAACCTGATGAACCAGTATATTCAGGAGAAGCTGGCTTCACAGCTGCGGCAGCTGGTCGGCGTACCTTTAGTCCGGGTCGTCCGCAACGGCAGCGACACTTCGATCGTGCCCGTCTACAACGACGCCGACGCCGAGGTACTCCTGCAGCAGAAGCGTCTCAATCTGGTGGACAAGGTGACGCGGCGCTTCGACAGCATTTCCATGAAGGATCCGGATATGATCGCCGAACTGAGCGAGGACAAGCTGACCAAGCTCAACGCCCTGCTCTCGGAGGTCAGTATGATCCTGTGATCTCTCATCTGGAGGAAAGAGATATGAATGTTTCTGAACTGAGCGGACAGACGGTGGGAGACGGCAGATACCGTCTGCTGGTCCGGCTGGGCAACGGCAATTTCGGAACGGTTTACCGGGCCCAGGAACTCATGGGCTCCCAGACCGTGCGCGAGGTCGCCCTCAAACTCTACTCGCCGGAGGCCACCAAAGCCGGAAACGTCGAGGGCATGCTGCAGGACTGTGCCCTGCCTGCCCGGATCATGGCTTCCGATGCTCCCATCGAGCACAAGCGCCATTTTGTCTCTATCTATTCTTTTGGAAAAATGGATACCCCTGCCGGCGAATGCGCCTATGTGGCCATGGAACTGGTGCGGGGAGGCGACACGCTGGAGGACATCATCAAGCGCTGCAGGAGGGCAAAGCATTTTCCCAGCGAATCGGTGATCGTGGATCTGATGACCCAGTTCTTCACTGCGCTGTCACTTGCCCACAGGGAAAATGTGCTCCACAGGGATATCAAGGGCGCCAATGTCATGGTCCAGAACGGTGTCGTCCGGGTGATGGACTTCGGTATGGGCGCATACCTGGACCGGCCGGACACTCCCCTCAAAACGACGATGAGCATTTACGCGCCGGAGAATTTCGACGGAAGATATACGGCGGCATCCGACATTTATCAGGCCGGCCTGATGTTTTATGAACTTTACACCGGCTGTGCCCCCTTCGTGGACCGTTTCGGAGCCGGATCTATGCTGGAAGAGCGCAGAAAGAGGCTGGAATTCGTTTTCAAGCCGGGAGCCGCTTTCCCGGGAACAGACCCTTCGCCCCGCCTGGACGAGATCCTGTCCAACTGTCTGAAGGTGTCTGAGCTGGCTCGCTATCAGAGCGCGGACGAAGTCCTGCATGCCCTTCAGGGAGCGGACTCCGCGGAAGCCCTGCGCATGTCTCTTCTGAACGAAGACTATACCGCCGCGGAAAAGCTGGCCAGGGAGGCTCTTGCGGGATCCCGGCACGATGACCTGGAGCGGATCGGCTTCCTCAAATCCCTGGGCGAGGCCCTGGGAGGTCAGGGACGGTTTGCGGAGGCGCTCGAGTCCTACACCGAGGCCCTGGAGACGGCGGAGCGGACAGGAGTCTTTTTTCATACTCCGTCTAAATACAATGAGATCATTGACGCCATGTGCGTGTTGTATCTGAAGAACGGACAGGCGGGCACCGCGCGTCTGTTTGCAAAGAAGAAAAAGCGATGAGCCGGAACGAGAAAGGGAGGAAGAGCGTATGAATTTTGGCCCCTATCCTGAAAAAAGAGAGATACCTTCTTTCGTTCAGAAGCAGAGCGGAGAAGAACTGGCCCTCAAGCTGCTGCGACAACATGACGCGCTGGATGCTCTCCACAGAAAAGAGATTTCCGATGTCCGGAAGCGGGCGGACCGGCTCGCGGAACAACTGGCGCTTCTGGTGCACAAAAAGCGTTTTACCGAGAATGACCCCTTTGTCATGTCCCTCCGCCAGCTTTTGAAAAATGAAGGGATCACCCTCCGCACCTATGTGGGGGAGGAGGTCACGGATGTCCTGGAGGACGAGGCGGATATTGTGGAGTGGCTCCCTCCCGGGGAGGATACCGTGGACAGGGTGGAGGACGCTCTGGAACCGGAGATCCACTGGCAGGGAAACCTGCTGCACAGGGCCAAGCTCTCCTGCCGGCAGGCCGCCGAAGATGTGACAGAGGAAGAAGAAAGTGCATCCGCGGAATTGACGGAAGAATACACCGCGGTGAAAGCCCCTGAAGCGGAAGCGGTGAAAGCCCCTGAAGAGGCAGTGGTGAAATCCCCTGAAGCGGAAGCGGAATCCGCTGCAGAAGAGCCTGAGGAAATGGCTGAAGAGGCTGCTGAAGCTGCAAAGGAAGCTGCTGAGCAGAGTCAGATTCCATCCTCTGACGGCTTGTCTGAAGATGCGGATCAGGAGGCCCAAGTGCAGGGACAGGTGCCATCCCCTGACGGCCTGTCTGAAGATGCGGATCAGGAGGCCGCGTCTGTTGGAGGATCTGATACTTCCGGAGGCCCGGAAGACAGTGAATATCCGGATAAAGAAGAATACTCCGGCGATGAGTACTTTGATGACGATGAGTACTTTGATGACGAAGAGTACTATGATGACGAAGAGGACCCGGAAGACGATGAGTACTCCGAAGACGATGAGTTCTTTGACGAAGAGGAGTACCCGGATGACGCCGGGAAACCGGATGACGCCGAGAATCCGGATGATACTGAGGAGTCAGACAGTAATCCGGATCAGTCCGGCTTTTTCAGCAGGACTCTGGACCGGATCAGACGGTGGCTCAACGGAGAATAATTTAAGTTTCCCCGGCTTCTTTTTTACAAAATAATCACTGAAGACAGAATTCACATAAGCGATGCAAAAAAGATTGTAGTTGGCTGTTTAACATATGAGACTGTGAGCTTCGCTCATAACCATACACGGATTTTTATTGCACGAAGGAGAATGAATTATGCCGACCAGCAAATGTGTAGGAATCGATCTCGGAACCACTAACAGTGTCATCGCCATGATGGCCGATGACAACAAGACGATTGTCTGCCGCACGGATAAGGCGGGGCGCAAGACTTTTCCTTCCGTCATCGTCTATGACAGGAAGACCAAGGGGGTGCGCGCGGGACAGATCGCCTTTAACCGCCGCGGCACAGTGCCGGAACCCATTGTATCGGTCAAGAGCCACATGGGAGATGCCAATTACCGTGTGAGCACAGGACCCCTGACCCTGTCCCCCATCGAGGTCTCCGCGGAGGTCCTCAAAGAGATGAAAGCGCAGATGGAAAGCTATCTCCACGGTTTTCCGGAGTATGCGGACTACGTGGTGGACCGGGCTGTCATCACTATTCCTGCCTATTTTGCTTCCAACGCACGTGAAAACACGACCAAAGCCGGTGAGCTTGCCGGACTGAAGGTGGAATTCACACTGCAGGAGCCCACAGCAGCGGCGCTCTACTACTGCTTCAAAAACGAGATAGATAACGGAATTTTCATGGTCTATGACCTTGGCGGAGGCACTTTCGACGTGTCCATTGTGCGTCTGGACGAGGGTGACGCATTCGTTCTGGGTATTGCCGGCAACAACTATCTGGGCGGCGATAACTTCGACGATGCCCTGGCCCGCTATCTTCTGGAGGAGCTGCAGGATTCGGACGAAGGATATGATCTGGAGGATATGGACATCAACCGGGACGATGATGACCGCCGCCGCTTCACCAGGCTGAAACTCAGCGCGGAGATCATCAAGAAGGCACTCAGCTCCCAGGAGGAGTTTTTCGAGTCCACAGATGGTATTTTCGAGGACAAGAGCGGAGCCAAGGTCAATCTGGCAGCGACGGTCAGCCGCGATGATTTCGAGGATCTGATCCGTCCCCTGATCGAGAGCACTCTGGAGGAGTGCCACAAAGCCCTGCGGGAGGCTGAGGAGCAGCACCACATCACCCTCGATATGATCGACGGTGTCCTTCTGGTCGGCGGCAGTACCCACATCCCGCTTGTCGCGGAAATCATAGAAGAGAATTTCACTTCTCCCTCCCTGCCCATACACACCAAGCTTCCCAAGCCTCTGATCGATGAGCCGGATATGGCCGTCGGATACGGAGCCGCCATCGCGGCCGCTTCCATCGGCACACAGCAGCAGACCAAAGTGGAGACAGCCAGGGGCGAAAGCATCTCCGTCACAGCCCACTTTGCCCCCGCGATCGGCTACGGCGGCATCAGCAATGTGGAGGGAAGCCTTCAGGCGGAAGGCGGAGCACTTCCCGACGGAATTTACGCCAAAGTCACCCGCGCCGCAGGCGGCTTCAAGAAGGAATACATGGTCAACGAGGACGGCACCTTCCTGTTCGAGGAACTGGTGGCGGAAGAGGAGAAAGAGCCTTACAACTGCACATTTATGGCAGGCGGCAAGGTGCTTCTGGAGGCAGGCTTTGATGCTGCTCCCACTATTATAGGCGGAACGCCTCCGGTAGTGCTTTCCCGCAACTATTCGATCGAGACTGTCAATGAGTTTACAGGCGAACCCAAGCTGGTCAAGCTCATGACAAAGGGAACCCAGCTGCCCTGCTCGCAGGATTATATTTTCACGATCAATGAAGACAACCCCTATGCGGTCCACCTGCGTTTCTTCGAGGAGAAAAAGCTGCTCAAACAGATCCAGATGAACTTCGAAAAGGCTCTGCCGCCGGGAACAGAGATCAAGCTCTCCATCTCCTGCGACCGCTCCAGCCGGTTTACAGTCAGGGCAGAGGCGGGATCCAACAAGATCGATATAGAGATGGAATCCTCCCCGGCACCCGAACTGCCTACTTCGGACGATGTCGATAACGCGATCGCTGCCGCAAGATCCCGCATAGCCATGATCCCGGAACCCGGCAAACGTGTTGTGGCGGAAAAGATGCTCAACCGCATGGCCGCGAATCTGCAGGATGCGGTAGAAGCCGGAGACGCGGTCAGAGCGGAAGAGGCTCTGGATACTGTGATCGGAATTGAACCGCCCAAGTCCAACGCCCTTCAGCCTCCGAAAGAAGAATTCGACCAGAAAGTCCGTCAACTGGAAAAGATCAACAGCGAACATGAGAAGGGCAGCAGTGCCATCGCCAAGGAAATCCGCGCCGCCGCTTCAGCCGGCATGCGGGCCTATGACAATGAAGACCAGGCAGCTCTCTCCAACGCATGGAAAGCCCTGCAGGAGCTTGAAGAGATCTTCAAAGATGAACCTGTCGGACCCGGAAAGAATGACAGACCTCCTATGTGGATGGCCTGCACCTTCTTTGCCCAGCAGATCCTGGAACTCATCGGCAAGTACCAGATGAGCAAAGAAATCCCTCCGGCAGCCCGTAAGGAGTATGACCCCTATGTCCAGGGCGACATGAGACCCTGCCGCGAGATCATGAGCGCCTGCCGCTTTATGCCTTCCGATGAGGAGTGCATGCCCCATCTGCAGTCGATCCGCGAGATGTATCCCCGCTGGGAGGCCGCGAGCAAGCTGATGGGTATTTCGCTGCCTAAAGCACCGTAATCAGACAGAGGTCTGCTGCGGATCCACGCAGCAGATCTTACAAAAACCTTCCCAGAAACGGAAAGGAGAAAATAGAATGCTTTGTCCTTTATGCGCAGCTGCGATTCCTGCCGGAGAGACGACCTGTCCGGGCTGCGGAGCGGAGCTGACCGATTACCTGAGCGCAAAATACCAGCCGGATCTCCTGTTCAACGAGGCGCTGCAGTGCCTGAGGAGAGAGAGCTATTCCGACGCGTCTTCCCTGCTCTGCCGTGCCCATGCGCTCCGCCCGGATGACATCGGGATCCTGGACCTGTGGGTCCGGGCCGAGTATGCTTCCGGCAATAAAAAGCGTGCCCTGGAGCTGCTGATGGATCTGGTCGAGCTGGACAGCTCGGAGAGCCGGACAGAACAGCTCAATCTCCTTGTGGAGGAATATGACCGTGACCAGGCCGATGCAGGAGCAGTGGTCAAGCGGGAACTGATGGAACAGAACGACCGCCTTCACACGCTGCTGAACCGTCTGGAACAGCGCCTGGACCAGATGGAAAATGCTTTCTCAGCACGGGGAGACGATGCCGGCAATGCATCGAAAGACTGCGGCAGCAGGCCGGAAGACATGGTAAATAAACAAGAAGACAGCGGTGATCTGCCCGGACCCGGCCCGGATGTGACAGCAGGGGAAGGCATCGGCCCTGAAACCACCCGGACTCCTCCGGTGTCCGGCCAGTCTCCGGAACCGGCCGGAACAGGTTCCGCAGGCAATCCTGTGGATGACTTCTTTAACGGTGGTTTTCCTGATTTTTCCAGGTTTTCCGGAATGTTTCCCCCTTCGGATGATAAATGATCGGTTTCTCCCCCGGGAGGAATCAAAGAATATCATTTCCCTCTTCAAAGGAATATGCGGGCAGATTTCTCTTCGGAGGAATAAGCAAGCATTTCTCCTTTGGAGAAATCAGTGATAATGTCTTCCGCCGGAAGAATCAGTGATCACAGAAAGGAATGACAGATGAACCGATTTGAAGCGATGCTCGCGCCCCCTACCCTCTCCAATAAGGAGATGGCAATGCACGTCAAAATGCAGACTGCCATTTCCAAAGATGAAGCCAACAACTACCGCGCGGAGATGCTGGTTCCGGAGGTGCGTCTTTTTGATGAACTGACCACGCTGCGCTTTCGCCGGCCGGGCCCGGATGAGACCAGTACCGCTTACAAAAAATTCTGCGGTATGTTCAGCGGGGCTTCCGGAAGTCCGATTCCTTATCGCTTTTTCAAAGGTGAGTTCGAAAAACTCATGGACGATATGAATCTGCCGGAAGATGAGAGATCCACCTGGAAGAACGTCAAGGCCCCCGCTGTCCGGAAAGCGGTCGATTCGATCAGCGATCCCTGGAGGGTCCAGGCTTATGCCGCTCTCTGCGCCCGTATTGCCGAAGCCAGCGAGACAGAAGACGCAAAGAAGGCTGCCGCAGCCTGGGAAAAGGCGTTCACACTCTATGGACGCTTCTTTTCCATGGCCGGTGTCGAGCAGTCCACGACCTATAAGCTGCAGACTGAGGAAAAGTTCAAAGAGGACACAGCCGCGGCCTGGAACCAGTTCCGGACCCAGCTGGCAGAGGGAATTGTCAGCAGGATCAAGGACTATATCCGGGATGGGAAGCCGGTCAGTGTGGCTGCCTGTATCGATGCCCTGAGTTCTTCCGCTGTCATGGCTGTGGACAGCACTGCCGCGGACAGGGCCCTCAGCGACAGCCTGATTCCCTATGTCAACGCTCTCAAATCCTCCAATTCCCTGAATGATGCCGCAAAACTCTATGAAAAGATTCCTGAGCAGCTTGTGGAGAAAGACACCCGCCAGGAATGCGTGCGGGCTATGCTCTCCGTCATGTCCGACGAGACGGACCGCCTGCAGAAGAGCGGTAAGAGCGTGACGACACTGATCAAATGGATCGGAAAGCTCAAGGTCGAAAACCTCTATAAAAACGGCACCCCTCTCGTCAAAAAATCCGCAGGTGATTTTTACGAGAAGTGCGCAATTTATGTAAGGGATGTCATCAACGGGGAAAAACACTCCCTGGCCAAATACGCCGATAACCTTGTGGCTCTGATCCCTGACGATGTCGTGATCGCCCGGGCCGGCGACAACAAGGAACTGCACCGGGAAGACATCATCGGCCTGTGTACGACCAACCGGATCCGCAATGAGTACATGAGCAAGCTGAAGAACTGCTCCAGCGAATCCGAGGCGCGCAATCTCGGCAGGACCCTCTATGACGAGATCAAAGGAACACCTATGGTCGGCGTCCCCCAGAAAGAGATGCGGCGGCATCTCATGCAGAACCTGATCGTCACTCTCCAGCAGAGCGAAATGAGCGTTCCCCTCCAGCTGGCTTTCCTCGAATGTTATCCGGATGACGAGCCCTTAATGGACAAGGACATCAAGACAGTTGGCGATTACAAGAAAATGCTGTTTATTCCCCCTGTCAACGAAGGCCTTCAGGCCCTTAAGGACTTTGCGGAGGCCAGCAACGGAACGGAAGCCAAAAATGATGCTCTCAGAAGGGTCATCTACTACGCCTTGGAACACCCTGATGAAGACGTCGGCGGCAAAAATTATTATTCCTTTGCGGAAGCCTGCTGCCAGAATGCCTTTATCGGCGCCCTCAATGACAAGGACAGCACACCGGAGTACACGTTTAACAAATATTACAAACCTGCACTTGTGCTGGCAGCCAGCTTTCTTCCGGGCAATCACAAGTTCCCTGCCGGAAGCGGCAGGACAATGGAACTTGGACTCTTGCTGCACTTGCTTAATATTGACATAGACAGCGGCCTGAGGAGAAGGGCAGATGCTGCCAGGAAGAAGATCGGCGGAGGCGGCGGAGGAATTATCCCGCCCGGGCCGTCCAGACCGCATAAACCCCGCGTGCCTTCCGACTATTATCCAAAGGTGATCGGCACGATCATTGCCAGAGTACTGGTTCCGCTGCTTCTGCTGGGAATCCTGACACTGGTCGGGCATTTCCGCCACGGCCTGCCCACCTTCCTGGAATACTTAAGGATGCTGCTGAAGATTTCCGCGGCCTTCTATGCCGTCATCGGCCTGGCTGAAGGGTGTCTTAACAACGGGACTCCCCACCGGCATTTCTGGAAAAATATCCAGATGCAGGGCTATCTCCTGAGTGTGCCGGTCGCATTCTATTTCAGCCTGAAGTTTTTCCACGCCCTGCCCATGAAAATCTGGGCAATCATCTTGTGCGTCATATATGGAATCATATACCTGCTCGCGACCATCGGGACGCTGATCTCCAAAGATTAGAAATATACAATCTGTTTCTGCACACACCGGAACATTCAACCGATGATCCGGTGTGTGTACTGCAATTGACCAACAATTTCTCAATACAATCCTGATAATCTTTTTTTCAGTAAAGGCAAATCACCCAAAGGTAAAGTACCTTAGGAGAAAGCATCAGTGTCTCTTCATGGCACGGCTCGTGTAAGGAACTGTTCCGAATCATTTTTCGCAGGGCTTCCGGGAGACCTGGTCTCCGGGAAGCTGACCAGAGAGGAATCCCGGAAATGAAATCATCTGTCCTGCTTCCGCCCGTTTACCAGATCGAGGAAGGACCCTTCAGGGGAGGCATGGGCAGCGTCTATCGTGTGCTGCACCGGGAATGGGGCACACAGCTCGCTGTCAAACAGCCTCTTCCGGAATTGCTTGATAATAAGCGTGCCCTCGAGCTGTTTCTGTCTGAATGCCGCCTGTGGGTTATGCTGGGCATGCACGAACACATCGTGATGTGTCACTATGTGCGGACCCTTCAGGGCGTGCCCACGGTCTTTGCCGAATGGATGCCCGGAGGCAATCTGCAGACACGCATCGCCTCCGGTCTTTTATATAACTCGGTGGAAGCCTGTGAAGGTACGGAGACAGATGAACGCAAGGAGACAGATGACCGCAAGGAGAGAGACGACCGCACGGAGACAGATGACCGTGCGGGAACAGTTGAGAGCGCAGGGACAAATGTCCTGTCTGCCCAGAAAAAGATTCTCGATATCGGGATCCAGATTGCCCGCGGCATGGCCTATGCCCACAGCCGGGGTCTCATTCACCGGGATCTGAAGCCGGCTAACATTCTTTTTGCCGGGGACGGCACCGCCAAAGTCACGGATTTCGGCCTGGCCCTCCTGCGGGGCTCGGGGGCGGATGCCACAGTCGGATTCGGTACGGCTGCCTATGCGGCCCCTGAACAGCATCAGAAAAAAGAAGTGGGACCCGCAGCCGATCTCTGGAGCTTCGGGGTCATCCTTCTGGAAATGTTCCTGGGAGAGCGCCGGTGGAAAAACAGCCTCTTTATCCCTGCCGGCCTGAAAATCTGGCTGAGCGATCCGGCAGTCCCTGTACCGGACCGGGCGCGGGATCTGATCCTGCGCTGCTGCGATCCCATACCTTCCGGGCGTCCTTCGGGTTTCAGGGAAGTGATCGACTCTCTCAAGGACTGCTGGCGGATCCTGACCGGCAGGGAATATCCCCGGCGGGATACGGGGGAGAGCGCACTGATCGCCGACACCTGGAACAACCGGGCCCTCAGCTATCTGGATCTGGAGATGGAGACAGACGCGGAGGAATGCTGGCAGAAAGCCCTCCGGGCCGATCCGGGCCACATGGCCTCCCTCTACAATCTGTCTATGTACCGCTGGCGGACCGCCGGGATCGATGATCTTGAGGTGATGCGCCTTTTGCAGAATGCCTGTAATAATGAGCCGACACGGGAAAATGCCGTGCTGCTGGCCGGTTTTTTTACAGAGCGCGCAAGCTCGGAACCGATCCGCAGGCTGTGCTCGATTTACGGCGGGGACCTGGTCCCCGGCGAAAACATCGGCCGGGACCGCCGCAGTCTGATCATGTCCAAACGGACCCGATCCCTCTCTGTCTCAGGACCCGAGGCAGTATTTCTGTTCGCCGACCGGACGGCAGAGCTGTGGAACTTAACGGAAAACAGACGCATAGCCCTTCTCAGGACAGAAGGAGCCCGTCTTCTGGACGCCCTGATCCTGCCCGACGGCACTGTGTGTGCCGGCTCGCGGGAGGGCCTGTCGATTTTTTCCAGAGACGGAGAACGCAAAGACCTGATTCCGGTCCCGGAAGGAACCGTGCGGCAC
>ODAI010090549.1_pt1 | contig 10690 bp, 10 predicted proteins | sample 1539321 | NCBI WGS metagenome assembly ODAI01 (sample SAMN02144231, study PRJEB22623) | gut metagenome | biome: sheep rumen | host: Ovis aries | place: New Zealand | reverse complement strand
TCTAAATCAGCGGAAAGCGCTTCTTCCAAATCCTTCTCGGAGTGGGAATTGTCTTTTTCGCTACCGGGAATTTCCAAACCGGCCTTTTCAAAATACTCTGTATTTACCTTAATCTCAGGCTTTGCTTCCGCATAGGTGTTTGCCTGAGGTGGTAAATCCGATGTCATTTCTTTTTCTTTGGAACGACGAACGTTTTCCTCTTCAATTAACCGGATATATTTTTGTGTATCAATGAAATCCTGCAGTTGAGACTTCAACTCATACTGATTGGTCTTTACCTCATGACGCTTTTCTTTCATTTCAGACATAAGACCATCGTGGAGGGTTTGCATCTGCTCCTCCGCCAACTTCATAACGTCCTGAATCTGGGACAACGCCTGATCGGAATATATAACAGAAGCAGCATAAACATCTTCTGCCTGTTTTCGTGCTTCGAAAATCATTTCATCCATATGTTTCTGCTGTTCTCTCTCTGCTTTTTCACGACTTGCAACGGTAAGCTCATGCTCATCCATCATGTCGTACATACATTCATTCAATTCTTTTAAAAGATCCATCATTTCTGTCTTTTCAACGATGACTCTTTTTTTGCTGCCGTTATACGGCTCTGCTTTGGAAAATAAAACATGAATTCGTTTCAGAACATCTTCCGTACGATCTGCTGCGCCCATATATTTCTCCTAAAAAAATCTAGTTTAAGCCATTATTTTAAAGATTATCATATTCCACAATTTGTGACAACTTACATTTCCGATTTCAAACTACGGTTCATAAGCTCCCAAACTGCCTCTTTTACGTTCTTTCCTTCAAACAAAACCCGGTTCACCTCACGGATGATAGGAAGATCCACGCCATACTTTTCTCCCATTGCAAGAGCAGCTTTGGCGGAATAGGCACCTTCCACCACCATCTTAACCTTGTCATAGGCTTCCTGGGGTGTCATTCCCTGACCGATATAGTATCCGGCGCGGCGGTTTCTACTGTGCTGTGACTGGCAGGTTACAATCAAATCCCCTACACCGGTAAGTCCGCTTAAAGTCTCGGGCAATCCACCTGCTGCCACGGAAAGTGCGCTCATCTCCTTAATACCACGGGTAATCAACGCTGCCTTGGCATTGTCGCCATAGCCTAAACCATCAGACATTCCTGCTGCCAAAGCCATAACGTTTTTCAAGGAGGCGCCGATTTCAATACCCAAAACATCGGTACCGGTATATACCCTGAAGTTTTCGTTGGCAAACATCACCTGAACTTCTTTGGCAAATGCTTCATCCTTTGCCCCTACCACAACCAAGGTAGGCAAGCCCATAATCACTTCCTCTGCATGGGAAGGTCCGCTTAATACACCAACCACAGCGTCGGGAAGTTCTTCTTCCAAAATATCCGTTTGGGTGTAAAGAGTGGTTTCTTCAATACCTTTAGAAACCGTAATGATCTTTTGACCGGCAGAAAGAAAAGGTGCGATCTTTTTGGCTGTCTCCCGCTCCGCAACGGAGGGCACTGCCATAACCAACAAATCCTTATTTGAAACAGCTTCTTTTAAGTCTGCACTAAAGCGAAGGTTTTTGGGTAACTTCACTCCCGGAAGCTTATCATTTTCTCCCGTCTCTTTCATTTCCCGAACCTGGCTTTCTCTGTGTGACCAAAGAATTACATCCTGTCCGTTATTACAAAGAAGTGCCGCCAAAGCACTTCCCCAACTTCCTGCTCCAAGTACTGCTACTGTTTTCATAATGTCCTCTTAAATAAATAATTCCGATGCCCGGTCCAAAATACCATGCAAATAAGCAATAAACACTCCGTAATTGGTGATGGGAACTCCCAAAGAGGAAGCGTGGGAAATACGATATCCCATCTCTCCCACCGGCAGAGTGCATCCGCCGCAGTGAATCACCAACTTGTATTCTTTCAAATCCTCTGGGAATTCTCCGCCACTGGTAAAGTGAAAATCGAAGTTCTTCCCTGTATATTTTTTTATCCATGCAGGAATCTTTACCGTTCCGATATCCCCACACTGTCTTCTGTGGGAACATCCTTCGGAAATGAGAATCTTGTCTCCCTCCTGCAACATATCTATGGTTTTAGCCCCTTGAATCTGAGTCTTCAAATCCCCTTTGTAACGGGCCATCAAAATGGAAAAAGAAGTCAAAGGCACGGTGGAAGGAACAATCTTTGCCACCATTCCAAAGGCCTGAGAATCTGTAATCACCATCTTTGGTGGTTGCTTCAGAGAAAAAAGGGTATCTTCCAACTCCCTTTCCCGACAAATCACAGGAATTCCACCTCCGTCCAAGACGTCACGAATCACCTGCTGTTGCGGTAGAATCAAACGACCTTTCGGTGCTGCAGAATCCACCGGCACAACCAATACCACTTTATCTTTCGGTAAAATCATATCCCGAATCAAAGGGCGCTCCTTTGGCACATGATAATTGGAAATAATCCCTTCCTGCACCTTTCGGCCTTCCCCTTTTTCACACAAACAAATCTGGGCTGCTTCCAAGGAGAAACGCGCCATTACTTCTTTGCATTTTTCCTCTGCCTTGTCTTCCAAAAGACTTCTCTTTGTAAGCACGAACAAAAATGAAAGATTACGCTGACGAATCTCTGAAAGAAGGGCCTCTTCCAAATCAAAGCTTTCCTGGCGAATGTCGCAGCAGATAATTGCCATATCGATTTTTCGAAGAATCTCTTTGGCCTTTCCGATACGCTTTTCTCCCAGTTCTCCCTCATCATCCAATCCAGGGGTATCCGTAAATACCACCGGACCCAAAGGAAGGAGCTCCATTGCCTTTTTCACCGGATCCGTGGTGGTACCCAAAGTGTCGGAAACCACCGCCAACTCCTGTCCGATTAAGGCATTGAAAAGGGTAGACTTACCTGCGTTTCTTCTACCAAAAATCCCGATTTGAATCCGTTCTCCCGAAGGGGTTTCATTTAAGCCCATACTTTTCTCCTAGAATCTGAAATCTCTCTGACCGTTATGGATGTTCTCAATGTATTTTGCACACTTGGTACGAACGGTAGGATTGGTAATTACACCAAGTTCCTTCTGAATCAAAGCTTCACCAATTGTTTTTGTATCAGGCGTTGCATAGTCCTCCAAGTATTCCTTCAATGTCATAAGGGCATTGGGATGACAGCAGTTTACAATCTGCTTGCTCTTTAACAATTCCATAAAGCGATCTCCGGTACGGCCGGCACGATAGCAAGCGGTACAAAAGGAAGGTACATAGCCCAATCTCATCAACCAATTGACTACTTCATCCAAAGAACGATTATCTATTACATCAAACTGAGCAGAGTTGTCCTCTTCTGCCTCTTCTTCCGCATAACCTCCCACAGAAGTACGGCTTCCACCGGAAATCTGAGAAATACCAAGTTCCAAAACCCGCTCTCTTGTGGATACACTTTCTCTGGTAGATACAATCATTCCGGTATAAGGCACTGCAATTCGGATGCAGGCTACAATTTTTGCAAAAAGTTCTTCTGACAATCCGTTATCAAATGCGTCAGGATCAATATCATCTGCAGGACGGACACGGGGAACAGAAATGGTATGAGGACCAACGCCCACATAAGCTTCCAAGTGTTCTGCATGCATGATGATTCCTGTAAAGTCGTAACGGTAATTATTTAAACCAAACAAAACGCCCAATCCTACGTCATCAATTCCACCGCCTAACATAGCACGATCCATTGCTTCCGTATGCCAAGCATAGTCATGCTTTGGTCCTGTGGGATGAAGCTTTTCGTATTGTTTTTTGTCGTAGGTTTCCTGGAACAAAATATAAGTTCCGATTCCCGCATCTTTTAACATACGGTATTCTTCCGGAGTGGTTGCGGCAATATTTACATTTACACGACGGATATCTCCGTTTTTGTGGTGAATACCATAAATGGTTTTAATGGAATCCAACACATATTCAATGGGGTTGTTTACCGGATCTTCTCCGCATTCCAAAGCCAAACGCTTATGTCCCATATCCTGCAATGCAATTACTTCTTTACGAATCTCTTCCTGTGTCAGTTTTACACGACGAATGTGTTTATTCTTTGCGTGATAAGGGCAATACTCACATCCATTGATGCAATAATTGGATAAATACAAAGGAGCAAACATAACAATACGGTTTCCGTAGAATTCCTGCTTAATCTCTCTTGCCAATTTGTAGATTTCCTCATTTTTTTCCGGAATATCGCAATCCAAAAGTACCAGAGCTTCCCTATGGGAAATCCCCTTCATCTTTCTTGCCTTATTTAAAATCTCATCTATCAATGCCACATTGGACTTATTCTTTTCGGCATAATCCAAACTTTCTCTGATTTCCTCATCGCTGATAAACTCTTCCGCTTTGGGAGATTTTACATTATACATGTTGTCTTTCCTCCTTAACTTCCTTGGGTCTGTGAATGGTTTCCTTTGTGGAAACAATCTTATCTATCATACATACAATGAAAGCCTCTCTTGAACCCGGAACCCGAGTCAAATTCAAAGGCCACATGTGGGTGCGAATAATCCCCTGCACCTTCTCGTCGATTTCAAAATCCCGCAAGGCATTTTTTAATGCCCGGTCCGCATGGTGATATCCATGAAGGTGATCCCCATAGGTGTGCCAATCATAGAGATAATAATCATGCAAAAAGGCACCTACCACCAATGCTTCTTCATCGCAGTGAATATGAAATCTTCGCACAAATCGAAAACACCTTCTTGCCACATCCATACAATGATCGAAGGTGGTAATATCACTGTGCTGTATATAGTTTTTCATCTTCAGGCAACGGGGATCTTCCGACAAGTCCCGCAGCAGCTGTTGAAATTCAATGTCCTCTTTTGTCATTGTCCTTTAACTCTTTCTTTAACCGCTCAAAAAGCCCTGTGTTTTTCTTGGGCTTATAGGTCTTAATATTACGCAAATGATGCTTCTGTCCCGGGTTTAATTTCATAACCTCTGACATCTTCTCCTTTATGGCTTCTGGAGCTTCTGACATCTTTTCTTTTATAGCTTCGGGAGCTTCCGACATCTTTACCTTTATAACCTCAGGAGCTTCCGATACTTTTTCCTTAATTACTCCAGGAGCAGATGCTACCATCTCCACAGATGCTTCCATCTTTTCATCGAATCGCTCCTGCACGTTGTCCAAATAATCCAAAAGTTCTGTAATGGATGCAACGGAAAGAGCTAAATCCATTCCAAGAACCATAATAAACAAAAGAGCCATCACTTCATTTACCAAGGGATGATAAACCATCTCCTGTGTATGCTCTATAAACCAGGGAAAAAACATTTTTACAATAATCACCCCGGCCACTCCAAATCCCATGGTAGCAGGCAAACAAACTCTTCCTTTTATATTGAAAGGAACATTGGAATAGTCCCACCACATGGCATGAAATTTCTTTTCCAATATAAAGGATACGCTATATTCCAATACTGCACTTCCCAAGGCACAAATCAAAAAGATTTTCCACCAGGGAGTTTCCGCTCCGGAAAAATATGGCAATTCATTAAAAATCACCATCGCTGTTACAGCACCAATTCCATAGATTGGGCAAATGGGTCCGATTAAAAAACCTCGGTTGTCCCAATGTCTTGTTGTTATGGAGCAGTAAATGCATTCATATACCCATCCCATAAAACTGAAGATCATAAACTTTATTACATATGACGAGACAATCATCCTTTTAACTCCTTCCATATATACAGTTCATCTTCCTTAACTTTACATAAGAAAAACAACACTTCTACCCCTTGTTCTCTAGCCTCAGAAAGAGCTTCCTTGAATTCCGGATGCGTCTTTTCATTTGGGAAGACCTTGTCTACTCCCTCCATTTGTATCACAAAGCCTACCTTACAATGATACCCCTTGGAGCTTAATCGGGCAAGTTCCCTTAGATGTTTCACCCCTCGCAAGGTAGGTGCATCAGGGAAATATCCCACACCATCTACCTCCAAAGTACACCCTTTGATTTCCATAAGATAGCGGTTTTCACCCTTTTCCATATAAAAATCAATGCGGGAATCCCCAATGGTATACTCCGGTTTGATAAAATCATAGCCTTTTGTCTCCAACCATTCTCCCACCACCTTGTTCGGCGCCTGGGAATCCATATTAATAAGACCAAATCCTTCCTTATAAACTGCTACAAGGTCATATTTGGTCTTCCGATTGGGATTTTGTCCCTCTTCCAATATAACGGTTGCGCCGGGAATCAATAATTCCTTACAACGTCCCGTATTTTTCACATGAACCACTTCCGGCTGTCCGTCAATTTCCACGTTTGCAATAAAGCGATTTGGTCTGGACACAAAAACAGCCTGCCTGGTTTTTAAATACTTCATATGATTCTCCAAATAAAAAAACCAAGCATCCTGCTTCGAATCAAAAAGGCCGGCCGTTACCAAAACAGTTAACTCAACCCAGGCACCCTCACGGCACATGAGAGGTCCTACTTAGTGCTGCTCCATTCCTGACCTGACACGGTTCGCAGGTTCCCATCGCGTAAGACCCAAGTCTCAACGCCACTTATCTTGGCCAGCACCGACCTTCAAAAAACCCTCAGCAGGATATCACCCCAGCTATAGCGGATTGCTGGTTCAGGGTACCGCTACCACCCCGGCTGCTCGGTCACTTCATTTTATAGGTTTCTTATTCCAATGTCAACGATTACTCAAAATCATATCCCTGAGCTTCATCAATTACCTGATAGAGATCAAGGAAGGGATCTTCGGTCATTTCAACCGTCTCTCCCAACTCCAACACACGATTGGGCATTTCTTCATAAGTAGGCCAGGTAGGTAACCCTTCACCGTTGGGATCTCCCGTCTTTGCAAAGTTTGCAATGTAGTCCGTAATCGTTTCTGACAAAGCGTAATCGCTGTCAGTATAATTCTGAGGCTGTGTTTCCAAACAACCGTAGAAATAAGGAAGTTCTCCTGCGTGGTTGGTGGAAAGCCCTTTGTTCTCTTTTGTAAAATAATACTCATACACCGGCTTGTTTTGCGCCGCCAAATACCTTGACCAGGTATAGTGACTGTAAGCAAACCAGGATGCAGACATTACCGCGTTGTACTGGGATTTTACACCATCTCCTGCGGTAGCGGGATATAATTCCATAATCTTTTCCGTGGAATCTCCAAAGTAAGAACGCAAAATCTCTTCGTAATTTTCCTCTGTAACCTTGGTTCCTAGAATAGTAAACACATCTGCCTCATGGGCATTAAATCCGTTAATCAAAGCCTCTTCATTGTTTTCGCCAGCTTCATAGGTTAAATAAGGCTGCTTGGTAATGGCATATCCGTCCACAGTCATGGAGTTGTACTGTCCTGCTGCCCCTACCAAAGTCTTTGCATCCAAAGCCCTCATCTCTTCCACAGAAGAAACTCCCAATGTAGCAAACGCATCCTTTTTCATCTCAAGGGCTTCCTTTAAAGAACGGAAGGTATGGTAAGGAGTGTGAGCTACAATACCACTGGATTCCGCTACGGCCTTTTTAAACAATCCCTTTGCCAAAGGGGAAACGCAAAGTGCATTTACACTGGATGCACCGGCAGATTCTCCTGCAATGGTAATATTGTTCACATCACCACCAAAGGATGCAATGTTGGCATTTACCCATTTCAAAGCTTCAATCTGATCCAACAATCCATAATTTCCTGTGGTGTTATTGGGAGATTCCGCTATCAGATCCTCATCCGCATAATAACCAAAAATATTCAATCGATAAGTTATGGAAACAAATACGATTCCTTTTTTAGCATAGGTCTCTCCTCTATACTGGTCATAAGAGCTTTGTCCTGTCTGAAGGGAACCGCCGTGAATAAACACAATAACCGGACAATCAGAAATGTCTCCGGCCGGTTTCCAAATATTCAAATACAAAGAATCCTCACTCATGGCTTCTCTGTAATTGTCCGAAAAATCAAAGAGCTTTAGATTATTATAAATATAAGCTCCAACCAAGGAATTCCACAAAGTGGAACTCTCAGACTGCATAGACATGGGAGCAAAGTGGTCACAAACCTTTACCCCCTCCCAGCTCTCTGCCGGCTGAGTCTCTTTAAATCGAAGATCTCCCACCGGAGGGGCCGCATAAGGAATACCGGTGTACACCTCAACGGATTGATCTTCGTTGTATACTCCGGTCAAATCTCCCTGTTCCACAGAAACCACATCTGTCGACACAGGATTTTTGTATGTAACAGCAGGAACGGTTTTATAAGGAGGATAGCTTAATTTGTATATACCAAATAACAGCAAAAACAACACAATCCATCCCAGCAATCGCAATATCCAGGACTTATCCACAAGAAGCTTTTGGTGTAACAGGAAAAATCCACAAAGTACAACCACTGCTCCAAGCCATCCGGCCACCACATTTTTTGAAAGTTCCAGTAGCACCAAATACACAAGGGCTACCAAAACAAAAACAACAATAAAACTCACTTTTGTCTTTCCTTTTTTCATAGGGGTCTCCTCGCATCCATGTATTTCCCCAATAATATACTCACCCTATTATTACTCTACTTTTCACTGAATTCCGCTTCAGCTTCTTCACGGAACTGTCTCTTTTCCTCTCTCAAATCCGCAAAGAACTTGGAAAGAAGTGCGGAACACTCCTCCTCCATAACGCCGGTGGTCAGCTCAACCTGATGGGTAAACTGTTCCATCTGCAAAATATTGATAACACTTCCGGCACAGCCTGCCTTGGGATTCATGGTACCAATTACCACATTGGGAATTCTTGCCTGTACAATGGCTCCGGCACACATCTGACAAGGTTCCAAAGTAACGTACATGGTACAATCCTCTAAACGCCAGTCATGAATTTTTTTACAAGCCTCTCCGATGCATAAAATTTCTGCATGGGATAATACGGATTTATCTTTATTTCTGCGGTTGTGGTCCTTTGCAATTACCTTTCCGTCATAAACGATGACACAACCGATGGGAACTTCTCCGGATCTTGCTGCTTTTTCTGCTTCCCGAAGCGCCATTTTCATATATTTTTCATTGGTCTTTATCTCTTTTCTTTCGGCGAGATTCTCTTTAAAGCCCATATTTCTTTTCCCCTTTCGCTTTGCTATAATAAATTCATCATATGGGTATCTTACCATTTTTTTTCGGGGAGGGGAATATTTCATGAGGATTTTAGGCCTGCAAAAAACCACACTGTTGGACTATCCAAACAAGCTGGCCTCTATTATTTTTACCGGGGGCTGCAATATGAAATGTCCCTATTGTCAAAATGCAGAATTGATCTCACCTTCTTCCCAGGGTTTCCCTACAGAAATCTCTCAAGAAGAAATCTTTTCCCACTTAAAAAAACGACAACATACCTTGGAAGGTCTGGTAATCAGCGGCGGTGAATGCACCCTGCAAAAAGACCTGGAGGAGTTTTGCAAAAAAGTAAGGGAGCTGAATCTTGATATTAAAATCGACACCAACGGCACCAACCCCAAACTTTTACAAAATCTCGTTGAAAAAAACTTAGTGCAGTATGTAGCCATGGACATTAAAAACTCCAAAGAAAAGTACAACCTTACCGTAGGGATGGAGAATTTTGACTTAACACCTGTAGAAGAAAGTATTACCTTTTTATTGGAGAATTTCGTGGATTATGAGTTTCGTACCACGGTGGTATCCCCCTTTCACACAGAAGAGGATTTCCACTCCATAGGAGGCTGGATTCAAGGAGCCAAAGCCTACTATATTCAGCCTTTTCAGGAAAGCGACCACGTTCCTTCCAAGGAGTTATCTACTCCTTCCAATGAGGAGCTTTTACGATACAAAGAAATTATGACTACCTATGTTCAAAATACAAATATTCGAGGAATTGATTTATGAATCACACCTATGAAACTGACCGACTCTATTTAAAAGTGCTGGGTCGATATGACGCTCGCATGGTTTTGGATTTTTATTCCAGAAACGCCAAAGAGTTTGCCCTATACGAACCCTTAAAAGAAGAAGATGCGAAGAATCTGAATTATCACGCCATGATGCTGGATTATGAACTCCAATACTTTCAAAAAAACACCCTTCTTCGCCTTTATATTTTTAAAAAAGAAAACCCCTTCCAAATCATTGGAACCTTAAGTTTTCGAAACATTTCCCAATCCTTTTATAAAAGTGCCATTTTAGGCTACAAAATGGATAAGGATTTCCGGCGAAAAGGCTATATGAAAGAAGCCATTACCAAGGGCATGGAAATCATGGATGAAGAACTACATCTTCACCGGGTAGAAGCCATCGTTTTACCATCCAACGAAGCCTCTATTCATTTGTTGGAGGGACTGGATTTCCAAAGAGAAGGATTAATCCGTGACAAGGTATTTTTAAACGGAAAATGGGAAGATCATTATTTATATTCTCATATATTTGAAAACAACGACTAAAAGGTCGTTGTTTTTCTTTTGTTTTTTATCGGTTTTCGTTGCTTATGTAAATCAAATTTTGTAAAATCTAATTACACGGATGAATTATTCATCAATAGTATTGTATGTATGAGATATGAAAGGAGAAACGTTATGGCAAAATGGGTATGTAGTGTATGCGGTTATGTATACGAAGGAGAAGAAGCACCTGATGAATGTCCGGTATGTCACGTAGGTTCTGAAAAATTTAAAAAACAGGAAGGGGAATTGACCTGGGCCGCAGAGCACGTTGTTGGAGTAGCAAAGGG
>ODAI013193936.1_pt1 | contig 10691 bp, 7 predicted proteins | sample 1539321 | NCBI WGS metagenome assembly ODAI01 (sample SAMN02144231, study PRJEB22623) | gut metagenome | biome: sheep rumen | host: Ovis aries | place: New Zealand | reverse complement strand
TCGGCCACGGTAGTCATTGAGCAGTTCCTGAAAGGCATTGAGTGCTCGGTGTTCGTCATTGCCGATGGCAAAACCTATAGACTGCTGCCTGTTGCCAAAGACTACAAGCGCATAGGCGAAAACGACTGCGGGCTCAACACCGGTGGTATGGGCGCCGTGTCGCCCGTGAGCTTTGCCGACGAGGCATTCATGGAAAAGGTGCGCACACGCATCATTGAGCCCACCATCCGTGGACTGCAACGTGAAGGAATTGTTTACATCGGTTTCATCTTCTTCGGGTTGATGAATGTGGATGGTGACCCCTATGTGATTGAATACAACTGCCGCATGGGCGACCCCGAAACCGAGGTGGTGATGCCACGCATCGAGAGCGACCTGGTGCCGCTGCTGCGCGCCATTGGCAACAGCGCGTTTGAGCACATACCGGTTGAGATTGACCCGCGCTATGCCGTGACGGTGATGCTCGTGTCGGGCGGTTATCCGCAGAGTTACGAGAAAAACAAGGTTATCACCGGTCTTGACCGGGTGCAGGACAGCATCGTGTTCCACGCAGGCACCAAGCGCGGTGAGAATGGCGAACTGCTCACCGGTGGCGGCCGTGTGCTGGCAGTGACCAGCTACGGCGATACCAAGGACGAGGCGCTGGCGCGCTCGTTTGAGAGCATCAAGCACATCAACTTCGACAAGATGTACTACCGCCGCGACATAGGCTTTGACTTGGAATAAAGCGTCAATTTCTTGACATCACAGCCCATGAACGAAGAGAGAATCAACGAATTTCTGAACAGCCGCAAGTGTGTGTGGCTGTGCGGAGCGATTTTTGTCGTTTGTTCGCTTCTGGCCATGGGTACGGGTCGGTTTACCACCACCGACACCGGCAACGGGGTGTTCTTTTCGATAGGAAACAACCTTATCTCGGACGCGTTGATCTCGTATGTCGTGAATCTCGCCTGCACCTTTGCCATCATATTCCTATCGATGTCGCTCAACAAGAAGTATGGCGTGATTCGCTCCTACACCTTCATCTCGGCATCGATGTTCCTGCTGTTGCAGACGGCTAATCCCTTCCTGACCACGCACTTCAATGCCGGCACGGCGCTGTGCCTCATCGCTGTGGTGCTGTGCTTCATCCTGTATGCGTCTTATCAGCTCAAGAACTTCGCGCAACGGCGCATCTTCATCATCTTTGCGGTGCTCTCGTTTTGCTGCATGTTCCAATATGTGTTTTTGGTGCTGGTGGTGGCGTTCACCATCGGTTTCATGCAAATGCGGGCCATGAGCACGAAAGGTTGGCTGGCCCTGATACTGGGCATCATCACGCCGTTCTGGATTGGGATAGGGCTGGGCATTATCAATCCGCTCGATGCCACGCCGCCGCAGATTGAGGCCATTTGGGATTATCTGCAGAACTGGCAAGTGCAACTGGTGATTGCATCGACGGCGATAATCGCCATTCTGTCGGTTGTACTGATGTCGGTCGATATGTTCACGATTCTCAACTACCGCCTGCAAATCAGGCTCTACAACTCGTTTCTGCTGGTGCTCACGGTAGCCTCAATCGTGATGATGTGCATTGACTACCGGAATTTGCTCATCTATGTGCCGTTGCTCAACTGGTGCTTGGCTATATGGATTGCGCACGCGTTTACCATTCACAACGAGTATACGCGACGCTACATCTTTGTGCTGGTGGCTGTGGTAGCATTATTAGGCACGTTTGTGGCTCACATGCTGGCGACCTGACATGGCACCTGTCGTTATCATAGAAAATCGCATTCCCTATATCCACGGTTTGTTTGAGCCGGTGGCGCAAGTGCGTTATTTGCCCGCCGCTGAAATCACGCCACAGGCGGTGGCCGATGCCGACGCACTCGTGGTGCGCACTCGCACCCGTTGCGACGCGGCATTGTTGCAAGGGAGCCGCGTGCGGTTCATCGGGTCGGCTACCATAGGCACTGACCACATTGACTTGGACTATTGCCGCCGCGCGGGCATCACCGTGGCCAGCGCTCCGGGATGCAACGCACCCGCGGTGGCGCAGTGGACGTTGGCCTCCATCGGTTTGTGGCTCCGTCAGGAGCATCTGAAACCTGAAGAGGTGACGCTGGGCGTGGTGGGCGTGGGCCATGTGGGCTCTATTGTGGCGCGGTGGGCTGAGCAATGCTGCATGACGGTGCTGCGCAACGACCCACCCCGTGCACTTGCCGAGGGTGAAGACGGTTTCTCCACACTTGAGGAAATTCAGGAGCAATGTCACATCGTCACCTTCCACACACCGCTCATGCGCGAGGGGAGTTTCGCCACTTGGCACCTGTGCGACAAGCGGTTTTTGAACAAATCGACTCGCTGTCGCCTGATTCTCAACGCGGCGCGCGGTGCGGTGACCGACACACGGTCGCTACTTGACTGGAATGGCTCGCTTGCCATAGATTGCTGGGAAAACGAGCCTAATATCTCGGCAGAATTGCTCGAAAAAGCCTTTATTGCCACACCGCACATTGCCGGCTATTCAGCCGAAGGCAAGATGCGCGGCACAGCCATGGTCATTGAAGCACTCAACCGCTACTACGGCTGGAATATCCAACCTGAACGACCTCAAGCACCTATCACCGGTGCCGACCAAGTGACTCTTGCTGGGGTGTTGAAAAGTTATGACCCCACTCACGATACCGAGGACCTGAAACGAGACCCTGAGTGTTTCGAATCGCTCCGCAACACTTATGCCCTTCGGTCTGAATTCCAATCCTGAACTGGTATTACATTATTGAATAAAAAGCACAGTGCCGAGCAAGTGTTATGCTTGCTCGGCACTGTGTAATGACGGATAGTGCTGTCTTAGCGACGGCGTTTGCCGCCGTTACGGCCTTCGCGTTTCGATTTCTTGTCACGGCGACCGTCACGCTCGGCGCGCATTTCACGCTTGCTGGTGTTGCCGCGCTTGCCGCGCTTCTGGCGGCGTGAAGCACGTCCACCCTCGTATTCCTCGCGCTGACGCTCAAGTTTGCCTTCCTTCTTGCTCGGTGCAAAACGCATAGCCTCGGTAATGGGGGCCTTGTCGATGCGGTGCGAGCCCGGTGGGTTGTTCTTGTCGACCAGAGCAAAGTCGAGTTGTTTCTTGATGAGGTCGGCGCGCGCCACCTGAATGGTGATTTTGTCGCCCAACTGGTATTTGTGGTGCGTGCGACGGCCCAACACGCAGAAGTTCTTCTCGTCGAACTCATAGAAGTCGTCATCAAGGTCGCGAATGGAGATGAGGCCCTCGCAATGCGTCTCGTCAAGTTCCACATAGAGGCCCCACTCGGTCACGCCCGAAATACGGCCGGTGAACACGCCGCCCAATCGGTCGCCCATGAATTCCACTTCCTTATATTTAATAGAGGCTCGTTCGGCAGCCGCTGCCAGTTGCTCTTGCGAACTGGTGTGCTTGCACTGCTCCTCGAGTGCCTCTTGGTTCACGCTACGGCCTCCGTCGGCATATCGGTCGAGCAATCTGTGCACCATCATGTCGGGGTAGCGGCGAATGGGCGAGGTGAAGTGTGTGTAGTAGTCAAAAGCCAGGCCGTAGTGACCCACATTCATTGATGAGTACATCGCCTTGGCCATAGACCGGATGGCGAGTATCGACAGCAGGTCCTCTTCAGGCTTGCCCTTGATTTCCTCGAGCATCTTGTTGATAGACTTATTCACCTCCTTGGGTTTGCCGCTGGTCTTGAACTTGTGCCCGAATCGTGCGGCAATTTCGGCCATATTGGCGAGTTTCTCCTCGTTGGGTTCCTCGTGAATGCGGTAAACAAAAGCCTTGGCTTTCTTGCTCGCGGGCACTTTGCCTATGTGCTCTGCCACTTTTTGGTTAGCCAGCAGCATAAATTCCTCAATGAGTTTGTTGGCCTCCTTCGACACGTGTTTCATCACCTCGATGGGCTTGCCGTTCTCATCAATCTTGAACTCAATCTCCTCGCGGTTGAACTCAACCGAGCCGTTCTTGAAGCGGTTGGCACGCAATTGTTGCGCGAGTTTGTTGAGCAACAGGATTTCTTCGGCGAGGTCGCCCTTTCCGGTCTCAATAATCTCTTGCGCTTCCTCGTAGCTGAAACGTCGGTTGCTGCGTGTCACCGTGTGGCAAATCTCGTAGCGATACACCTTGGCGTTGTCGTCCATCTCCACAATCACCGAGTGGGTGAGTTTGTCCTCGTCGGGGCGCAGCGAGCAGATGTAGTTACACAGGCGCTCGGGCAGCATGGGAATGGTGCGGTCGACCAGATAGACCGATGTGGCGCGGTTGTAGGCCTCCTTGTCGATGACCGAGCCGGGCTTCACGTAGTGAGTGACGTCGGCAATGTGTATGCCTATCTCGTAACGGCCGTTGTCGAGTCGACGCACCGACAGGGCATCATCGTAGTCCTTGGCATCCCAGGGGTCGATGGTGAAAGTGGTCACATCGCGCATATCTCGGCGGCGTGCCACCTCCTCGTCGGTAATGCCGGCATCAATCTTGTTAGCGACGCGCTCCACATTTTCGGGGTATTTGTAAGGCAGGCCGAACTCGGCGAGAATGGCGTGAATCTCGGCGTTGTTCTCACCGGCGGCACCCAGTACGTCCTCTACCTCACCTATGGGGGTGTTAGACTCCTCGGGCCACTCCACAATGCGCACCACTGCCTTATCGCCCGTCTTGCCGCCCTTGAGTTTGTCGAGCGGGATGAAGATGTCAGTGGCCAGGAACTTGCTGTCGCAAGCCAGGTGCGCGAAGTATTTCTTGACATTGAGCGTGCCCACAAACACTTGCTCCTTGCGTTCCAGAATTTTGATGACCTCGGCCTCGGGTTCCATGCCTTCGCGGGCAGCGCTGATGTGCACCAGCACCTTGTCGCCGTTGAGCGCGTGCATTGAGTTGCGCTCGGCCACCATGATGGGTTTGCCGTCGTCGTTAGCGGTGTCCACGCTGTTCTTGCCGTTGCTGCGGCGAATGAAGATGCCTTCGGCCACCGAGGTGCGCATCAGCGCCTTGTAGCGGCCGGGACTCACCTCGGTCAGGAAACCGTCGATGGCGAGTTGCTCCATGGTTTCAATTACCAGCGCTCGCAGTTTGGGTGTGTTGGCACCCGTTTGGGCGGCCACCTGCTTGTAGTTATAGGGTACTTTACCTTCAGCGTTGAAGAAATTGATGATTTTGTCTCTCAGTTCGCGGCGCTCCTGCTTGAGCACCTTGAATTTATCACGTTTTGCCATAGGTTATGGTTATATTGTTTGGGGTTGCTCTATTGTTCTTGTCTAAACTTGTACTGTACGAATGTTTCCATTGCTTCGTATGAGGCTAGGCCCAGTGCACTATAGAGGTCGGCAATCTCTTTGTTGCGGTCGATGGACCGTTGCCAGCTCAGCATGCCGTCTTCAGGATCGCGGAAGGGCGCGTCGTGGATTTGCGACTGGTGCTTGAGAATGGCATCGCGCTTGATGCGGAACTCTTCGGGGCTCATGGGCACGGTCATCTCGATGTCGTCGATGCTGAAGGCTCCCCACTGTCCGCGATACATCCACACGCGGCAGTCGCGCATGAAGGGCTCATTCTTCAACTCGTTGAGTGCAATGATAATGGCCTCGGCCACCTTGGCATGGGTGCCGAATGGGTCGCTCAAGTCGTCGGCAAAGAAAATCTGGTGAGGCTGAATGGCAAGAATCTGTTTCTTGACAAGTTCCACATCGGCGGGCATTATTTTACCGTCGCCAAAGGGGGTTGCCTCGTAGAAAGGCATATTCAACTCATGGATGTTCTCTTGCTTGACACCCATGAATGTGCAACTCATGATGCCCTCGCAGGCAAATATCATGCCTTTCATGTAGCGCATGATGGGCGAGTCAAGGTCACCGGGTTTCTTGTTTTGAATATCGTGGAACAGTTTGTCGGCTTGTTTTTGGTAGTTGTTGAGGTTCTCGGAGATGAGTCGTTTCGCCACCCGTTGGTTGAGCATAATCATGCGTTCCAAGTTCTCATCGATAACGGTCAAGTCGCCCGAAGTTTGGAACGCGACATGCACGTCATGCCCCTGTTGAACAAGCCGTCGCAACGTGCCGCCCATCGAGACCACCACATCGTCGGGGTGTGGGCTGAACGCCAGCACACGCTTGGGGTAGGGCGTGGCACGTTCGGGCCGATGTGTGTCGTCGGCATTGGGCTTGCCACCGGGCCATCCTGTGATGGTGTGTTGCAGGTCGTTGAAAATCTTGATATTCACATCGTAGGCCGAGCCGAACACCGTTACCAGTTCGCTCAGGCCGTTGTCGTTGTAGTCTTTGTTGGTGAGTTTCAGAATGGGTTTACCCGTCTGCCGGCTCAGCCACACGATGGCGCGCCGCACGAGTTGGTCAGTCCACTCACACGAAGCCACCTTCCACGGGAAGTTGATGCGCGTGAGTTTGTGTGCGGCCTCCAAGTCGACAACGAGTTTCACATTGTGGTGCAGTTGCAGGAATGAAGCGGGAGTGGTATCGCTCAAATTGCCCTCAATGGTGTGATACAAGGCCGAGGCACTGAGCTCGCCCCAAGCAACGGCAATCACCTTGTGAGCCGAAAGTATGTCAGAGATACCCAATGTCACGGCAGTGGCGGGTGCCACCTCGCATTGATACGATTCGGCGACACGCGTACGGGTTTCGTTGCTCAGCAGCACCAGTCGGCACGATGAGGATGATGACGAACCGGGCTCATTGAATACTATGCCGCCGTTCTTTGTCAGCTGGCAGATGACCAAATCCAGACCGCCATACTCGTCAATCTCAGTCTCATAGAGTTTGCACAGCCGGTGCACGTTCTCTTTGGTGGCTTGCGTATCGAAGGTGTGGATGTTCTCGGGGATCATGTCCACTTTGTTAAACAGGCGCTCCTTGATGCGTTGCAGCGTGCTCTGCTCGTTGTCGCTCACGGCACCGGTGCCGAATTCGCCCAGATTGAACCCCACGACATTCGTGAAACTCACCTTGTCGGCAAAGTACAGTTTCACCAGTTCGTCGTAGACCCGCAAGGCATCGCGACCGGCACCGAACCCAATCACGCAACGGCCTTTCTCGGCCACATTGCGCTGAATTTGGTCGGCAACGTCGCGCGCGGCTTCAATCGCCCCCTCTTCGGCGGTTTCCAAAATCTTGGTATATACTTTCTCGTAGCGGGTGAGCGAAGCCAGTTCTACCTCACTCTCGGGCATGTAGTAATGCTTTGAGACTTGGTCAAGCTTGATGAGTGAATTCAGTTCTGTTCCCATACTTTTCTAAGTTGTTGCAACGATACTCTGTTTAGACTGTTTTAGCAAAGATAGTAGTTATTTTCTGAATTTCAGCTATTTTAGATGTTAAATTGCTGAGAAAGTTGCGTTTTCGACCATTTTCCCCTCCTGACGCCGGCGGTTAACCGAACAAGTCGCGGTAGATGAGGTCGGTGGCTCCCAGGTGCGACTGTATGTACTTGCCCGCCTCCTCGCTGCTATGCCGCAGTGCTTGCTGTGATGCTGTCAGTCGGTCCATAACGGCCTCAAATTCCTGAGCGCTGCTCACGGTGAACCCACCTTCGCAAGCAATCAAGTCGCTCGCCTCAACAAATTTCTCAAACTTGGGCCCGAATGCCACCGGAATGCCGTAGACGGCCGCCTCGTTCACATTGTGTATGCCCGAGCCGAATCCGCCACCCACGTATGCCATCTGACCATAGCGGTAGACCGACGACAAGATGCCGAAGCAGTTAATCACCAGGCAGTCAAGTTGGCCGGCCAGCATCTCGTCGGTGGTTGTGTAGAGTGCCGCGGGGCGTTCTATCCTGCCCAGCAGTGCCTGCAATCGCTCGTCGTCAAACTCATGCGGCGCAATGATTAGTTTCATGTTCGGGTGACTGTTGAAGTAAGGCAGCACCACATCCTCGTCGGCGGGCCAGGAACTACCCATCACCAGCGTGAAGGGGCAATTGCGCGTCATGGCCTCAATCACCGGGAACGACTTGGCCTGGTCGCGCACATGCGCTACACGGTCAAAACGGGTGTCGCCGGCCACTGTCACTTGATTGATGCCAATGCCGGCAAGCAGTTGCCGCGACTGCTCGTTCTGCACATACAAGTGCGTGAAGCAACCCAGCATCTTGCGGAACTCACCACCCCAAGGACGGAAGAAAATCTGCCCGGGGCGGAATATCGACGAAATGATGTAAGTGGGCACCTGACGGCGTTTGAGTTCGCGCAGGTAGTTGCCCCAAAACTCATATTTGACAAAGATGGCCATGGAAGGACGCACACGGTCCAGGAAACGGCGCACATTGCCCGGTGTGTCGAATGGCAGGTAGCACACGGCATCGACCTTGTCGTAGTTCTTGCGCACCTCGTAGCCCGACGAAGAGAAGAACGTGAGCAAAATGCGCTGCTCGGGATGCTCGGCCTTGATTTTCTCAATGAGCGGACGTCCTTGCTCAAACTCGCCCAGCGACGACACGTGCATCCAAATGTAGCCCGCCTGTGGGTCAATCTTTTCGCTCAAGTAGTCAAATGTGCGTGCCTGGCCGTCCAGCATCAGTTTTGCTTTCCGGTTCCAGGGCGACACGATTTTAACGGCAAGTTTATAGGCTTTGATGCCTGTGTTATAGAGAAAATTCATTGTGTTCAGTTTTTCAATTGTGTGTATTAGAATTGTGAGTGCAAGGGGGGGTAAGCCACACCGCTATCCTTGTGTTTGTGTCGTTTCCACACGAGGCGGTCCAGGTAGAAACGCACCGCCACTTGCTGCCGAAAGGCATTCCCGTGATTGGTGGCGTGGAAGGTGAGCCGTGCCTCAAGGTTCACGAAGTCGCGCCGGAACACGGTCGCCACCAGGTCGGTGCGGCTATAGAACTTGTTGTGATAGAGCGCATCGCCACGATACACCATGCTGCCATATTTCTCGTAAAAGGGCATCTGTCGCTTGCCGGCGTAGATGTTCTCGATCAACGAGAGCCACTTCCAGTTGCCGGCCACCTTGCCTATGAAGCCCGCCTGTGTGTGCCACTTGTTGTCGGCCACACGGTCGCGGTCAACCGACATGAGCAAGCCGGCGCCGATGTCGAAGCGGCCGTTTGTCCACCGGTGCCCGTAGGAGAGTTGCGGGCTGAAGATGAAATTGTCGACCACCCCTTCTTCAGGGTCCTTGATTTTGCGAGTTGCCAAGTGGTTGTAATAGATCAAAGCCGAGGCCTTGAATTCCTGGTCTATCTTCGTGGTGCGCCAGCCCACTTCGCCGGTCACATCAAAGGCCTCACGGCGATTGTCGGTTTGCATCTGCCGCCAGTCGAGCCACGAGTAGAGCCAAAAGTGCGGCTTGTTCACGCTCACGACGGCTCCCTTGATGTTAGGCTGCACGTAGTTGAGCGAATCGCTGCGCAGGTAGGTAGGCAGTGAGTTGTTCAGTTCATTGGGAATCATACCGAACTTGAACATCAGCCCTTTGTTCATGTCCTTGTACTGGTAGTACAGTGCCGGCAGCACTTTGTAACCATTCATGCCGTCGTTCATGGGTTGATACCACGTCACGCCACCCATGATGCGGTGCCGTGCGCTATCGAGCGACACCCCGATTTGCGGTGTGATGCGGGTGAAGATGAACGTCTGGCTTGGAGCCAATTCTGTTTCACCCTCGCGATTATTCACCACCACATTGGCATCAACGCTCCACTCTACTTCCTGAGCACTCAAATTGAGCACCCATGTCAGTGCGAACAAGAATATAAACAGGCGTCGGAACATCATCATGCTTCAGGACGAATGATGTTGGCTATGCCTCGCTCAATGCGAGCCAGTGTCTCGTCTTTACCCAGTAACTGTGTGATTTCGAACATGTGAGGGCCCTTGCACTCGCCCACTACCGTCAGGCGGAAGGCGTTCATCACATTACCCATGTGATATTCGTTGCCCTTAATCCACTCCATCACAGCCTCTTCAGTAGCGACAGCATCGTCAAAGTTGAGCGGTTTGAGCACCTCGATGAGTTCACGCATGAGTTGCGGAGTCTCCTCTTTCCAGCGTTTCTTCACATCTTTCTCGGCATAGGTGGTGGGCGCCACGAAGAAGAAGCGGGCGTTGTCCCACAGGTCGCGCACAAAGTTGATGCGGTTCTTCACCATGCCGGCGGCCGCGGCTATATACTCGTCGCTGAAGTCAGCCACATTCACGCCGTTCTCGGTGAGGATGGGTTTGAACAATTCGGCCAGGCGGTCATTGTCCATGTTCATCAGGTACTCGTGGTTGAACCACTTGCCTTTTTCAAAGTCAAACTTGGCGCCGCTCTTGGAGCAGTGCTCAAACGAGAAGTCGCGAATCAGTTCGTCCATCGACATGATTTCGCGGTCGTCGCCGGGGTTCCAACCCAGCAGTGCCAGGAAGTTAATCACGGCCTCGGGCAGATAACCGGCCTCGCGATAGCCACTCGAGGTGTCGCCACTCTTGGGGTCATGCCACTCCAGCGGGAATACCGGGAATCCCAATCGGTCGCCATCGCGCTTGCTCAGTTTGCCCTTACCGTCGGGTTTGAGCAATAGCGGCAGGGGGCCAAACTTGGGCGCCTCCCCCCCGTTTTCTGTTCAGCAGTCTCTGCGGGGCACGGCCTTGGACACGGGCATCCCCCACTTCGATCTGGCCAACAACTCCGGCCCGCCCTAGGGCGGGGCGGGGACGAATTTCGGCCGCCAC
>ODAI012601476.1_pt1 | contig 10691 bp, 6 predicted proteins | sample 1539321 | NCBI WGS metagenome assembly ODAI01 (sample SAMN02144231, study PRJEB22623) | gut metagenome | biome: sheep rumen | host: Ovis aries | place: New Zealand | reverse complement strand
GCGATTGCAATCAGACCGTCGTTTACGTTGATGACCGGGATGCCTGCATCCTGTGCGTTCTCAACGGCTGTTGTCAGGTTCGCGTCGGAGATCGGGCTTGCCATGATTGCGCTCACGCCCTGGTTAACGGCGTTCTCGACCATTGTCTGCTGGCCTGTCTCATCGCCTTCGTCTGTCGTTGCCTCTACGTCAAGGCTGATTTCAGAGACGGCGTTTACATTCTCGGCTGCCTTCTCGTAACCTTCCTGAAGGCTTCTCCAGAACTCGTTGGAGATGGATTTTTCGACTGCGGAGAGGGAGTAGCCGGCTTTTACCGGAACCTCAGCGCCGAGTGACTCGCGGATTTCTTCGATCGTCTGGCTTGAAGGATCTGTATCCGGATTAAATTCGCCGGATGCTGCCTCTGTACCTTCAGCGGTGCTTTCTGCGGTGCTCTCTGCTGCGGTGCTTTCTGCTGCTGTTTCGGATGAAGCGGAGCTTGATGATCCGCCGCACGCTGCCAGGCTGCACACCATAACGGCTGTGAGAAGAGTTGCTAAGATTTTCTTTTTCATGTGTAGTCCTCCTTTTTATGCGTCTTGCGCAGTGAATATATTTGACCGGTGCGTATCCGGTTAAATAACTGTGATAATGTTTTTGCGGCTCCCGGCCTTTAGTTGGCGGCCGAGATCAGGTCTATCATGAGGTTTGCCGCTGCGGTGCCGTCCTGCTTATTGATGACTTCCTCAATTCTGTCCATTCCGTAATTGTCGATCATCTTCTCGATCAGGCGGCACATCCGGACATTGGCTTCACATTCTTCGACCGCTTTTTCGCGTTTCGGGAATGTATCGAAGTAGATCGCGCCGCTGAAGTTGTATTTTTTCAGATAGTACATAACTTCGATCGTCTTCCAGAGGTTGACGGTTCCGACCATCAGTCCGTCGTCGGTCGATCCTTCACCGTCGTTCAGATGAAGATTGAAGAGCTTTCCTCTCTTGGCGAGGTAAGCGGTTGCCAGCGCCGGATTTTCTTTCTTCATCAGCATGTGGCAGAAGTCGAGGGTCATGCCCAGGTTGTCCGCGTTCACGTCGTTCAGAATTGCCAGTGTCGTTCCGAAGCTGTCGATGAAAGCGTGAACTCTCTCTTCGTAGGGCTTGTATTCGATGCTGACCGGCATGGATGAGTACTCGCAGACGCTCTTGAATGCGTAAATCAGCCGATCCCAGTATGCGTTGTAGTCGATCTGGAAAGAGTAGTCGAATCCGTCAAATCCGAGCCAGATGATGACCTGTGCGCCGCCCAGCGTTTTGCATACATCGCAGGCTTCCTTGCTGAGTGTGATGGCGTCTTCCGAAATCTGACGGTCGATGTTTCCGAATTCTCCGTGGAGGTACTTCCCGCGGAAGCGGAGGTTGATGGCGTTGCATCTCAGGCCGTTGGCTGCCAGAAGTTCCTTTACTTCGGCGACATTGTAGTCTGAGAAATGTTCCGGGTAGTTCAGGTCTACGAAGTCTACTCCGTCGATTTTTCCGATTGCTTCGAATGCGTGCTTGAGGTCTTTGTCGACTCTCAAAAAGGAGTTTAATCTGGTTGCGTATTTCATGTTCGGTATCCTTTCGATGGATGATCGGCTTGTTTCTTGTTGATGCAATAATACCATAATATTCCAAATAACGTCAAGAAATTTCGCTTCAAATATTCCACAAAATTCCAAAATAAATCTTGTATAAGTTGCATAATTAGCCACAAATAACCAAAAATCCGGAAAAACAGAGAGATTCATAAGTAAAATCGGAGTTAAAATGAAATAAAATGAAATATTAACAGGAAAATGAAAATTTAATCCAAATAACTGGAACAAGGTTGAAAAGAACACTCCATGATGGTATAATATGGAATAGAAAAAACATGAAACATTTTAACAAAAACAGAACTGCTTTTTTATGGAGGTAATAATGATTACAGTTGCTTATATCGGATTCGGTGTCAGCGTCAGAGAGTATCACATTCCTTATGTCGAAAAACGCGACGATATACGGATTAAATATGTAATGAGACGCAGGGAGGACATACCGCAATTTGCGGAATATGAACCTTATTACAAAGATATCGCGTTTACAACGGATCTGGATGAGGTGCTGAATGATCCGGAGGTCGACCTGGTCGTGGTCAGCGCGCCCGACCGGTTCCATGTTCCGTATGCGAAGCAGATCCTGAACGCGGGGAAACACGTTCTGGTGGAGAAACCGTTCGCGCCGACGGCGCGTGAGGCGGAGGAGGTATTTGCCCTGGCCAGAGAGAAGGGGCTTATCTGTATGCCGAACCAGAATCGCAGATTCGACGCCGATTTTCTTGCACTGAAGGATGTTATCGCAAGCGGGAAGATCGGTGAGGTGGTGCGTCTGGAGGGACATTTCGATTACTTCAGACCGAACGGCTGGTATGATCATCTCGGAACTCTGTACAATCTGGGCGTACACACGACGGATCAGATCATCAGTCTTTTCGGGATGCCGGATGACGTGAAGTGTGACGTTCGAAGCATAGCTCACCCGGGCGTCGGAGATGACTATTTTGATATTGACTTCTATTACGGAAACAGCAAAGTGACGATTTCCACATCCATGTGTGTCCTGATCGATTATCCGAGGTTTACGATGCACGGAACGAACGGGAGCATGACTCTGCCGCCGGTCATTCACAATTCCGGGAAGAAGAAAGTGGTCGGCCGTCATGTGATCGATCAGAGCCCCGCACCGGAGGAACGCTGGGGAACGCTGGTCTACAAGGATGCCGGGGGCAGCAGTGTGACCGAGAAAGTTCCGGTGGGGTGCGCTCACTATGAGAGGATTTATGATAATCTGATCGACGCGATCGAGAACGGGGCGGACAAGGTTGTGAAGGATGAGGAGGTCGTAAAGGTTTTGGAAATCCTTGAGATGGCAACGGACGTGGCGAAGTCTCACGAGAGTGACAGATGACAGGTCCGGGGAGATGAAGCCCGGGAGAGTCCTGATAAGTCCGGGGAGATGAAGGCCGGGAGAGTTCTGATAAGTCCGGGGAGATGAAATCGCGGAAGAATTCTGAGAGAAATCTCCGGCGTCATTTGAGGAGCAAAATTCGTATGTAATATAAAAATACGCAAATACATGGCTGATATTGACAGAATTCCCGAATGGCGCGTAAATAATTACGCGCCATTTTTTGGCAAGTAAATTGTTATTGCAATGCAATTTATGTCCCATTATACTAATTTGTAAAATATTGATTTGTGCATAAATATGCATGCAATTTTGAATTATACATCACTGTTCGGTATCGGGTATCGGGAGGATCACCATGGCAGATGCAAAACTACGAGTCCTTTTTTTACTGCGCTATCTGATGGAATATTCCGACGAGGAACATGATATTTCCACGTCGGAGCTTCTGGAACTCCTTGAGGAACACGGATTTAACGCCACCCGGAAGACGCTGAAAGACGATATCGATTCGCTGAAGCGGGCAGGGTATGAAATTCTGGAGGGCAAGTCCGGACGCTTTAAATCCTACTATATCAGCGACCGGATATTTGAGATGCCGGAGCTTCGGATCCTGGCCGACGCGGTCTCTTCCTCCCGGTTCATCAGTGCCGCCAAGAGCGATGAGCTGATCGGTAAACTGGCGCGCCTTGCGACCAGGTCGCAGAAAGAGCCGGTGACGGCGAGGATGTTCATTGCCGATCGGCTGAAGGTGGGTGAGAACAAGAGCATGCTGATCGTCGACACGGTGAGCCGCGCGATCGCTGCGCGGAGGAAGATCAGTTTTCAGTATATAGATTATCTTCCGACGAAGGAGAAAGTGCTGGCGCATGACGGGGAAGTGTATATGGCAAGTCCTTACGCGCTGATCTGGAATGATGACCGGTATTATATGCCGGCGTTTTCTGAGAAGCATCAGGAAATCATCGCGTTTCGGATAGACCGGATGACGATGCCGGAGATTTTGGAGGATGAGGCGAGGGACGCATCGGGATTCAATCCGGCGGAGTACAGCCGGAAGATGATCAAGATGTTTTCGGGACCGGAACGGCTTGTTACGATTCGGTGCGAGAACAGGCTTATGAAGAATGTGATAGACCGATATGGTGAGGATATTGTGACGGAGCTGGACGGGGATGAGCATTTCAAGGCGACATTTGCCGTAAATACCGGTCCCACGTTCTATGGATGGGTGTTCCAATTCGCCGGAGGGATAAAGGTTGAGGGTCCTCCTGAGGTGAAAGAGGAATATATGGAGATGCTGGAGATGGCTTCCGGGGAAAGTGAGTGATAAAATGAGAAGAAGCAGAAAGCGTCTTCAAGGTGGCTGCCGCGTTAACACGCGGCAGCTGTTTTTGTTTCATAGGAGATTTCTTCGAATTTCCGACTTAGCCGGTGAATCTGTGGTCACTCTATTTTTTCCGAAATAATATAACGCGGCCTCCCCTGAATCCCCTGATAGATCTTGGAGATGTAATACCCGATGATTCCGAGGCTGATCATGATGAAGCTGCTTGAGAAGCACTGAAGGATGATGACCGTGGTGAAGCCCTCAAGAGCGGAGCCGGTGTACCATTTGTATAAAGACTGAATGCTGATTATAACGCCGAGCAGCAACATGACGACGCCGAGGACCGTGACGATCTGGAGCGGTAGCGACGTGTAGGATGTTATGTTGGAAATCGCGTAGCGAATGAGAGACTTTGTCGTCCACGTCGACTCGCCGGCCTCGCGCTCGCGGACATCGTAGCTGATCTGCGTGGTCTTGAAGCCCACCCAGGATGAGAGGGCGCGGAAGAAGGCGTCCCGTTCGGTCATGTTGATGAGCGCAACGACGGCCTTTCTGTCGAGCAGCTTGAAATCGGAGGCGTTGGACATATCGATCCCGGTCGATTTGCTGATGATGCGGTAGAAGCTTCTGGCCGCGAAGCTGTGCATCGCGCTCTCATTACCGCGGCTGGCCTTGACGCCTTCGATGATTTCGTAGCCATCCTCCCAGAGACGGTACATTTCGATGATCTTTTCGGGCGGGTGCTGGAGGTCGCAGTCGAGTACGACCGCACAGTCGCCGAGACACTCGGTCAGACCGGCAAACACGGCGGCCTCTTTTCCGAAATTCCGGGAGAAGGAGATGCCGCGGACGCGGGGGTCGGCCGCGTGGGCTTCGGTTATGCGCTGCCAGGTCGCGTCCGTGGAGCCGTCGTTGACGAAGAGGAGCTCGTAGCCTATGCCGTTGCTTACAAGAAGGCTCGCGATGGTTTCGGCGGTGCGGGCGATCATTTTTTCTTCATTGTATGCGGGGATGATTACAGATAACATGTGGTTCGCTTTCTCAATTTTGCGGGTTTGATAATAGATCTTATCGGAAGCAGCGAAGCTGCTGACGATAAAAAGGCGCATTTATGCGCCGAATTATGATTATCGGGTTCGCGGAACGAAGTGGAGCGGTTCCGACAATACAAGAAATATAGCATTTGTGCGGCGCCATTTCAAGGAGATTGAACTATTGTCCATGCTCCCGTTCTTCTATCTTTCTTTTTCTTGTTTTACCCGTTGGAGGGAGAAGAGAGTCCCCTGCCGGGCTGTTGTGCTGCACCAGGTCCCCGGCATGCCTGTGAACCATAACCGGGTTCCCCGCAGGTTCATTGACGGCCCAACTCCTCATATGCTATAATAACTCTTCAACTCAGAACAAGACATCATATCACCTTAATACGAGGTATGTTATGCAAATGTTTCTCAAGCCGCTCACCGAGCTGGCCGAATACGATGAAATCCGTACCCGACTGCGCAAAGGCTCCGGCATCACCTCGCTGTCGGGCTGTTCCCGTGCCCAGAAAGCCCATATGATCTATGGGCTCTCTTATGATGCCCGCATAACACTGGTCGTCACGGAAAACGACCTCTCCGCGAAGTCCCTGTACGAAGACCTTCTCTTCTATGAACCGGGAGCATTGCTTTACCCGGCGAAAGACCTCCTCTTCTATCAGGCCGACATCACGAGCAACCTTCTGGACATCCAGCGCATGCGGGTCTTCCGCGCGCTGATCGAAGACAGCCGGGTGACCGTCGTGCTGCCCGTCGCCGCCCTGATGGATCTGGTGAGCGTCCGGGAAGAACTCTCCGACGCGAGAATTGTCTTCGAACAGGATGAAGAAGTCGACCTTGACTGGGTCAGGGAATCCCTGGTCCGCAGCGGCTACGAGCGCTGCGCGGAAGTCACCCTGCCCGGGCAGTTCGCCGTAAGAGGCGCCATCCTTGACGTCTGGTCCCTGACGGAAGACCGGCCGTTCCGAATCGAGCTCTTCGGAGACGAAATTGATTCGATGCGGTCCTTCGACCCGGAATCGCAGCGGTCGATCGAGAACCTGCAGAAAGTGATGGTCTATCCCGCCGCAGATAATATAGGAAAGAAGTCAAGCCTTCTCCACTGGTTCCTGCCCGGAATCGATCACAATCCGGCCTGCACGATCTTCCTCGACGAGCCGGCCCACATCAGTGCCGCCGCCTCCGCGACCGAAGAAGAGTTCCGCGAGAGCGTGAAGAACCGCGCCGCTCAGGGCGATTACAGCAAGGGTGAGAAGCTGCCGGATATCCGCGGGGCAAATGAAATCATCGCGGCTCTCAACAAATGCAGCTGCGTTGCGCTTTCCGCCCTCGATATGCGAAAAGGCGAATGGAACATCACCGCCAGCTACGGTCAGACTGTTCAGGCCGTAAGCTCCTACAACGGAAGCTTCGAATACCTCGCCGGTGACATCCGCAAGTACAGGAAGCGCGGCTATCGCATTATCGTCATGTCCGCCTCCCACACAAGGGCAAAGCGTCTCGCCCAGGACCTCGACCGGGAGGAGATACCGGCTTTCTACACCGAAGACGAAAATCTGGAATTATCTCCGGGACAGGTCGCTGTCGTCTACGGGCGCGCAAGCCGCGGATTTGAATATCCGATGATCAAGCTGGCCGTCATCACGGAGACGGACTTCCTCGGATCGAAACCGAAGAAACGCAAGAAACGCACCCGGTACACGGGGGAGAAGATCGCCAGCTTCAATGAACTGCATGTCGGCGATCCGGTCGTGCACGAAAACCGGGGCGTCGCCATTTACCGCGGTATTGAGCAGGTGAAAGTGGACGATGTCCTGAAAGATTATATCAAACTGGAATACAAGGACGGCAACCTCTACGTGCTCGCCACGCAGCTGGATGTCCTTCAGAAATATACCGGAGGAGGGGAGAACAGCGCCCCGCGCCTCAATCGCTTAAACGGCCAGGAATGGGAAAAGACCCGGGCGCGGGTGAAGAGTTCCGTACAGAACATCGCCAAAGACCTCATCGCGCTGTATGCGGTGAGAGAGAACTCGGACGGATTCGCCTTCAGTGAAGACACTGAGTGGCAGAAGGAATTCGAGGAGCTTTTCCCCTTCGAGGAGACGGAAGACCAGCTGATCGCCATCGATGATACGAAGCGCGATATGCAAAGCCGCAAGATCATGGATCGTCTGATTTGCGGCGATGTCGGCTACGGCAAGACGGAGATCGCTCTCCGAGCGGCGTTCAAAGCCGTGCAGGACGGCAAGCAGGTCGCCTATCTCGTACCGACGACGATTCTTGCCCAGCAGCATTACAACACATTTGTGCAGCGCATGAAGGAATTTCCCGTCAATATCGCTCTCCTGTGCCGGTTCTGTTCATCCGCTCAGATCAAGCAGACTATTAAAGATCTGAAGAAAGGCCTTGTCGATATCGTCATCGGAACCCACAGGCTGCTCTCGAAGGACGTGGAATTCAAGGATCTCGGCCTGCTCATCGTCGATGAGGAACAGCGCTTCGGCGTCACGCACAAGGAGAAGATAAAGAACCTACGCAAGAATGTGGATGCGCTGACGCTGACAGCAACGCCGATCCCGCGGACCCTGCACATGAGCCTCGTCGGTATCCGCGACATGACGGTTCTTGAGGAGCCGCCGCAGGATCGTGTCCCGATTCAGACTTACGTCATGGAGTATAATCAGGAGATGGTGCGCGAGGCGATCTGCAGAGAGATGGCCCGCAACGGGCAGGTCTATTATGTATACAACCGTGTGCGCGATATCTCCGACATGGCGCTCCGGATTCAGAATCTGGTTCCGGAGGCAAATGTCGCTTTCGCCGACGGCCAGATGAACAAGCGGCAGCTCGAGGACATCATGTTCGATTTCATCAACGGGGAGATTGATGTCTTGGTGACGACGACGATCATCGAGACCGGACTGGATATTTCAAATGCCAATACCATAATCATCCACGACGCCGACCGCATGGGTCTGTCCCAGCTCTATCAGCTGCGCGGACGTGTCGGCCGATCCAACAGGACTGCATACGCCTTCCTGATGTACCGCCGCGACAAGCAGTTGAAGGAAGTGGCGGAGAAACGGCTTGCGGCGATCCGGGAGTTCACGGAGCTCGGTTCCGGATTCAAGATCGCCATGCGTGATCTGGAGATCCGCGGGGCCGGTGACCTGCTCGGAAAGGAGCAGTCCGGTCACATGGATCTGGTAGGCTATGACCTCTACTGCAAGATGCTGGCCCTGGCCGTGAAGGAGCAGAGGGGAGAGATGCCGGAGGCTTCATTTGAAACCGTTGTTGACATCAATGTGGACGCATATATTCCCGATCACTATATCACGGACGAGTTCCAGAAACTGGACTTCTACAAGAAAATCGCAGCCATTGAGAATGATAAGGACTACGAGGAGATCTCCGACGAGCTGATGGACCGTTTCGGCGAACTGCCGAAGACGGTGCAGAACCTGCTTCTCATTGCGGAGCTGAAAGCCTCGGCGCATGCGGCCTCCATATCTGAGATCAAGCAGCGCTCGCGCGAGGTGAAGCTTACGGTGATAGCGGAGCCGACATTTGACACGATGCAGCTCGGGAGGATCATCGGCTCATTTGCAGGCATGTTCACGGTTCACCAGAGCCCGGGAGGAGCATATTTCCTCTATCACGGACCCGTGGGAACAGCAGAAATGATAGAGAATCTGAAAAGATTTACAACAGAACTTGCCTCGACGGCAAAAAGCGTATAGAATAGGGATTTGGTAGTTTTTGAAAAGAAACGGAGAATTGTTATGAATATTTTATGGAAAAGATTCGCAGCAGCAGGTCTCACCGCAGCGATGGGCGTTTCCATGCTTGCAGGCTGCGGAAACAAAGAAGTGAAACTGGACGGAACAAAGACGGCAGTCACGATCAATGATGAGGCGGTCAGCCTCGGAGCGGTCAGCTTTCAGGCAAGATATCAGCAGGCCTATATGTACCAGCTCTACAGTATGTACTTCGGAACGACCGAGATTTTCGATCAGATCGTGGATGAGTCCACGGAGAAGACGTACGGCGATCAGATCAAGGAGAGCGTTCTCGAGAACATCGAGGAAATGGTCCTTGTAAAGCAGCATGCGGCTGATTACGATGTCGAGCTCAGCGAGGACAAGAAGGCTGAGATCGAGAAGATCGCCCAGGCTTACATGGATGAGAATACCGAGGAGATTCGCGAGAAGATCGGTGCCTCCAAGGAAGACATCATTTATCTGCTCGAGCTTCAGACCATTCAGGATCAGATGAGAGAGCCGATGGTCAAAGATGTCGATACGAAGGTCTCCGACGACGAGGCGCAGCAGACGACCGTCACCTATGTTTCGATCGCAAAGAAGACAGAGGCGGATCTCGAAGCCGATGCATCCACTGCGGATACATCGGTCGCCGATGAGTCCCTGAGTGACGAGAGCGTCTCCGAAGAGGCGGCTGCGGCGGAGGTCGAGAAGGCCAACGAAGAGCTTAAAAAGAATGCGGAGAAGATCATCGCCGATGTGAAGGCATCCGATAATGTGGCTGAGGCTGATATGGGTGAGATCGCTGCGGCAGTGGACGAGTCGCTGACAGCGGCTTCCGGTCAGTTCACGACCAATGATAAGACCGATACCACACTCGACGCGAGCATTGTCGAGGCGGTTGCCGATCTTAAGGACGGCGAGATTTATGATGAGGTCATCGATACCGATTCTTACTATTATGTAGTCAGACTTGATGAGACATTTGCCGAGACTGAGACAGAGGCCAAGAAGGAAGAAATCGTTTCTTCACGCAAGACGGATGCTTACAACAAGCTTGTTGAGGAGTGGAAGGAAGCGGCAACGATCACTGTTGACGATGCTGTGATGGCCACGCTGCTCATCACGGATGATGCTCCGTACACGCTGGGCCAGGATGAGTCCGTAGCGGACGAGGCGGCTTCAGATGAGTCCCTCGCTGATGAGGCGACAGCGGATTCCGCAGCGGAATCAGTTGCAGAGGAGTCGGCTCAAGAGGAGTCAGTTGCTGATACGTCTGTTGCAGACGAGTCGGCTGCGGATTCTTCGACTGAGAAATAAAGCAGAATGGAAATACGGTAATAGCTTAAACTTTCTATAGTAAAAATGCCCGGTGAGGAAGGATGGTAGCCTTCTGCCGGGCTTTTTCTCAAACTTGAAATCATATTTTTCAAGTTTGCAGGCAAGTATTAACTCAAACTTGCTCGCTTACGTACAGAATCAGTCGAAATCATACAATACTGCCAATCGGCGCGGCTTTTTTTCACCGACGGGACCTGAAAGTTTCTCGAGAAAAAACACATAAATTATTTTGTAACGCCCGCTGACAAACACAGCG
>ODAI011744055.1_pt1 | contig 10691 bp, 11 predicted proteins | sample 1539321 | NCBI WGS metagenome assembly ODAI01 (sample SAMN02144231, study PRJEB22623) | gut metagenome | biome: sheep rumen | host: Ovis aries | place: New Zealand | reverse complement strand
CCTGTCATACTGCTTGGAGCTACACTCTACATCTTGGAAGGGATGAAGGACTTGGGACAGTTCTTCCATGCACTCGACTATCCGTGCAAGAAGATGGCGACGTTCCTGGTGCCAGCCAGCATACGCATGCTGTTGCAGTTCGGAGCGCACCAACTGGCCAACTATGCCGATAAGATCGATTTCGTGGAGGCTGGTGGGGCTCATCTGTCCATGTCCGATCAGCAGGCTCTATGTCAGGCACTGCCCAACAGTCGCCTCTACAACACTTATGCCTCTACCGAGACGGGCATCATCTGCACCTATAATTATAATAATGGGAACAGTCTGCCTGGGTGTCTGGGCCGACCCATGCGCCACTCCCGTGTGTTTGTCACACCCGACGGTAGGGTGGCTTGCCAGGGACCTACACTCATGACGGGCTATGTGGGCGATCCTGAAAAGACGGCTGAGGTGCTGCACGATGATACACTGTTCACTGCCGACAATGGCGAAATCAACGACGAGGGCATGCTCATCCTGCAAGGGCGCAACGACGATGTCATTAATATCGGTGGCTTCAAGGTGGCACCCTCCGAAGTAGAGGATGTGGCCCTCTCGTTTAGCGGCATCAAGGATTGTATCTGCATCGCTGTGTCTCACCCCGTTCTTGGCAGTGCCTTGAAAATGCTCTACGTTCCGTCAGCCGGCATGCAGGTAGGCAAGCGCGATTTGGCCCGTTACATCAACGCGCGTCTGGAGAGTTATAAGGTGCCCCAGTTCTACGAGCAGGTGGAGCAGATTCATCGCACCTACAACGGCAAACTCGACCGTAAGTTTTACAGACAACAATAAGAATATAGAAGTTTGCAAACCATCTGCTTCATCTGTTTCGATACTGCAACATGCTGACATACAGTTGTTTGCGGTTGAAACAGGTGGAAGCGGATGGCTTTCGTCTGTTTCCCTGCTGATGGCGGCTATTTCATGAATGATCATCAATTAATCATTAATATTTATGAAACATTCATGGTTATTCATGGCTATTCATGTTACGCCGTAGGCATAGATTATTTCCATGAATAATTCAGGCTATACAATCCTTCTTACACTAATGAACAAAGTTTGCAAAACATCTGCTACCATCTGTTTTGCTCTGTAAGTGTTTAATTACCAGTTTCTTATGCTAAGGAAACAGATGAAACAGATGTTTAGCAAACTTTTTTTATTTATGATATGAGTTATATGAGTTCATGCATTTTCCCTCAGAAAAGTTTGGAAGAATCAAAGATAAATTGTATTTTTGCACTGTTCTCCTACTAAGGCCGAAGCCCCGTGGAGGGTAGAAGCTATTGGGAAAGAGAACCTATATATAGGAAAAGGCGTTATCTTGCGCTTTGTGCTTGACTTTCCGGAATCTGGCAGTTCCAAACTAATCGTCAATCAACAAAGCAACAATGATGTCCATGGGTATGTAATAATAAAAAAGTAAGGCGTATGAAAAAGATTCTATTCGTTTTGTCTTCGCTTTTTCTGATGCAAGGCACAGCAAAAGCACAGGTCACAAGAGGGTTGTGGGAATATGGCCCTGTTATTACCACCACCAACAACGGCTATGGCTGGGTGGCAGAGAACTTAAAAGCCTTTGGATTTGCATCCTTGGAAGGTGTAGAGTTTTGGAATAAGAATCGCTGGTGGATACCGTCCTTCCGCGCACGATTCGACGTATTGAAAGATATTGACACCCCTGCTGGTGATGTCAAAGTCAAGTGGGCTGATTGGGGGTTGCGTAATTATTCCATTGGCTATCATGTAGGCTATCTTTCATACGTTAGTCCTATAGGCTTTGACATACAAGTCGATTATGAAAAACAGAATTGGCGTTCGAAGCTCCCCGGTCAAGATGATTATATGAATTATGAGAAGCAAATGGTTGTACCTACTGTTTTGCTTAAAACTCGAATTGGTGATTTTGCCACCAATGCCATAAACGTAATAGTTGAAGCAGGTGCCAAATACAATTATGTTCTTTCTGCAAAAGGTGATTATGATGATGTGAAATCATTGAATAATGGTTTTACAGGAGTTTTTGGCATTGGTATTATCAATTCATTTTCTCACTTCACTGTACAACTGCGATATGAGCACGACTTCTTTGACTATTTCAACAAAGACTTCTCACCTAACGGAACATTGAAACCATACGAAGGTTATTCCTCTAAACATGGTACATTGAATCTTTACACATCATTTGGATTTTGACAAACATTTACAAACTATGAGATTAACGACTTTTAGGAGATACATGATGATAATAGAGCTGCTGGCTTTATTATTCACAACGACTTCTTGTTCTGCGAAAAACAAGAGAGATTCAATAGACTATACACCTATGCAAAGAAATGAAGTTTTGCTACGGGAGGCTGTAGGCGACAGCATAGCAAACATTGTTTTAAAAGCAAATCAAGTAGAAATCAGCACAGACTCTTGTGCTTCGATAAAATTAAATACAGAAGAAAGGACTATAGTAAAGTATCTAATCGCTGATACTTGTAACTATTCAAGTGACACAAAGGTCTTTGGAGAGTTTATTCCTTACCTTTGTGTCAAATTTAAACACCGTAAGAAAGTTGTTGTCGTGCTTTATGATTTCAGACTCCATAAGTGGATGATGAAAGGAACGAATGAAAAACTCCTTCGTATGTATGATTTAAAATCAACTGATATTCTACGTTTCGCTTCGATGGCATTGCCAAAAGACAAGTATTTAAATGAATTTTTTAACGAACAATCAAAATGAAAAAATATATAATCCTATTTATTGCAGTAATACTAACAGTATCCTCAACCGCAAAGACAATCCACTGGATTACATTCATAGACACGACAGACAAGCGTGTCGATGCCCAGGGTGTAGACCATGGAGTAGGTGAAATGGATAAGAATGGAAGAAAAGTCTTATACTCACGTTTTATTGATGTGGTTAATGCTGCTTTGGCAGAAAAAGGCTATGTAGCAGACAAACAAGACTATTGGGACACTTCGACATCACCTGAAAATTGCAAAAAGGCCGTACAGAATCTTTCCGTGGAGCCAGATGATATTATTATGTTCTATTATTTAGGTCATGGTGGTCGCCCTGAGGGGCAGGACCCAGACAGATTTCCGTATCCACAAATGTTTCTTGCCCAGCATTCAGATAATCGACTCGTTCCTCTCACATGGGTGCATGATATATTGAAGTCCAAGGGTGCGAGATTGACTGTGACTATAGGAATGTGCTGCAATTCCGAGACAAGAGGCATGACACCTAAGACTATGCCAACATTCAATGTCAATTATGGAAATGCCTATGTTGATGGCGGAGAAGTTGCTGCAATTCAAAAACTCTTTCTCGAGAACAAAGGAGATCTTCTTGCGACTTCTGCTTCCCCAAGAGAAACGTCTGCAGGGAATTATTTGAATGGATTTGGAGCTATTGACTTTTATACAGCAGCCTTGGTTGTTCTTTTTGAAGAGAGTGCCAAAAGCGGTAGCCTTCAATGGAAGCCTTTCTTTAATGACCTAGCAGAATTAGTATCCCAAATCAATCCTAACCAACATCCTATATATTCACCAAATATTACATCTGCTTCTGAGCCTTCTCAACAAGAGCGAGAACAGCCAAGAGAAAATGATGTAAAAAAAGAGCCTCAGACGCAACAAGACGAACGCACGGAAGACGGGAACAATGCTTTAGAGGAGTGTTTCGATTATATCATTGATAAAAATGTTCCTTTGGACAAGCGTGTCGAAATGTCTAATCGACTGAAAGCAATATTTACAAGCAATGCAACGATTAAAATATTGGGTCAAGATGTTGATAGGGTTATTGACAAGGAGTCGGCTAATGTATTCTTCCAGAGAATATCTACGAGCAGACTTCTCTTGAAAGTCGTTCCTGTGGATGGTAAATTCACTTCAGATAATAAGCTTTCAGAAATGCGTGTACGTGAATATTATAGAAAATAAACGATTATCATAAAAATGAAAACTATTTCAAAAGTATTTTTTGCAGCTATTTTGCTGCTGGCTTGTATAACGGTACAAGCTCAAAATTCTGCTGACGAAATGTTAAAACGACGTTGTGCAGACAAGGTAAAACAAATGTGCGACTATATTGAATATATGGCCAACCCTCAGCAAAAAGTAAACAATCGTCGTTATTATCGGACAGCGGCATTGAATCTATTTGTTGGTCAGGGAAATTCCTATGAGGAAGACGGTCGTATTCGTGATGGTGTGACGATGGAAGTTACTTCTGTGAACAGGAAGAATCCCTATTCTTATCTTATGAAGCAGTATTTCTCTAATCTTATAAATAGACTCAGCTATTCAAAGGTTGTCATGCAAACTACAGATGTGTCTGCTATGAAGATAAGCGAACTACAGCCAATCAGTGAGGATACTTATGTTTGTACCGTATATTTCGAACAGTCTTTTTGCGGTTATCGTGATGGCAGACCAGTATATAAGGATATTACTCGTAAGCGTGTAAAATGCTACGTCAAAGTTGAGCAAACAGAAGACGGCGAGGAATATATTGTTATGCTGGGTGATGTCACTGCAACTGACACAGAACGTCTATGAAAAGATTAGCGGCTATCACATTGGCTTTATGTCTGTGCATCGTTTTCTGCGATGCACAGACAAATTGCAACAGTATTTTTCAACCGAATTCTCTAAGACCCGCTGCGCTGAAGAGTTCATATGTTGATAAACTTAAACGTTTACAGGACTACATTGAATATATGGCCAACCCTCAGCAGAAAGTAAACAATCGCCGTTATTATCGGACGGCTGCTTTGAATCTTTTCGTTGGGCAGGGCAATTCGTATGAAAAAAGATGGACTTATATGTGACGGTGTAACAGTCAGTGTATATTCAGCAAATGGTTCTTCATGCAAGAAATATCTTGTAAAACAGTTTCTTTCCAATTTGATTAACCGACAAGACTATCCCAAATATACCATCAACAGAGAAGTAATTTCTTTGGATGTCTGCGAATTCCGACCCATTAGTGACGATTTGTACATTAGTGATGTATAACATTTCGTTATCAGCATGTTATGACCATCGTAACGGCAAACCATTATACAAGGATATTACTCGTGAGCGTATAAATTGGTATGTTAAGGTGGAGCAAACAGATGACGATGAGGAGTATGAAGTGTTGTTGGGAGATATAAGTGTTATAGAAAGGAGATGAACATGAAAAGAGCATTATTCTATTTGTTCCTATTTTGGCATATTAATCTTTGCTGTGCACAGAAAACTCGCATAGATGTTCCCGTTCTACCTGTTATTCAAAAGAACGACACTACAAGCGAAGATTCCATCCAGTCTGATTCTGTCAGAATGATTAAGGAGATTGAACGCACCTTTATCAGAAGAACAAAAGAAAGATTGTGGCAATTGTCAGATATTTTGTATTTCCTCTGTGAGGATTCACGCAATCGGCAATCAAAATCATATTATACAAATATAGCCCGAAGCCTTTTTGCCGATAGTGCGCAAGTTACTATAAGGAAAGACAGCTTTAAGCACAAGAAAATGTCAGTTGACAAATTTCTAAGATATTTGGTAGAAGGCATGCAGGTTGAAGCTGTTGAGATAGATTCGATAATGATTCCGAAATGGGATAGCGCAAGAATAGAGGCTGATACTATAGGAGTGGTTTATGTGAAAAGCGAAATGACCGTAGTTCATTCTCCACGGAGCTTTGAGTATGCGGGAATGAAATTGCCAATAGTGAGTGCAGAAACAGAAGATGGAACAGAATGGGTTCCACTTTTTGGAGATATGATTGTTAGTATAAGATACAAAAATGAGAAATATGAAAAGAATAATCGGAGTAGTCTTGATGTTATCAGTAACAATCTTCTCTAATGGTCAAGTCATAGGTGAATTGCTGAATGACGATTTGTACAAGACAAGAGTTAAGCTTGTGGACGAATTCTTTGACCGATTCAATGGGAAAGAATTACGTCCTGATATAAAAACCGACAGTGAAGATGCAAAGTTGAATAATCTTTTGGTATTATTCAATGGGCAAATGTTCAAGTCAATGGAAGATTCTGCATTTGTAGAAGCTAAAACTTTTGCGGAGAAGGTTATACAGGACAGCATAATACTGCATTATCAAGATTCCACTTGGATTGCCAAAGCTTCTTGTCATGGAAAACTTAAAGGGAAAGCTGTTGACTTTACATTATATCTGAATGTGGAGAATCGTCGTGGCAAGATGTATAAATGGGTAATCGCTAGGGTTGAGGGAAGCATTTTCAATCTTACACCATCTTTGCAGAAAGAAAGTATAATGCTGATGCCAGATGACCATGAAACAAATTTCATGTCATTACATCGCATAACTACAGAAAAGGATGACTATATATTGAATTACACACAGAAGTATTTCAACGTTGACCCTACAACAGTATTCTATGCTTATGTCTATGCAGGTATATTGGATATTGAATATGTCAAGCCCTTGGAGTTTGTTTTCTACCAAGTACCGGGGTATAAATTTACAATCAGTCACTTTGAACGTGAGAATTATAACGCAGGCTGGCTTATTGACTCATTGGAGAAAGTGACAGAAGAAGAAAAGACTGAATTTCTAAATTACATCTATAACAAATGAAAAAGTATATCTTCGTTTTATTGTTAATGAGTCTGATTACCTTCGATGTCCTGGCTCAACAACCTGTTGAAGTCGTGAAAAAGTTCGGAACTGCAATGCAGCAATGGTGTAATACAGACGAAATAGAATATCATGAGCAGGCCATGAAACTTGCGAGTGGCAAGATAAAGTGCCTTGTTGATGATAAGATTACCCAAGATGCAGTTGCCAACGACCAATCCCAACTGCTTACAAATGGCACACAGGAAATGGTTTCTTACTTGAATATTTTTCAGGATGCCATCATGCAAGGCCAGAAATACGATATGTCAAATGTAAAAGCCAGACCAGATTTTGTTGAACCTACGGCATTCAAGAATGAAACTCCACCAAGTTTTGTAAGTGCAGATTTAGCTTTGAGCGGCAAACTTGTATATAATGTCACTGATATTTTTTATGTTCGTGAGGGGAAGATTACAAAGATTATTGATTATTCCTCGGATAATTCTCTTGGTAAAGCACTTGAGCTTTATTCAAATAGGAAATATGACGAGGCATTTAAGATGTTCCGCAAACTTGCTTATGCCGACTATGGTAATTTTGATGCACAGTATTACATGGTTGTAATGGAAATAAAAAAGCAAGGCTGTAGTTATTTGGATAAAAAAGTGCGTGACAAGGAGGCCATTTGGTTTATTGCTAAGAATTACTATGCACATAATCAAAATGCTGTAAATCTTGCGACAAAATTTCCATTGGATGAGAAGCAGATGGACTATGCACATTATCCTTCCCTTTACGAATGGATGCTCAGGTGTAAACAACCTGCACAATCTGGACTGATGATGTCTTTCGATGCTAAAACAATGTCAGCAGGTTTTGTCAACGAAAGTGGAAGTCTTGTCATACCTTATGGAAAATACAGTGTTGCATACCCTTATCATGAAGGCCGTTCACTGGTAGTTTCAAAAGTTACTAAGCGTTGCGGATTTATTGACGAGAAGGGAGAAGAAGCTGTTCCCATGATATATCAGAATGCAATTTGCGATTTTTACAAAGGACGTACTTGGTGTGTTAAAGATGGGGATGCCTACTTGGTAGACAATCAGGGTAAGGTCCTAAAAACAATTTTGAAGCATGGCAACCTTTGTACATTTGCCCCTGTAGGGAAGTATGCAATGCTTTACAAGACAGAAAAGATTTTCGATATATACGACTATAACGGAAACCTTTGCTATCAAGACTACACTGATTGGAACTTCAACAGTATTACAGGTTTGGTAACAATGAAGAAAGCTGGAGCAGATGATGTGTTATATAAAATAGAGTGGTAACCTTAATCTTATTTACACCTATTTATAGAGGCCATTTCTTCGCCCTTACAAATATGTGAAAGTCGCTAAATCCTCCATCAAGATTTAACGACTTTCACATATTTGTATACTTCCAACAGTAATAAATGACAGCCAAACCCGAATGGTCGTAGCAGTTTTGAATGACTGTTATTGCTGCTTTCCACCATACACCCTCTCGCACACCTCGTCAATGCCATCTTCGAGGATGACGGAATCCATCGTATGGATGAATGGAGCATACTTTCGGTCTTCCTTCAAGATTGGCTTGATGATGTAGTATTCCTTGACTACGGCTTCAAGCTGGGTCAGCCTATACCATGAAGCAACAGCAAATACAAGACAGCACAGGGTAACGGTATAGGCGAAGCACTTCCACCATGAGGTCACCATGTCACCCCAGACGTGACTCCAGAGCTGGCGCAGTCGGCGGTGTCTGGGTGCTTGCTTTTCTGTTGTTCCTGATGGGTGACTTGGAGCAACATCTAATTCGCTCTCAGGCACCTTATACACGGTATCTTTCCCAAAGGTTATCGTCTTACCCTGTGGAGAGCTGCTTGGGGATGTTGCATTGGAAAGTCGTGATACGGTTTCTTTACCGAAAGTCTGCACCCACTTGGCCCATTCTTCATGGGTATCCATCCAAAGACAGGATTGTAATCTGTGCCATATCAACAGGCAGTTGTAAGTCAGAGATTGCAAAAGGGGTGTTGCTCCAAGACATTTGTGTCTCGGAGATAGAGTTATTGGAAATTTTGTGACTACATTGTGACTTTTGTTGCCGTAACTTTTGCAAATAAGTGAGCCACAGATATTTGCAAAACCGTTTGGCAATACGAAGAAGAAAATCAAGTTGAAACTCAGAAGACACTCTTCTATCTGTAGCCTTTAGTCAACATTGCTAGTGTGCAGGGAGTCGTAAAGGCATAGTTTCCATGATTATTCGAAAAGTTCATCTAATGTAACTTTGTCGGCAAAGGTACAAACAATTATGGAGGAAAAGCCATTTGATAGCATGTTTTTGCCCCAAAAGATAAAGATTTAGTTGTTTTTGGGGCAAAAAGAAGCTAAAGGAAAGCAAGACCATCACCACACTATGGGTACTCAATATCGGTACTGCTGTTACAGAAGATTTAAGTACACAGTGGAATCCTTTTTTGAAATCTTATGGCTTGTGAATTGGATCGGGAATGACCTTAAAGGCGTAGCCTTGCTCCTTGAGCCACTCGATGCTTTGGGGAAGGGCGGTGCGCAGCTTTTCGATGGCCTTGAGCGAGTCGTGGAAAGTGATGATGGAGCCATTGCGGGCATAGCGCTTCACGTTGTTCACCACGTCCTCGGCGGTGAGCCACTTGGAGTAGTCGCGCGTGACGAGGTCCCACATCACCATCTTATAGCGCTCGCGGGTGAGCAGGGCATACTGCACTGGACGTATCCACCCGTGGGGTGGACGGAACAGGTGGCTGTGAATATAGGCATTGGCTTTCTCCACGTTATAGCTGTACTCATGGAGTGAGTGGCGGAACCCGCTGATGTGGTTGTGGGTGTGATTGCCCACCTGATGGCCCTCATCCACAATCTGCTTAAACAGGTCGAGATGCTTCCTCACGTTGTCGCCCACCATGAAGAAGGTGGCTTTGACATTGTAGTGGCGAAGGGTCTGAAGGATGAAAGGCGTAGATTCGGGAATGGGACCATCGTCGAACGTCAGATAGACTGCATGTTCGGCGTGGTCCATTCTCCAGTAGGCCTTAGGATAGAGCCAACGCAGGTAGATAGATGGTTGCTCAATGATCATGACTTAGCAATGCCAATCTATTGCTCTTCTTTTCTTACATCATTCTTCGTTCAGAACTGTCCGCCACGACTGCTATAGGTGCGTGCCAGCTCGTCAAGACGCTTCGAATAACTGTCGCCCAACTGCTCATCGATGGTGCTGGCGATGTCGGCCAGGTGGTTCATGATGTAGAGGTGGTACATGCAGTCGTTCTGGGCGGCAGAGAAGCGTGCAGGCGTCAGCGAGCAGTAGTAGTTGACGTACTGAGTGGATTTCTCCCACATGATCTCAATGAGCTCACGGGCCTTGTCGTCCTTGCCGATGGCAGCGTAGCTACGGATGATGTCGAGCGAACCACCTTGATAGTCGTGAGGCACGTTGGCCTGTGGGAACTCCTGCTCAGCACGGGCCAGCACCTCGGCGGCCTTCTCGTTCTGGCCTTCCTCAACGAGGTGGAGGGCCAGCTGGGCCATGAGGCGGCGGTGAGTGTAGCACATGCGCATCACGGTCTCGTCGAAGTAGATGCCAGGCGTGTTGGCACCACCGAACTTGAACCGGTGCATCACGTTGTCGTAGGTCTTCTCGGTGTCGAAGTTCTTCATGCCGGGCACTACGCGTCCGTTGACATTGGTCGTGAACGGTGTGATGCGGTTGGCCAAGCCCTCCTGCACGAAGTTGTCGCCCAGGTTCATGTAGTTCTCCGAGCCTACGGTGGTGGCTACATAGATGGGGCGCTCCCAGTTGGCATTGGCTATCATCTCAAGCATCATCCGGTCGCCCTTGTAGAGGGCTCCCTTGCCCTTGAGCGAGATGACCATGCGGTCGGGTATGCTGTCGCCCTGCATCATCATTCCGCTGCGACGTACTGCCTCCTTGTCGATGGTCATATAGACGGTGTCGGTGGGGATGACGTGGAAGTCGCTGT
>ODAI010825520.1_pt1 | contig 10691 bp, 15 predicted proteins | sample 1539321 | NCBI WGS metagenome assembly ODAI01 (sample SAMN02144231, study PRJEB22623) | gut metagenome | biome: sheep rumen | host: Ovis aries | place: New Zealand | reverse complement strand
CATAAAAGTAAAACTTTTTTAACATTTTTTTACTATTTTTCATATATTATTTTAGGAAGGAGTCTTAATTATGTATGGAAATAATTTTAGACCATTTATGATGCCAAATAATATGATGTATAATCCATATACAGCAAATCCAGGAATAACTCGTTCTCTATTTAATACCGGTACAGTACGTTCACTCTTTCATGGAATACATAATATCAACTGGAATAACACGCTAAATAATGTATCTCGTACCCTAGGAGTAATGCGAGATGCTATACCTGTAGTAAAAGAAGTAGGACCAATGATTAATAACATGAGATCAATGATTAAAATAGCTTCAGTCTTCAAAGATGAAACAGATACCAAAAAAAATACAAACAATATAAATAATAATAAAAAAGAAAATAGTACTAACAGTACTACTTCATACAATACATATAATTATAATAATGAACCAAATTTCTTTTTATAAAGAAATTTTTTTATTTAACATATTTAATACCAAACTTATTAAAAATAAATTTAATAATAAAATAACTAATCGTCGTATAAATAATAGTCATAATAATACTACCTAATATAATATTAACTAAAATCATAAAATCATAACTAACACCACTAAATATATTTAATAATATAAAGCATATTAAATGATATATCAAAATACTAATAAAACTAATCAAATTAGACATAAAAATATTTTCTGGAAATACATTATATAATATCTTTATCAATATCCCAACAATAAAAAACACAATCAAATTAAACATAAAAGTAGAAGTATACACCATATCAAAAATAATACCACATAAAACTACTAATAGATAATATTTTTTATCATTATTAAAATAAGGATATAGAATAGCTAAGCCGACAATAGTATAGATTGTACTAAATAGACTAACATTTGTTAAAGTACTAGAAAAATAATTAGACATAATAACTTCTAATACTAAAGATATAACTAAATAAACAATACTAATTATCATCTTCAGCACTCTTTCTTTTTAATACACTAACATAATTAATATCATTAAAATCTACTGATGGAGATACTTTAATAAGTTTAGCCAAATCATAAGAGTCTGTTGTAATATCTGATACTTCTCCTATTAGAATGCCTGATGGAAATATACCACCGAGACCAGAAGTATATACTCTGTCCCCTATTGAAACATTTTTTGTATTACTAATACCTTCTACTTCCAAATAATTATCGCTATAATCAAAGCTATTAATAAGACCATATAAATTATCACTACCATTACTAATACTAACAGATATCTTATTATTTGTATCACTAGTCGTAATAAGTCTAACATCAGAAGTAAAACTAGTAGTTCTAATAACTTTACCAATTAAACCCTTAGCATTAATAACAACCATATCTTTTTCTACTCCACTATAACTGCCCTTATCAATTGTAATAATATTAAACCAATAACCAACATTTCTACTTATAACTGTAGCATTTAAATAATCATAATCACTAAGAGTATAATCAATATTAAGTTCACTTTTTAATGCTTCAAGTTGTCTTCTAAGTTCAACATTTTCTGCTTCAACAGAATCAATTCTATCAATCGAAGTTTTAAGTATATCATTATCTTTTTGAATATCCTTAAGTTCATTATAATCACTAATTTTGTTTTTAACAAACACAAAAGGATAAGTAATAACTTTCTCTACTGATAATACCCCATCTCTAACAAAAGAAAAAACAGGATTTAGTTTTCTATCCTTCTTTAAAGAAAAAGATAGAATAATAATTATAATAATTATTATTATAATTATACCAACAATAATAAATTTCTTCGGTATTTTCTTTTTCTTACCAAGCATATTATCACTTTCCCATCACCATAATTATATAATATTTTTTACTAAAATAAAAGACTATAAATTATTATCTTCATAAAAACTATAATAATTATTATTACCAATAATAATATGATCTAATAAGCCAATACCATGTATATCACTAATCATCTTAATTCTTTTTGTAAGTTCTATATCATTTTTACTAGGAGTAGCATCTCCTGATGGATGATTATGTATACATATAATATTACTCGCAGATAACATATAAGCCTCTTTAAATATTTCTCTCGGATGAACTAAAGAGTAGTTAGCAGTACCCTTAAACAATAATTTCTTATCAATAAAATTCTTTTGATTATCCAAATAAATAACATAAAAATATTCCTGTTTCTTATCCTTAAATAAATTATGAAAATAATTAATAATCGTACTCGGATTAGTAAACTTAACTAAATTCTCATAATTATTATCTTCATATACTCTTCGTCCAAGTTCAATAGCAGCTACTAATTCTATTGCCTTAATCTTACTCATACCCTCAATATTACTAAGAGTATTAATACTTAAATTCTTAAGTTCACTAATATTATTAACCGAAGATAAAATATTATGAGAAATATCTTTAATACCACATTTCTTATTACCAGACTTTAATATTATTTCAATTAATTCATCATTAGAAATATTTTCTTTTCCATATTTTAGTAATCTCTCTCTAGGTTTTTCTTCACTAGGTAATTTTTTTAAATTCATACTTTTCCTCCTTAAAAAAAGAAGCATATATGCTTCCTCTATAATATATATACAACATTTTTTTCAAAAATTGTAAAATTTATAATACTTTTTTATTTATTTATCTTATTATCATATAAAGAAATAAGTATAGCCCCTATAGAATTACCCATAACCATTACAAATAAATATAATAAAGAATTCCAAGATAACATACTCGCTACGGAAAAATAAAACATATTAGCAACCGAATGTTCAAAACCACTTAAGATAAACACCATAACACACATAAAAATACCCATATATTTACCAATACTAGTACTATGCTTCTTATAATTATTAACAGCTATATACATAAGAACACCACATAAACAAGAAAGAATTAATATACTAATTAAATTATCATTAAGTTTCATCTCGCATATAACCTTAGCTTTATCACCAATAGAACTAAATCTACTACTTAACATACAAAAAGCAAGTATATAAGTACCAATAAAATTACCAATCAAAGTAAGTAATAATTCTATTAAATAACTCTTCTTATTAACAACAATATACCCTATCTTACCAGTATATAAATTCATATTATACATGCATATCATAAGTAGTCCAATCGAAAACAAAAATGATCCAACCATTTTATTATCTAAAGATAAATATATCGTACCACCAATACCTATCATTACCCCTGCAAATATTCCTTTAATTAAATAATTCAAATACTTCTTCATAACTACCTCTAATCAATATTAATAAGTTCATAAACAGTACTACCAAGACCAATCTCTGAAGCATATTCGGTAATATGTCTTCCCTCTTGTCTATCAACACGTTCCATCATTTTACCATGTCCAGGATCACTACTATTCCATAACATATCAATAAATACTTGGTCATTAGCTACGGGGTCTAAACTACCTATTATTCCCAAATCATTCATAACCGGATCACCTTGATGAGCATCACAATCACAATCAACACTAATATTATTCATAACTGTAATATAAACAATCTTTTTACCATTATCTTCAAAATAATCACTAACAGCCTTCGCAGCTTCTGCCATACTCTCGATAAAATCTTTTTGTTCATATTCACAATTCCAACACTTATCTGGATCATCAGTTTGTCCACAACTATGAATATAAGCCTTACCATTTCTCGAAGATACTCCTATAGATTGATTTTTTAAATTAGCACCAAATCCACCCATAGCATGACCTTTACCATGAGCCAAATTAAGCATACTATCATAATTCTTTAAATTATTACCAACAATATCATACTCTAAATGTTTACCACTCTTAACAGGAATCTTAAATTCCCCATCTTTATCCATAATATCAACATCTGCTATAGTAGTAAAACCATGTTCTTCAGCAACCTTAATATGTTCCTCATAACTAGTTCTAGCTCCCGGATAAGCTGTATTACACTCAATTATTGTACCACCAAGTTTCTTAACTAATGGCCCAATCAAATCAGCTTTTAAATAACCTTTAGAGCCCCTTTCCCCAGTAGATACCTTAACACCTATTTTACCATCTAATTCTACTCCAAGGACTTCATATATCCTAATCAAACTATCACTACTAATCTCCTTAGTAAAATAAACCTTACTTTTTTGCATAAACTTTAATCTCCTTTTCTATTTTCATTATTTCTCTTATAACCCTATCATCATTATACATATCTAAATAAAACTGTGCATATTCCATCGCATTTTCCCTATCAATAGCGTGATAATACGAGCATATTCTAATATATAAATCTAATGTCTCGTTAGTCTGAAACATATTAAGAACAATATCCAATAAATCTTCTATTTCACTTTTTCTAGTAGTATTTCTATTACTAATAAAATCAAAATACTCTTCTAAATAATTTAAATAGCCCTTTTGCCCCTCTATTAATTCTCTCGCGGCCATAACAATTTTTTCTTTCATAATCATTTCCTCCCTGACAATAAATAACTCCTATCAATAAGATTATAAACTTCTTCTATATCTATATTACCACATAAATTAATACTAATCCAGTTTTTTTTATTCATATGATATCCCGGAAATATATTAACATTATCAACAATATTCCTATCACACCTTAAATTAAGTACCCATATTAATTCCTTAGATTTTCCTATTAACTTATTCTTTTCTATCTCAGCAATTAAAGCATACCATTTTCTATTCTTCTTATTTCTAACTACCGCATAACTAGGAAACTTCTCCCATAAATACTCTAATTCATCACCATACTTGCTTCTAATATAAAAAATAACTTCATTAGATAAATCATATTTATCTAAACATTTATTAAAAATATCATTAATAACTTCTTCATATTCCTTATTAAGTTCTAATATAAAACTCCCAGTAGATGATGTATCTACTAGTACATATTCTTCATTACTATCTACTTCCATAACTTTCGAAGTAATACCCTTATCACTAACACTAACTATAACATTAAATTCATCATTATGAATTTTCTTATTAAATACATAATTATTACCATCTAATTTAAATCCATAACCAATTAACTTATCATAATTAATATTCTTATTTTCATATCTTCTCATACTTACTCCTAAGTAATTTCCTCTCTTCTCTATTCAGATTATCTATCATATAATGGTACCTACTATTCTGAGCTAAAAGATCTGCTCTCTTAAGATTATATAATAAAGGAATATTTTCTATACCAAGAACATTAACTATATACTTAATATTTTCTTCATTTAATTTACCAATATTAATATCATGATAATAAATAAGATTAGAAATAACTTTCTTATTATCAATATGACATTTATCTGCAAAAGACTCAAATATATCTCTCGATATAACCCAGTGTCCATAGAAGTGTCCAATACCATTTTCATCTTCTTTATATACATAAGGCTTACCTATATCATGAAATAAAGCACTAAATCTAAGTACCATATTATTGTCAACACCATCAACAACATGTAAAATATGTTCATATACATCATATATATGCCAAGGATTATTCTGATTAAATCCCTTACACTTTTCTAATCCCGGAATAAGATTAAAAATATACTCTTTATTATCTTTAATCCCAATACTGGGTTTATCCATACTAAGTATCTTCATTAATAACTCAATATCATTCATACACTAAAACCTCTTTTATAACAATTAACCATTAGTTACGGGCTATTCGTAATTTCCGAATAGTTCATTCATTTTTTTCTTCTTCCAAATACTTTTTATACATTTTGTTCATTGAAGAAACATATTCTCTATCTTGCTTTATTCTATACTTTTCGTACTCATTTTCTGCTTTTTTTATAGCCTCTTTATGTGAAATACTACCAGCATCACCAAGTATTTTTTTATTCCTAAATTTTAATAATTTATCAGTAACATCTATCCAATTTTGCATAGTCATAACCCTATATTCTTCAGCCATATCTTCTGCATAATCAAGAAAAGAAATAGTAAGCCTATTTAACTTTTTTAGTTCTTCCTCATTTAAATAATTTTTTGCAATACCAACATCATATTTATATATTAGCCCATGTCCTAAACTTAATAGCTTTTTTAGAATTGACTCTAAATCCAATAGATATTATCATATCTAAATTATAATATTTTGTTTTATACTGTTGTTTTCCATCGTTACCCATATGTTCCAAAATGGAACATGTGCTATTTTCATCTAATTCATCATCCGAATATATATTATTAATATGTTTAGTTATAGCAGATCTTCCAACACTAAACAAATTAGCTATAGCATTAACATTAAGCCATATATCTTCATCTTGAAGAAGAACTTCAACTTTAGTATTTCCTTCTCCATCTTCATAAAAAATAATATCATATTCATTTCCTATCCTCTTATCAACCACATTTAAAACCTCCTTTATCATAGTTAATCATTAGTTACCAACTATTAGAAATTCTCTAATAGTTCATTTACTTTTTCCTAACAAACTATATTAGTAATCTTCATAATAGTTTAATATCTTTTCATATGTTCCATCTTTGGTAATTTTATTCCACTCTTTTTCATATACTAATTTAGCATATTCCTTATTTAAATAATCCTCTTGAAACTTATCTCTTCTCTCTACTAAAATAGGATTATTAGTCCATAGATTAAACTTTCCTTTGTCATTAAGCCTTCTACAAATATAGCTATAACAATTTTCAAAATGTTCTTCAAAATTATAATTTGGATAATGTTTTATTGAAGTTGAAATTTGCCTTTTAGCTAGTAACTCAATATCAAAATCTCGATCAGAGTCCGATATACATTCTCCATAAAAATTTCTTGGTCTTGTCTTCCTAGAGCCTCTATGATCTTCAATAGCTTCTCTCATTATATCAAGTTGTTCATCACTAAAATACTTCTTTAATTCTTTATCATTTATTAATATCTTTCTAGATTCATATTCATGATTTTCACGATCTATACCTAACCCAGAGTCATGATAACTTGCTATTGTATATGCCATATCTACATTCAAATCATAGTATTCAGCAAGCATCATCATATTTTCTATTACATTATTAATATGTATCATTCCATGAGCATAAAATTTATCATATTTAGGAAATATATTTTCTTCAATATACTTTTTTAATTCTTTATTACCTCTTTTCATATACTACCTTCTTTCTAACAAACACACACTCTCCATATGAATAGTATTAGGAAAGTTATCAAATAAAGTAATATCTATTATATCATATTTATCTTTAAATATATTAATATCTCTAGCTAAAGTAATAGGATTACAAGATACATATACTAATTTCTTAACTTCAGAATTAATAATAATATTTCTTGTCTTATCATCAAGTCCACTTCTCGGAGGATCCACTACTAATGTATCTTCATATATATTAATATTATTGGCATTACCAAGTTCAAAAGAAATATTATTTATATTATTAATCTCTTTATTAAGATTAGCTCCTTTAATAGCAGCATTATTAATCTCAATACCTCTAACACTTTTAAAGTTATCTGCTAAATAAATACCAATCGTACCAGCACCACAATATAAATCTAAAAGTTTATCTCCACACCCAGCATACTCTTTAACTTTATCATATAACCTACTAATCATTAAAGTATTAACTTGAAAAAATGATTCTGGAAATACACCATATCTATACTTATCTACATTAATAATAATATATTCATCTCCATATACACATACATCATTATATATAATACTATCTACATAGTCCTCTAATAATTTAATAATAATATCATAATCATATTCTCCTTTTAATATAACCATAATACTATCAGTACCACGAATAATAACCTCTTTAAGATCATCTAAATTAATAACAGATAACTTTTCAATAACCATATTAATCTTATCATTACAAAGAAGGCATTTATTTATATCCACAAGTTCTGTGGAATTTTCTTCTACTAAAGAAAGCTTGCCATTATTAATCTTCATACTAATCTTATTTCTATATCCATAAATATTATCACCATATATAACATTAGGATTAATATCCATATTAGCATATCTCCTTAATATATCCCTAAAAATATTCTTCTTATATTCAATAGTACCACTAAAAGAGCAACCACCACATCTATCAAAATAAGGACAAATATTTTCTATTCTATCCTTACTCTTTTCTATATAAGAAATAACCTTTCCTTTATTAAAATTCTTCTTCTCTTCCATTATTTTAATATTAACTACTTCACCTGGTAATGCATTATCTATAAAAGTAACTTTCCCATTAACTTTAGCAATACCCTTTAAATCATGAGATAAATTATCTATCTTAACAATCATACCCTAACTTCTTTCCTATCTTTAATAAAATTCTCATCACTATATATACCAATTAAATGATTTTCTAAATTCTTATAAATATCTTCATATTTAACTTTCATAAAACACTTCTTATTATAATTATAACTATAATACTCTTCTCCATAATTAATAACAATAAAATGCTTTTTATTACCACTATCTACAACATAAAAATTATTAATTCTAACATCATAATTAGATAAATACTTATCAAAAATATCCCTATATATCTTCGATAATTCTAAAGTACCAATATTATCTATATCAATAATCTTTTCAGTTAAAGATAAAATAATCTCTACGACATTACTATCTAATAAATCAATATCAGATAAAGTCTTATTCAAATAATAATCCGTATATTCATCATTAATATATCCAAGTTTCTTATCTATCTTTTTATCACTATTATACTTATCAAAGTATCTTAAACAAAATCCCCCTTGTATATAAGCCAAATCATTAAATAAATTAACCACTATAAACTTATTATCCTCTAAATATATCTTATTACCAATACAATTAACACTACTATTAATAAGTTCACTCTTAATACCAATTCTATTTAATATATACATAAATATCTTAGATACAGTAATATCATTAGTCTTACCCTTATTAATACTACCCCATATATTATTAATGGTACTAATACTACTAAAAGATATAACTTCATTCTTATCTTCTATAGTATTAATATCACAACTAAGAATCTTACCTAAATAAATATACACATATCTTATTTTTTCTAAATTACTCAAATTACTAGGCATCCTATCTATAATATTATCAATAACTTTCTCACTACTCATAAACATATCATAATTAACATATATATACCCATTAATAGTATTAATACTATCACTATATAAATAATCCTTACCATTAACTAAGAAATAATCTATAACTCCTATATCAACATTATCAATACTAATATTAATATACTTAGTATCTTTATTTATCTTTTCTATATCTTTAACACTATTTATATTAACAATAATACTTCCTTTATTCATATTATCACCATAATAATCATACTACATATTCATAAAAAAATAAAGTAAATAAACCCTTAGTTTACTTACTATTCTATTTTATTTCTATTTAATATACCTTTAATTCTATTTTCTATCAAGGCTAACTATTTAGATTTAAATGACACTATTAATTAGTCATTAATGATTTATCATTTTCTATACTACTTTTATCACTTTCATTTAATATTTTCATTTGAGATATCGCTATTTTATTTAATCTTTCTAGTCTTAACGATTGCTTTAATCCATCATTTATAAAAACAGAGTTAATATTCTCTAAATTAGCTAAACAAATAAGTTCATTTATTGACGCATAATCTCTTATATTCCCATCTAAATTAGGATTATCTTGTCTCCATTTTTTAGCAGTTGTACCAAATAATGCCATATTTAATACATCGGCTTCTTCAGCATAAACATAATTTATTTGTTCTTTAGTTAATTTAGTTGGTATTAAATTATGCTTTATTGCATTCGTATGAATTTTATAGTTGATTTTAGATAATTCCCTTTTAGCATCCCATTCTAATCGAGACTGCTCTTGTTTCTTTAATCTTTCAAATTCTTTAATCAATAGTAATTTAAATTTAGGACTAATCCACATACCAAATTCAAAAGCAATATCTTTATGGGCATATGTTCCACCATATCTTCCCGCTTTAGAAATAATTCCTATAGCATTAGTCTTTTGAGTCCATTCTTTAACACTTAATTTATAACTATTTAACCCTGCTTGGCTTTTAATTATGGCGAATTCGCCATAATTAAAATTAGGATTATGTAATTCCTCCCAAATTCCTAAAAATTCAATAGTATTTCTATTTCTTAGCCAATCCGTAACAAAAAAATTTCCATCTTTCGATTTAAGCATATCAGTTATTGAAATATAGTCTTCATTTTCTATTCTTATATAATTAATTATTTGATTATCTACATTTAATTCCATAATTATTCTCCTCTCCTACCATTTTATACAAAACACTTCTCTCTTAGACTAGAAACTGACTCTATAAGTCTAAATATCCCTTCAGTATCTAGAGTATCAGTATCCCTTAGTTTCCCATCTTTAGCTCGCATTTTCAACTGGTTAGTATTGCTAACCAGTTCACTCCCTTCATTACTTAACTTATTTTTTAGCCATTTCCAATAATTTCTAGACTTTTGATAATCATTATCAGTTAACGCACTAATCACATCAACCACACTAAAATAATAGTCTTCTTTCTCACTATCCCATATACTTCTTATTTCTTTTTCTTCAAATAACTTTGTAATAGTCT
>ODAI014642676.1_pt1 | contig 10692 bp, 10 predicted proteins | sample 1539321 | NCBI WGS metagenome assembly ODAI01 (sample SAMN02144231, study PRJEB22623) | gut metagenome | biome: sheep rumen | host: Ovis aries | place: New Zealand | reverse complement strand
TCTTGCCCACGCGTTCACTGAGCTGTTCCTGGGTCAGGTTGTACTGTTCGATGAGGTTCTGGTATGCCAGTGCCACTTCGATGGCCGTGAGGTCCTGCCGCTGAATGTTCTCGACGAGGGCCATCTCCATCATGTTCTCGTCATCGACGGTACGGATGTAGGCGGGGATGGTGACGAGGCCCACGCGCTGGCTGGCCCGCCATCGGCGCTCGCCGGCGATGATGACGTAGGTGCCGTCGCCCATGTCGCGCAGGGTGATGGGCTGCACGATGCCTATCTGCCGGATGCTGTTAGCCAGCTCCTGCAGGCTGTCGTCGTCGAAGTCGCGGCGCGGCTGGTTGGGGTTGGGGCGTATGTTGTCCATGCGCACCTCGATGAGGTTCGACGAGCCGCTGGTGTGCACCTCTTCTTCTGTCTGCAGCAGGGCGTCGAGTCCTCTGCCCAGTGCCTGTCCCTGATATTTCTTCTTAATGGCCATATCTGTCAATTCATAATTCTTAGTTCATAATTGCATTTCGTTCAATTCATTTTCATAGTCCGTCATTCATAATTCAGAGGTTGAAGTCAGTCAGTCTGTTTCCCTGCGGCGGGAAGAATTATGAACTATGAATTGCGTGAGAGTATTTCCTGTGCCAAGGCCAGGTGAGCCTTGGAGCCTGCGGCATCGGCATCGTAGAGGATGGCGGGCACGCCGTGGCTGGGAGCTTCGCTGAGCTTGACGTTGCGCTGGATGACGGTCTTGAAGACGAGTTCGCGGAAGTGGCGCCGTACTTCCTCGTAGATTTGGTTGGCAAGGCGCAGGCGGCTGTCGTACATGGTCAGCAGGAATCCTTCTATCTCGAGTTGGGGATTCATGCGTGTCTTGACAATTTTGATGGTGTTGAGCAGCTTGCTGATGCCTTCCAGGGCGAAGTATTCGCACTGCACGGGGATGATGACGCTGTCGGCTGCCGTGAGTGCGTTGACCGTGATGAGGCCGAGGCTGGGGCTGCAGTCGATGAGGATGTAGTCGTAGTCCGCCACGATTGGCTGCAACAGTTCCTTCATGATGCGCTCCTGGTTCTTGAAGTGGAGCAGTTCAATCTCTGCGCCCACCAGGTTGATGTGCGAGGGAATCATGTGGAGCTTGGGGAGCTCTGTCTGGATTAAGGCGTCCGAGGCGGCTATCTTGCCGATCAGAATCTCATACAGGGTACGTTTTTCCGCATTTTCCGGGTCGAAATTGAGGCCAGAGGTGGTATTGGCCTGCGGATCTGCGTCGATGATCAGGACGCTCTTTTCCAGGACGGCCAGGGAGGCCGCCAGGTTGATGGCGGTGGTGGTTTTGCCCACGCCGCCCTTCTGGTTTGCTATGGCGATGATTTTGCCCATGGTAAAATCCCTTTTATCTTGCAAAATTAGGAATTATTTTCCGGATTTCCGCCGACTTGTTCCACAAAGTTCCACGATTTACACCGGATCTACATCCAAAACAATGTGTCCCAGGTATTTCCGCTCTTTCTCAAAGGCCGGCACAGCTTCCCGCAGGGCCTGTTTCCGCATTTTGAGCGCCTTGTCCCGGGGCAGCATGAGGCGGATCTGACGAAGGAAAGTGCCGCTGCCCGGCTCCTGGGCGGGGATAAGCGGCCCCAGCACGCTCCCTTCCGGCAGCATGGCGGAGAGGACGCGGGCCAGTTCGGCCGCCATATAGTTCACCCTTTTTTCACTTGGATCCCGGAGCACGACATCGATCAGCCTTGTATAAGGGGGATAGCCGAACTGCCGCCGCTCTTCCAGCAGTTCCCGGATACGGGCGGCAGAGTAGGGGCCGAAGGCGGGATGGCCGGCCTCCCAGGTCTGGATCACGAAATCCCCGCCCGGAAGGCACTTGTCCTGCAGCAGGGAGAGGAGCTGGTGCGCCCTTTCGTCGCAGCGGAAATCTTCCCGGGAAAGGAGGCTGTCGGCCTGCAGGACGGCAACCAGCGGATAAGATGCGGCCGGCAGCTGCTTGGCGCCGGAAGGGGTTTGCAGCACAATGCTTTTGGTTTCCGGGCCGAAGATGGCTTCTGTCTCTGCCTGGCAGTCTGCCCTGTGTGTCTGGGAGCGGCAGACAAGCAGCATCTGCTTCCCTTGGGAAAGCGTCTGATGCATCTTTTCCAAAAGCTTGAGGGAAAAACTGCCCACGACGCCCCGTTTGCGGCGCTCTGCCGCCAGGTTGACCAGCTGCACCTGAGGGGGATTCTCCAAGTTTAAGTCCTGCTTGAGTTCTACGCTTGTAAAAATGCCATGCTCAGCATTATAGATAGATTCCAAAGAGGGGGTTCCGCTGCCCAGCAGGACATTGGCGCCATGAACCAGCGCAAGCATAATGGCACTTTCCCGGGCATGGTAGCGGGGGGCGGGGGAATCCTGTTTGTAAGAGGTCTCGTGCTCCTGGTCCACAATAACCAGCCCCAGGCTGCGGAAAGGCAGGAACAGGGCGGAACGGGTGCCCAGGACCAGATGCGGGGTGCCGGAGCGGAGCTGGTCCGCCACCTCCCGGCGCTGGGCGGCCGACCGGGCGCTGTGGTACATCAGTGCACCCGGAAAAGCTTGCTTGACACGTGCTTCGGCCTCCTGGAACAGCCCTATCTCCGGCACCAGAAACAGGACGCTTCGGCCCTTTTCCAGGCACTGCGCCGCCAGGTGAAGGTAAAGTTCCGTTTTTCCCGGGCCCGAGGCCGCGTGGAGCAGGACGGTTTTGCCGGAGCGGAAGGCGTCCCGGATGTCCCCGGCTGTCTGTTCCAGGGCGGGGGACAGCGGCGGCACGCAGACACTGTTCCCGCCGCTTTTCCCTTCAAGGATTGCTGTGACCCTGTCTATTTCCGAGAGGTAACGCTCCCGGGTGCTGTCTTTCCGGGCTTTGTCCAGTTTTTCCCGGAGCGCTTCCAGGCGTTCCTGCAGCCGCTGCCGGGTGCGGACTTTCACCTGGTCTCCGCTGTTTTTCTCTCCGGGATAGGCCGCTTTGAACACATCTCCGAGCGGGCAGAGGTAATAGGCCGACAAAGCCCTCCAGAAGCGGATTTCCTCCGGCGACACCGGCGGGAGGCCGGACGGCTGCGCCTCCAGGATGCGTTCCGGTGGTGTTTGGGGAACCTGATTCACGGCGCTCACCACGGCCTGATACTTCCGCCGGGCGAACTCGACGTTGACGCGGTCTCCCACGGATGCGCCTTTGAGACGGTAATACGGCTCCCATTCCAGCGGAAGGGGGACGATTACCTGTATGAACTCCGTGTCGGCCATAATTATACAAATGTAGCAACTTTTTGGCCGTATTAGAAAAAAAAACACTAACTTCGCGTGATTAAACTGTTGTACTGAACCTTAACGCGATAGAATGTCTGTAGAAATCAAAGAGGTGACTACGCGTCGCCAGCTCAAGACCTTTGTCAATTTTCCCGAAAAGCTCTACAAGGATAACCCGTACTATGTCCCGCCGCTGGAGTTCGACCAGATGGACACGCTGGACCAGAAAAAAGGCGCGGCGCAGGAATTCTGCGACTCCAAGCTTTACCTGGCATACAAGGACGGGGAACTCGCCGGTCGCGTGGCCGCCATTGTCAACTACAAGGCCAACGAGCAGTGGAACCACAAGGAAGTGCGTTTCGGCTGGATCGATTTCATAGACGACAGGGAAGTATCCCGCGCCCTGATGGACAAGGTAGAGGAGTTCGGCCGTGCGCACGGGATGGAATCCATCGTGGGCCCGCTGGGCTTTACGGATTTTGACCCGGAAGGCATGCTCATCGATGGCTTCGACGTGCTCAGCACCATGGCCCTCATCTACAATTTCCCGTACTACAACGACCACCTTGCCGATATGGGCTTCGAGAAAGACGCAGACTGGATCGAGTACAAAGTGACCATTCCGGAGATTGCCCCGGAGCGCTGGGACCGCATGTTCAAGATCATTTCCCAGCGCACCAACTGCCACCTCCGGCAGCTCACCCGGAAGATTATCCGGGAAGAGGACTACGGACACAAGGTGTTCCGCTGCATCAACGACTGCTACAAGGACCTGTACAACTTCACCGTGCTGCCGGACCACATGGCAGAGAAATACATGGGCTTTTACCTGAGCATCCTGGACCTCCGTTACCTGTCCATGGTAGAGAACGAGAAGGGAGACCTGGTGGCGTTCGGCATCACCATGCCTTCCATCGCCCGGGCCCTGCAGAAGAGCCGCGGCAAGCTGTTCCCGTTCGGATGGTGGCCGCTGCTGAAGTCCCTTTTCATCAAGCACGAGGAAGGGGCGGAAATGCTCCTTGTCGGCGTGCACCCGGACTACCAGAACAGCGGCATTAACTCCCTGCTGTTCATGGATATGTTCAAGAAGTACCACCAGCTGGGCGTGGTTTGGGCGGAATCCAACGCCATCCTGGAGACCAACCTGAAAAACCAGGGCCAGTTCCGGGACTTCAACCCGGAGTGCAAGAAGCGTCGCCGTTCTTACATTAAGAAGCTGGTCTAAAGCTAATGAAACATAAATGTTAAAGCCTGTAACAAAACTGTTACAGGCTTTTTTCTTCTGCTATGGAGGGACTTTAGTCCAGATTCACCACCTTGTACTGCGTGGTGCCCAGGCCCATCTCCTCTCCGCGGAAAACGATGCGCGTTCCGTGGCGGGCGTTGATGCGCTCCAACAGGGCTTTAGTGTCATTGTCCTTGTCGTTGGGCAGGTTCATCACCTGGTCCAGGCAGAACTTGTCCAGGGCCACGGGATCCAGCGAGGCCGCGATGCCGATATCCTGGATGGTAGGGTCGTGCGGGTGGGAGTCGCAGTCGCAGTCGATGGAGATGTTGTTCATGATGTCGATGTACAGGATGCGTTCACCGCCGCCGAAATACTCGTGCACGGCCTGCGCTGCGGCAGACATGGACTCGATGAACGGGGTGTTCTTCTCCGGGGACAGAAACCAGCCCGCGGGGGCGTGCAGGTCTCCGTCGGCCGAGGCCTTCTGGTACTTGCCGGCAGAGTGGATGTTCCCCTTGCCGTTGGGCGAGGCCACGCCGATGGACGCGTTCTTGAGCACGCCGCCGAATCCGCCCATGGCATGTCCCTTGAAATGGGCCAGGTTAATCATGAAGTCGTAGTTCTGCAGGTGGGAGCCCACAATGTCGTACTTGATCCACTTGTCGTCCTTCACCGGAATCTGGATTTCGCCTTCTTCGTCCATGATGTCTACCGGGGCCACGTCATAGAATCCGTGGGCGCGGATGGTCTCTTTGTGGGCGGCGGTGGTGGCACGCGAGCCGCCATAAGCGGTATTGCACTCGACGATGGTGCCGTTCACCTCTTTTACCAGGGGAGCGATGAGGGCGGGTTTGAGGTAGTTGTTGCCGCCCATCTCTCCGGTAGAGATTTTGACGGCTACGCGGCCTTTGGCTTCACGGCCCAGGGCCTTGTAAATCTTGACCAGGCTTTCCGGGGTGATTTCCTTGGTGAAATACACGGTAGAGGGGCCTTCCACAGGGGTGACGGCCGGGGTTGCCGATGCCGATGCACTCTTTTTGCCGGGGCAGCAGGAAGCGCTCAGCGCCAGCAGCAGGCTGGCGGCTAAGGCCATCGAGAGGATTCTTTTCATGGTTTGTGTTGATTTATGGTTTGATTCAGTCTGCGAGGATGGCATCGGCCAGGGCTTCCAGCGCCGGGATATCGGCCTCTTTCATGCGGCTGCGGATGGTGACGGTCGGCTCCACGATATCTATGTTTTTCATGGTGGAGAACATCTCCTTCATCACACGGCCGGCAGAGGGAGCCCAGGAGCCGTTCTCTACCAGGCCGACGCGGCGTTTCTGCCAGCCCTTGTCCTGCAGGTGATGGATGAAGCTGTGGGCGGGCGGGAACAGGCCGGCATCGTAGGAGGCGGCGCAGACGACGAGCTTTCCGTAGCGGAAGGCGTCTTCCACGGCCTCTGCCTGGTCTTCCCGGCACAGGTCTGCCAGGACAACTTTGGGGCAGCCTTTGGCTTTGAGGATGTCCGCCAGCTTGCGGGCGGCTTCCAGGGTGCCTCCGTGGATGGAGGCGACGGCGACAAAGACACCTTCTGTCTCAACGCCGTAACTGCTCCATATATTGTAAAGGTTCAGGTACTGGGAGAGGTTCTCCCGGAGGACAGGGCCGTGCAGCGGGGCGATCATCTTGACAGCAAGCGTTTGCACCTTTTTCAGGAGCGCCTGCACCTGGGCGCCGTATTTTCCGCAGATATTGAAATAATACCGGCGGGCTTCGCAGGCCCAGTCGGGGTCTTCATCGCCCCAGAAACCGCATTTTTCCAGCGCCCCGAACTTGCCGAAGGCATCTGCACTGAACAGGATGCCGCTTGTCTCCTCGAAGGAGACCATCACTTCCGGCCAGTGTACCATAGGGGCGGCGAAAAAGCGCAGCGAGCGGCTTCCCAGGGAAAGGACGTCCCCTTCCTTGACCGCCTTGCAGCGCCCGGTGTCTATGCCGTCGAAGAACTGGCCAAGCATCTGGATGGCTTTGGCCGATGCCACCACTTCCAGCTGCGGGTACTGCTCCATGGCCCACGCGATCAGGGCCGAATGGTCCGGCTCCATGTGGTGCACCACCAGATAATCCGGCTGTGCGCCCTGCAGGGCCTCTTTCAGGGACTGTTTCCAGGCATCTGCCTTCCGGACGTCGATCGTGTCCAGAATGGCCGTTTTCCGGTCTTTGATGAGGTAGGAGTTATAGGCCATACCCTCTTCCAGGACATATTGGTTTTCAAAAAGATCCTGGACAAGGTCGTCGGCGCCGAGATAAAAAATGGAGTCTGCTATTTGTTTCATGTGTATTTCCTTTATCCTACAAATGTAATCATTTTCGGAAAAATACCCTTGGTTTTGCCCGGCAAACTTGGACTTCCCGGCAAAAATGGCTACTTTTACCTGTTCAACAGAAACACGCGCCACAAATGGAACCAACAATGCCCGCGGTCCGCGATCCGGAAAGAATGCAAGAGCTGATCCATACGTATCAGCTTATCCCGTTCTTTGCCAATGCCGTTCCGGGCTTCTCCGTCCAGGAACACACGCCGCCGGAGTGCTGGTTCACCCAGGAGAACCTGGGCCCCTGGGACTGGAAGATAGCCTGCGTCCAGAGCGGGGATATTGCGTACGGAAAGTTCCTGTATGGCGGCAAATCGGCTTTCGCCACGGTAGATGTTTACCGGGAACTGATGAACTGGCGGCGATCCCTTCCCAAGTATCAACCTACCGACCAGCAGCGGATAGTGCTGGATTACCTAAAGGAAAACGGCAGTATAACCGTTTCGCAGGTGCGTTCGCTGCTGGGAATGACCAAAGCCGCCGCGGATGCCCTGCTGGGGAAACTCCAGATGCAGACTCGCGTAGTCACCGGAGACATCACGCGGGTGTATCGCGGCCCGGATCTGACCTACAGCGGTTGGCAGCGCAGCAGTTTCTGCGCTCCGGAGGCCCTGTTCGAGGATCTGGATTTCCCGTTCCCCGGGTTCACCCCCAGGACGTTGAAGTCCCCGCTCACGCCCGCCCAGTCGCTGGATTTCCTGAAAGAGACCATCCGGAAAGCCTGCGGCGACGTCCCCGACAAAACACTGATGAAAATACTGGGCTGACAGCGCCATGGAAATAATATCGCAAAAGCTTATCCAGGAGATGCAGGAGCGGGTGACCCGGCTGCAGGAAGCCCGGGAGGCGGGGAAGAAGGAGTCTTCTGCGCGTTAATAATCCATAAATCAAACTTCAACAAAAACTAATGGCATCGAACGTATAGTATAAGTATAAAAGAAAAAGTATAACCCCCTATTAACAATGAAGACAAACAACATAGACCAAGTTCTCGCGTTCAACCGCGCGTATGTTGCCGCCAAGGGCTACGAGAAGCACCTTACGGATAAGTTCCCGGACAAAAAACTGGCCGTGCTCAGCTGTATGGACACGCGTCTTTCGGTCCTTTTGCAGGACGCCCTGGGGCTCAAGAACGGCGATGCCAAGATTATCAAGAATGCCGGTGCCGTAATCCCTTCGCCGTGGGATTCGGCCATGCGCAGCCTCATTGTCGCAGTCTATGAGCTGGGCGTTACGGAAATCATGGTTGTGGCGCACACCACCTGCGGTGCCTGCCACATGAGCTTTGCCCATTTTAAGGAAGAAATGCTCCTCAGGGGCATTCCGGCCGAAGAACTGGAGCGCACCGATGTTGACCTTACCGCCTGGCTTGAAGGATTCCACGATACGGAAGAGTCGGTCCGCAACACCGTCGCCGCCATCGTGAACCATCCGTTGATCCCGTCGGACGTATCTGTGCGCGGATTCATCATAGCGTCTGATACAGGCGAGTTGACGGAAGTGATATAGAGGGCGTCCCTAACGAAGGGGACAAATTAATATAAAGCTATGAAATCCAGTAAATTACTCATTATTCTCACACTTTTGATCATGACAATTCCCAGCAAGGCCCAGCTTACCATCAACATCCGCTACTCCGGAGACAAAGGTGCGGCTCGTGCGTATGTAAAAGAAATGGAAGAAAGCGGTGTCGCCGCCCGTATCCGGGCCATCGAAGGATGCCTCCGCTACGACTACTTTTTCCCGGCCGATGATCCGGAAGGCCTTCTCCTGATCGACGAATGGGCGGACCAGGACGCTCTGAACCGCTATCATGCTTCTCCCATGATGCAGGAAGCCGCCGCTCTCCGTGAGAAGTACGGCCTTGGCGGCCGGAAGGTGACAATGTACAATCCCACAGGCGCTGCAACCTGGCCCAAAGGACAACCCAACGATGCCTATGCGCAGTATTTTACCGGGCAGAGTTACCTTAATCCGCTTCCCGGCGGTTATGCCAATGTTACCTTCGAGCCCGGCTGCCGCAACAACTGGCACATCCATCATGGCGCTGTCCAGGTGCTGATTTGCGTAACCGGCCGTGGCTGGTACCAGGAGTGGGGCAAACCTGCCGTTCCGCTTACCCCCGGGACCATCATCGAAATCCCCGAAGGCGTCAAGCACTGGCACGGTGCCGCAGCAGACAGCTGGATGCAGCATCTTGCACTCCACAAGGACGTGCAGCCCGGCTCTTCCAACGAGTGGCTGGAGCCCGTGAGTGACGAGCAGTACAAGAACGTTACAGAGCGCTAAGCCGGAGTCCGGTATAACTTGACGGTTCGGATTTCTTTGCGTATATTTGTGCATAATGGCAAAACGGAAATTCGGCACCTGTTTCTTCGAGCAGTACGCTCAAATCTCGCTCTCGGCACTGCTGGGAAGCGAGTTTGACTGTCTGGTGAACCGTGACCGTCCGGATTTGCAGAGCACAGACGGGCACTCGATAGGCATCGAGGTCACACGTGCCATGGAAGAGAGCAAGAATGCGCATCTGGAGCTCCTGAAGGACGTTGCCGGAATCACGCCCGGCGGGCGGGACGAGGAAATAGACCAAATCCTTGAGTTCGGATATGGCTACGGCCTCCGGGAAGGCAAGTACATCGGTGTAAAGGAACTTTCCTACTGGTCTATGGCCTTGCCGCTGCGAAGGATCATCGAGAGCAAGGTGTCCAAGGTGGGGAACGGTTTCTACGGTCACTACGACAAGATGGGCCTGTTTGTCTTTTCGCGCGAGAATCTTCATGAGACAGAGGCGCTTAAGGCTATGGACTATACCATGTCCCTGCAAAAGTACCTGGACATACGTTACAATCGGCTTTACCTGGCCGACGTGGACGACCTCTATGTCTGCAATCTGGACGACGGGCTCAAGGACAGTTCCCGTCTCATGCGATATCCCGTGACGCAGGAGCAGCGGAAAGCGTTCTATCTGGAGGCTGTCCAGCGGCAATCAGAAGAATAATACTCGCCGGATGCCGGCCTTGTCCACTTGAAGAAAGAGAAATTCGTAAAAGTCGAGGACTAGCGCTTCAGCTCCTTGACAAGACCCAAGTCAAGATAATCCAGACACACCTTTTACCAGCTCGGTTTGTTCACATGGACAGCCGGGCTGAAGTTGTTATAATGAATCATGAGATTTCGGCCGGAGTTTGGCCAGGGTCGAATAGTAAGTGGAGCGGGAGCCAAAGCCGGAGTCGGCGATGACTTCGCCGATGGGCATTTCAGGGTGCTCGAGCTGCAGGCGGGCGGCGTGGGAGAGCCGGCAGTGGTTGATGTAGGAGAAGAAACCGCCCAGGCGTGACTTCATCACCAGGGAGACGTATTTGCTGTTGACTCCGATACGGCTTGCGACATCGTCCAGCAGCAGGTGGCTGTCCAGATAGGCCTGGTCCTGCTCTACCAGGCGACGGATGGCCTTTTCGATCTCGGCCTGCTTGTCTTCGGGGAGTGCGGATTCTTCCGGCACCGGAGGTTCGGGTGCCTCAGCGGCTTCCAGCTGCTCCACTGTCAGGTCCCGGTGCGGGGACAGGATACCGATGAGGAAAGCAAGAGCCAAGGCTGACAATACCAAAAGGCTAATGGAGAGAGACAGCGGCGTGCCCACAAACGCACCCACCCAGCTTGCAGCCAGATGCAGGAAAGGAATCCAGATAACCCTGGCGGCAAACTTCTGAGGGAAATCGTCCGGATTGGAGTATTTCTCTTCCGCGCTGCGGCGTAGCTGCCGGGCCACCATGACGATGGCCGATACGAAGCAGAAAAGGAACGCCAGGGCCAGAAGGCCTCCCAACGAAAAATACCAGC
>ODAI012639843.1_pt1 | contig 10692 bp, 11 predicted proteins | sample 1539321 | NCBI WGS metagenome assembly ODAI01 (sample SAMN02144231, study PRJEB22623) | gut metagenome | biome: sheep rumen | host: Ovis aries | place: New Zealand | reverse complement strand
GATCATGATACAGTTGCAGGTATAAAAGAAGCTGAAAGTTATGTTTCCGGTGATATGACTTTTATAAAAGGAGTAGAGCTTACCTGTAAAACTCGTGATATAAAATGCCATATACTTGGATATAATATAGATATTGAAAACCGGAGCTTGATTGAGCTTATAGAACAAGGGAAAAATTTGCGCCGTAAAAAATTGGAAACAAGAATAAATTATTTGAAAAATATATGGAATATAGAACTAACTCAACAAGAATCAGACTGGCTTTATTCAAGAAAAAGCGTTGTAAAAACTCATCTTGCGAATATTCTGGTTAACAGAGGACTGGCAGAGGACAATGTTTCCGCCATGAAAAAATATCTGGACGGATGTAAAACCGGAAATACAAGATTCGACGGAGAAACTGCAATACAAACCATAATTAATGCAGGCGGAATTCCTGTTTGGGCGCATCCATTAGGAGGAGAAGGAGAAGAACATTTATCCGCACAGGAATTTTATCCAAAGCTAAAAACCATGCTTGAATGCGGAATACAAGGACTGGAATGCTATTATTCAAGATATAATTTATCTGAAATAGAATTTTTAGTTAATTGTGCAAAAAATAATAATTTGCTGATTACAGGCGGAAGTGATTGGCATGGGAAAAATAAAACAGTTGAAATTGGATGTTTGAATACTGAAAATAAAAAAATAGATTCAAGCGTTATTAATTTGTTTATGAATAAAGTATTTATATGAGGTACTTTACAACAATATGAATTAATAGTATTATTGTGATAGTATTGGAGGAGATTTTGGCTGAGAAATTTAAAATTACTGGTGGTGAGACGTTAAGAGGAGAAGTCTCAATAGGCGGTGCAAAGAATGCAGTTTTGAAACTGCTTGCTGCTACTATATTGGTTAAAGGCTCAACCAAAATTTATAATGTCCCCAAGTTAACAGATGTAGATATTATGCTGAATGTACTTTCCGATTTAGGTGCCGGATGTATATATGATAAGCAGGAAAAATCTGTTGTCGTAAATGCGGAAAATATAACTTCTATTACCGCAAAATACGAGCTTGTCAGTAAAATGAGAGCTTCATTTATTATTTTGGGCGCGTTGATGTCACGCTGTAGAGAAGCTATTGTTGCTCTTCCCGGAGGATGCGCAATCGGAGAAAGAAGAGTCGATTTTCATATTAAAGGTCTTGAAGCACTCGGAGCAAAAATTAAAATCGAAAACGGTTATGTTCACGCAAAAGCATCTAAGCTCGTAGGAACAGATATTTATTTAGATATTCCGTCAGTAGGTGCTACAGAAAACTTAATGTTAGCATCCGTTACCGCAGAAGGTTCCACAAGAATTCAGAATGCCGCACAAGAACCGGAAATAATTGATTTAGCCAATTTCTTAAATACACTAGGAGCTGATATTTCAGGTGCAGGTACTTCTGAAATTGTTATTAACGGAGTGAAATTAGACAGCTTGCATCCTGCCGAATATACAACAATTCCTGACCGTATTGAAGCAGGTTCATTTATGGCTGCAGTTGTTGCAACAAGAGGAAAAGCAATAATTAAAAATGTTTATCCTGCTCATCTTACATTTTTTAATGATAAATTAATTAAAATGGGAGCAAGCATTAAACTCGTCGAACCGACAACTATAGAAGTAAGTTGTAAAAACAGACTCAATTCAATAAACTTTGTAACTCAGCCATATCCGGGATTTCCTACGGATTTGCAGGCGATAGCGATGACTCTTTTGACTACCTCAAACGGCGTCGGAATTATTACGGAAAGTCTTTATGAAAACAGATTTATGCAAGTCCCTGATTTAAGAAGGATGGGGGCGGACATTCATCAAGACAGAAACCATGCCATTGTAAAAGGTGTAAAAAATCTAACCGGTGCTACAGTAGCGGCAAGTGACTTAAGAGCCGGTGCAGCGCTTGTTATAGCAGGGTTGATGGCAAGCGGAGAAACAATTGTTGAAAAACTCCACCATATTGATAGAGGATACGAGGAATTTGAGCATAAATTAACTAATTTAGGCGCAAAAATTATAAGATTTGATGATACTGAAAATAATATCATACCTAATTCAAGTATGGTAGATATAAGGGGGATATTGTAAAAGATGGCTGCATATAAAAGATGGTATGACCATGACCCTAAATTATTAGAAGTAATAGAGCTTTTAAAAAATTATCAGGATGAACTGAGAGAGCATGCTGTTGTATTTCTTGATAAATTGGAAGAAAAAGTTTCTAAAGAAGCTCTGGACAGATTTTATGATTTGGTTAAGCCGGTAAACGGTGCAAGATGGTATGATAAAGACCCTATTATCTCAAAAACAGTAGAGATTTTGCGTGTTGTCCCTCCGGAGGTTCAATATGCTTGTGCGGAAAGATTTATTAACGCACTAAAAAGTATGGGCATAGAGTACCAAAGTCCAAATGCATAGGCTCTTTTTATAAGTCTCATTCTTCGGTAAACAATGTTTCAGAAGTATCCGACGTGAAACATCACGAAAAATGTGCTGTCATTTATCATGGTCAGTAGTGCCTGCAATTGTCGAGCAGACTTTAGCGATATCAACTTATTGAATTTGCAAGAGTTTTGCTAACTTATTTTCTTTCCTGTCTTGTATTCGGTTACAAGCTCATCGATTGTAACGTCAAGAGCCTGAGCTATTTTGTTAACAAAATAAATGTTAGTTGTCACTTTTGCATTTTCTATTTTCGTAACATGTTTAGTTGATATATCGGCTATTTCTGCCAGTTTATCTTGAGATAATCCCTTTTGTATGCGTGCAATTTTTATATTAAAGCCCAATATTTGTCTAAATTTTTGTTCATTAGCATCCATATATGAATTATAAATTTTTACATTATAAATCAAAATGCCTAATTAAATACAAAAGTTGCTAATTGAATACTTTTAGTATATAATATGCTACGAAATGTTTTAAATTGGAGGTATAAAATGGAAGACTTTGAAAACTTGTATGCAGAATTTACCTATGATTTAGAAGAATTGACCAGTTTTGTAAATGTTTTAAAAATTGCTGCGGAACAAGAAACGTATGAATTAACTCATCAGGATATTGAGCATAATATCGAAATAATTTATGAAAAATTTACAAAACTAATGGATAAAAACAGAGTTCTTAGGGATATGCTTATAAAAATGCAAGACTAAAAATAGTCTTCGGTAAATATTTAAAGCTTCAATTTATCCTGTTTATTTGCTCCCAGCGCTTATTTTACCCTCTGTTCATATACCCTCTGTTCATATACCCTCTGTTCATATACCCTATGTTCATTTACCCTATGTTCATTTACCCCCCCCCTAGGGTTTTTAAGAGTTGGATAATTCTTTCAAATTTCATGCTTCTTGATGCTTTTAAAAACAGAGTTGGTTTTGTTTCAATGTTTTCTTTTATATAAAATACACATTCTTCAATTGTATTAAAATGGTGAGATTCACATTTATTAACAGCATCTGTAATGTTTTTTGATAAAGTTCCTACTGATAAAATTTTAGAACCGTTATCTATATTATTTTTAGAATTGATATATTCACCCAATTCCTTATGATATTGAACTTCGTTATCTCCAAGTTCTCCCATATCACCTAATATCAGAATATAGTTTTTATAATGTTCAAAGATTGTATCAATGAAAGCTCTCATAGATTCAGGATTAGCGTTATAGCTGTCATTTATAATATTTAAATTTTCTCCGTTAATATTTATTAATTCTGCTTCCCAACGTTTTTCTATAGGCTTATATTTTCTCAAGCCTTGTTGTATTTCAGCAGTAGTAAGCCCCAGAGTTCTTCCTGTATTGATTGCAGAAAGTGCGTTTTCAATATTATAATCTCCGCCTGTATTAAGTTCGTAGGTGTTTCCTTGATATTCAAATTTTGAATAATTTGCTGTTTTTTCAATAATATTTACATCTTTAATTGAATAAAAAATCTTCTTTCCGCTGTAGTCAACAGTATTGCGTATTAATTCATCATCATGAGCAATAAAAACATTTATATCTTTATTAACGCTTTGATATTTAACAATTTCACATTTTGCCTTAGCAATATTTTCTCTTGTACCCAATCGTCCAATGTGAGCTGTACCTACATTAGATATAATTGTAATATCCGGCTGTGAGTATTTTGAAAGCAGTTCAATTTCTCCTAAACCTCTCATGCCCATTTCTAATACAAGGACCTCTGTATCTTCAGGTGCCTCAAAAATAGTTTGGCAAAAACCTATTTCGTTATTGTGATTTAAAGGGGTTTTAAAAGTTTTATATTTTTCATTTAAAACTGTTGCAACAAGTTCTTTTGTGGTTGTTTTACCGGAACTTCCCGTAATAGCGACCACTATCGGGTTTAAATTTTTTCTTCTGTAGTTTGCAAGCTGTAAGTATGCAGTCAGAGTATCAGGAACTTTTAAAAAACTAATATTTGACTGTTCGCCCAAAGAAGATATTGCGGCTTCTGTCGTATAGAATGTTCCGATAGCTCCTTTTTCTATTGCTTGATTAATAAATTTTTCACCGTCAAAAGATGCTCCTTTAAGCGGCAGGTAAAAATCTCCGCATTTAATAGTTCTTGTATCAGTGGAAATGTTTACATCTAAATCTAAATTCTGATTACCATTAACATCTGCTCCTGTTGCATGTATAAGCTCTTTTATCTTCATAATCTAATCCTCTATTTTTAACATTATTATAATTTTAATCCAAATTAGAATTTTTTGCGTCATATACTATTAAAAAGACATGCCATTTGATATTGAACTCTTATTTGATATAATAATAGATGATAAATATTTAATGATTATAAAATAACAATAAGAGGGATAGCGATGTTATTACACAATATAGAAGATGTAAGGAAAGAAATAACAGAGTGGAGAAAATCAGGTTTAACAGTCGGTTTGGTTCCGACAATGGGGGCTTTGCATAACGGACATTTAAGCTTGATAAAAAAAGCAAAAGAAACTTGCGACAAAGTTGTTGTCTCGGATTTTGTAAACCCTATTCAGTTTGGTCCGTCTGAAGATTTTGATAAGTATCCCAGAACACTTGAAGCTGATATGGATTTATGTAACAAAGAAGGTGTTGATATTGTATTTGCACCGTCGGCAGATGAAATGTACGGAGAAGGGCAGCGTCTTTCTAATGATACATTAACTTATGTTTGTCCACCGTTTTTCTATGTAAATACTTTATGCGGAAAATCCAGAACTGGGCATTTTGACGGAGTATGTACGGTTGTTCTGAAATTATTTAATATCGTTCAGCCTGACTATGCATTTTTCGGACAAAAAGATGCTCAACAAGTTATTATTATAAAAAAAATGGTAAATGATTTAAATGTGCCGATAAAAATTATTCAGTGCCCGATTGTAAGAGAAGAGTCAGGACTTGCTCTAAGTTCCAGAAATAAGTATCTTACCGAACAAGGGAAAAAGGATGCTTTAGTATTAAGTAAAATTTTAAACAATATAAAGTCATGCTATAAAAAAGGAATTACAGATGTAAGTGCCTTAAAAGAAACTGCGTATAATTTCTTGACTGAAAAGCACGATTTAGAATATATTGAAATAGTTGACAAATATACATTGGAAGATAAAATAAAAGCAGATGATAATTCTATTGCGTTAATAGCATGCAGAGTAGAAAATGTCAGATTGATTGATAATATTTATTTAGGAGAGGATAGTTAATGCATAAACTTATTTTATGGTTCTTTACAAATATTAAAAATATAGAAAAAACTATCAGACTATTTTGTATACTTATTATTATGCTGATTGCAATATACTGGGTACTCGACTTGGCGGGAGTAATTCTCTATTTGCATGGTTTTAGAGCTACTACAGTCGTACTATCTCCAATGGATAACTTTTTAAATTTTGCTAACAGTTTATATTCAGGCTCTTTTAATTTCTGGGGCAAAGCAATGGAAGTAAAATACTTTGTTGCAGTCGGCTTGTTATTAATAATTGTATTTTGTTTAAAGATAATAAGTGTCGTAGTTGAATTATTACAAGAATTGTATGAAAAAGCGCATTTTGTCTGTAAAAAAGCAAAAGAAACCGCTTTTAATATTAATTTGAAACAGTCTGTTGAAACTCCGGAAAAACAAAAAACGGAATACATGGTATATATTCAAGTAAAAATTAAAGATAAATTTAAAAACAGAAAAATTGATACTTCAATAGAAGAACAAAAATTCTTATTGAAAAAATTCATAGCAGATAGAACAAATCTTACTCCAATTGATGCTTGGGACGGATACTTATACTATATAAAAGACTTTGACAGAATTGATAATATGCTGGATATTTTACAAAAAGTTATAAACTCTAAGGCTCCATTGGATTATGTAATATGTATTCAAGTAGGAAACGATACAAAACAATTAAAAAATCTTGCAGACCTAACAATTTGGAATAAATTGGTTATTGCAGCCGATACTTTGTATAGATATAAACTAAATTCACTTCAAAGGTATAAATCATCAAGTCTTGGTGTCTTTCAAAAAGAAGATGGTACTTTGGAAGTCCATGAACTCTTGGCAGATCAGTAATATAATAATAAGGAGTAATAATTTATGAGATATGATGCAGGTGAAGTAATTACTGCAATGGTTACACCATTCAATGATAAAAGAGAAGTTGACTATGATAAAGTTGAATTTCTTGCAAATTACCTTGTTAATAACGGATCTGATGCTGTGCTTGTTACCGGAACAACAGGTGAAGCTCCTACTTTATCATATGACGAGGAGCTGGAAATATTATCAAGTGCAAAGCGAGCTGTTACGAATAAAGGCAAAGTTATAATGGGGACCGGTTCGAATTCTACTGAAACGGCGGTAATGACTGCAAAACGTGCAGAGAAAGAGGGCGCTGATGCAATTTTAACAGTTGTTCCGTATTATAACAAGCCATCGCAAGCCGGCATGATTGAACACTTTTCTGCAGTTGCTGAATCGGTTGAACTTCCTATAATACTCTATAACATACCTTCTCGTACAGGTGTTAATATGTCCGTAGAAACGGTTAAAACTTTGGCTAAAAAATACAAAAATATCGTTGCACTCAAACAAAGCTATGGTGATATAGATACAATAACAGAATTAAAAATGAGCTGTCCGAGTGATTTTGCAATATATTCAGGTGATGACAGCTTGACTCTTCCGATGTTATCCGTTGGCGCTCATGGCGTAATATCAGTAGCTTCTCATCTTTTTGGAACAGAGATTAAATCTATGATAAGAAACTTTAAAACAGGAGATGCTGCAACAGCAGGAAACATGCATAGAAAACTTTATCCGATATTCAAAAAATTATTTATGGCTCCAAATCCGGTTCCTGTAAAAGCTGCATTAGCCTACAAGGATATAATACAAGAATACGTAAGACGTCCGCTGGTAGAGCTTACAAAAGCAGAAAAGGCTGATTTATTCTTTACGCTCGATGCTATTTAGGGAGGACAGTATAGGAAATGTACGAGAAAATAGGTTTTATTGGCTCCGGAAAAATGGCAGGAGCAATTATTAAAGGCTTGATAAAAACTAACTTTGCAGAACCTGAGAATATTCTTGCAACTCAAACGAAATCGGACGGAATAGAAGAAAAATCAAAAGCCCTTGGGGTGAAAGTTATATTAAACAATACTGAATTAGTACAGAAATCCGATGTAATTTTTATTGCTGTAAAACCGAATCAAGTATTGAATGTATTAGAAGAAATTAAACCGTTTATAACACCTGATAAGCTTATTGTATCAATAGCTGCAGGGGTAAATATAAATAAACTTGAATCTAATTTGCCATCTAAATCGCACGTTGTCAGAGTTATGCCAAATACTCCGGCTCTTGTAGAAGAAGGAATGAGCGGTATGATAGGCGGAACTTATGCGAATTTTTATGATACCGATTTTGTAAAAAAATTATTATCAACAATCGGGAAATGTATAATAGTCGACAATGAGGCGCAAATGGATGTCGTAACAGCAATCTCCGGTTCAGGACCTGCATTTTTCTATAAAGTAATAAACGATATTGCAAGAGCTGGCGAAAGGCTCGGAATGAGTTATGAGAATGCACTGCTTTTAAGTATTCAAACTGCAATCGGTTCGGCAAAAATGGCTTTGAACAGAGATATTTCAATGGAACAGCTTATATCTAATGTTGCAACCAAGGGCGGTTGTACTGCTGTCGGAGTCGACTGCATGAATGATAATAATTTTGACAAACTTTTTTATGATGTAATCTCAAAAACAACACAAAAAGCTAATGAATTAGGAAAATAAAATTATTTTGTTAAATGAACAGAGAAACTATATTAGAGATATTAAGAACTATTATAACGGCATTTGTGATAGCATCTGTTATTAATATTTTTCGTCTTCTTATTTTTGACGAAATACAGTTTTCTAATCCGTTCAGCCGTAATCAATCTCGGATTCAAAATACGCAAAATGAAGTTAACAACTTTGAAACAAGAGAAGAAAATATTACAAATAATGCAGAAGTAAATTCTGATATATTTGATACTGTAAATATTCCGATTGAACCTATGAAATCTCTTAGCGGACTTAGTAAGAATGAGATTTTTAATCTGCGCAGGGAAGCTGTGAATACGTCACCGATTTTTTCAAATATTAATTACAATCCAAGCACCAACGTTTTTGGACAAATAGGTGACAATTTACCTTGGATTAGTGCAGAAGCTGCTCTGCATTGGTCTTCAATTAGTACTGATAAAAAATCAGAGGGTGTATCGAGAGATAGTATAGGAATTCTTAACCCTGAATTACTTTACTATGTATCTATAAGTGAATATGGTGAAGGTAGTATGTGGATTCCATTTTATAAACCATCACCCTTTGAGCCATACAAGGTTGTATACAAACCTGAAATCAAAACTATAATTGCATATATTAAAAATGAAAGAAATAAAAACGGTAACTATGAACCAATTACATTGGCAGATTCTAATGCACACGATTTGGGATATAAATATGCGTATATGGATAGCTATGATAATGTTGGGTTTTATAATAGGGATAATTATAATAATAATTCATTGCATTTAGATATTAAAGAAGTTACAGGATGGTATATGCACGGTTCAGCCTGCGGAATACCCGGAGGGTGCAACAATTATGCACCGTATTGGCAGTATTACAATACATTTTATTTAGAAAATTTACCTGCAACTGTTCATATCAAACTTTGGAAAAATAAGCCGGCAAGAATTGAACAGGAAGCAGATATTAATTATGAATTAATTTTTGAATAAATAAAATCAGCATATAAATTTTAAAAGTGGTAAAATTATAATTAAATATGATTAAAAAAATAACACAAAAAACTATAATACATTTTATATTGATAATAACATCTCTATTATCAATATTTCCGTTTGTTTGGCTTACATCCACATCACTAAAAGGTATTAATGAGGATATTTTTGCCTATCCTCCAAAACTGATACCTTCGGATTTTACTTTCCAAAATTATATTGATGTGTGGGGAAGAGTTGATTTTATGGCGTATTTTTGGAACAGCGTAATTGTTGCTGCTCTTACGGTTCTTTTAAATTTGATTCTTTCTTCTCTTGCGGCATATCCGCTTGCGAGAATGCAGTTTCGAGGCAAAAAATTTGTATTTTTCTCTATATTGGCAACAATAATGATACCATTTCAGGCAATCATGCTTCCTGTTTATATCATAACTCTTAAGCTTCATCTTATAGACAGTGTAAATAATGTTATGGGATATATCGGTCTTGTGATGCCGTTTGCAGTGAGTGCATTCGGAATATTTTTGATGCGCCAAGCATTTTTAAAAGTTCCTAGAGAAGTCGAAGAAGCTGCAATTGTGGATGGATGCAATGTCTTTCAGATGTTTGTAAAGGTTGTTCTTCCAATGGTCAAGCCAACGCTTGCTGTTCTTGCCGTATTTACTTTTATCGGTTCTTGGGGTGAATTTTTGTGGCCGAGTATTATGCTTACAAAAGAGTCAATGTATACACTTCCTGTCGGGATAAATAATTTACAGGGAATGTTCTCAGCAAACTGGAGATTTATTGCTGCCGGCTCTATAATATCAACTATTCCGATTATAATATTTTTCCTAATGATGCAAAGATACTTTATATCCGGCGAAAATGACGGCGCTGTCAAAGGATAGAGCGAATTTGTGTATAAGTGTAAGTGAAAATATATATAATTTGAAGAAAAAGGGTAAAAACTGCAAAATAAAAATATAAGTTGGTAATTATCATCAAGCAAAATTTTAATTATAGCTATGTAAAAAAATGATATTAATATTTACTTTTACAAAAAAAATATTTATGTTATTATAAAGAAGTAGTGGAGACATGGCCGAGTCGGCTGAAGGCGGCACCCTGCTAAGGTGTTATATGGAGTAATCTGTATCCTGGGTTCGAATCCCAGTTTCTCCGATTTTTGGAACCCTTGAACCACTTGAATTTCAGGGGTTCTTTTATTTTAACTCTGTCCATTTTGTATCCATTTTTAATTGAGATAAAAATACCGTGCAATTTTCAAAATGCAGATTTAGTATCTCAGAACTACGAGTCCATGAATTTTTATTTTATTGCATTTTACATTAGTTTGATATTAAACACAAAGTTTGGTACAAATTATAAACAATTT
>ODAI010332619.1_pt1 | contig 10692 bp, 9 predicted proteins | sample 1539321 | NCBI WGS metagenome assembly ODAI01 (sample SAMN02144231, study PRJEB22623) | gut metagenome | biome: sheep rumen | host: Ovis aries | place: New Zealand | reverse complement strand
TTTGTTTAAAACGTGCCATTATTATGCTCCTCCATTATTTGTGTGGTTCAGCCTCAGAGATAGCGACAGGAATAGCCTTGTCGATAGCGTCGCGATGGGCTTCGTCTAAGTCTTTGTAAGGTCTACTGAATTTCTCACGCGAGAGTTCGTCACGCATCTCGTTGATGGCGGCGGTGAGTTCGTTTTGCACCTTGAAATAGGTGTCGTACGAAGTACCACGGTCGTTCTGTAACGAGATGACACCTTTCGAGACACGGTATTTGCCGATGAACTCGATGTCAATTTCTTCCTTCTGCGGCAGGTCTTCGCGATCTGTGGGGTTGCCCAAGAATTCTTTAGCGCGTTCCTTAAGCAGGCTGATGTCGCCGATCTCTTTGTTGAAGAGGATACGGTCGTTTCGGTTGATTTTGACTTGGAAGATGTTTCGTTCACGAACTTCTGGCGGAGTAAAGTCCGGCGGCAGCGGTGGCGGCAAACGTCGGGCGATACCCATATCCGTGTTGATGCTGGAGGTCATCAGGAAGAATGCCAACAGCAGGAACGATATGTCGGACATGGCGCTTGTATTTAAGCCAGGAGTTGATTTTTTACCCATAGTACTAATTACTTTTTAAAAGCTTTTGAAATAGCGGAATAGATCATCAGAACCAAAGCGCCTATGACAGTGATATAGGTTGCATAGCAAGCAATGGCGATGAGTTTGGCTGCGGATTCGGAAGTTTTGTAGCGGAGCAGGAGTTCCTTCGGCATAGTGTCGCCTAAAGCGAGAAGGACAGAAACTACGACAACAACGACAACGGCACCAGCAAATATTGCAGCTTTTTTGGGTTTGTCTTTAAGGCTGATGATACCGTAGAAGAGCCATACAAGGAGGCTGCAACCGATATAGCAGATGAGAACCCAGAAAGCCACGTCGAACAGCCCACCAAACTTTGTTTGGTTAGCGGCAAACATAATGGCGCAAACGGCGATTATGACTGCAACGGCAAGGCTGATGTACATTATAAGTTTTCTTGTTTTTTCTTGCATGATGATTTTTTGTTTTAATGGTTAGAGATTTAAAGGTTAAAAGGCAGACATCGAGAGTGATGTTTTTTGAAACCTTTTAGTAATCAGGAGCAAGAAACTATTTGCGGTTCTTGATGAGGATATCCATGAAGGTAATGGAACCATCTTCCATCTGAGAGACGAGGCTTTCGATTTTGGTAAGAAGATAGTTGTAGAAAATCTGAAGGATGATAGCAACGATAAGACCGAAGACGGTTGTAAGAAGAGCGACCTTCATACCACCAGCGACGACGGTCGGGCTGATGTCACCAGCTTTTTCGATATCATCGAATGCCTGGACCATACCGATGACGGTACCGAGGAATCCGAAAGAAGGAGCCAGGGCGATGAACAGGGCGATCCAAGTGAGGTTAGCTTCGAGGCGAGCCATCTGAACACCACCGTAGGAGGTGACGGCTTTTTCGACGTTTTCGAGACCTTCGTTGACGCGGTCAAGACCTTGGTAGAAGATGCTGGCAACGGGGCCGCGGGTGTTGCGGCAGAGCTCTTTAGCTGCGTTGTAGTCGCCTTTCTTGACATTGTCTTCGATGCCGTTGAGCAGAGCGTCGACATTGGTGGTTGACATATTCAGGTAGATGATACGCTCGATAACGAGAGCCATACCAAGGATGAGGCAGAGAAGCACGGGGGTCATCCAGCCTGCACCACCCTGAATGTATTTTTCTTTCAGTACTTCGTGGAACGATTTGGATTCTACCTCTTCGTCCGTGGCTGCTGCAGCAGGTTCTGCAACGGCCTCTTCGGCTACGGCAGCAGCGGAATCTTCGGTGACTTCGGTCTGGGCGGCAGTATCGGTGTTGACGTCCTGAGCCTTAACACTGTTGAGATTGGTGAATGCCAATAATCCAATTACTGACATTAATGCAATTACTTTTTTCATTTTGATTTAGATTGTGTTAATTATTAATTAGTTAGTTTGTTTTTCGTATTCCACAATATGTTTGCAAATTTAGCAATAAGTTTACATTTGCGAAATTTTTTTCTATTTTTTTTTCAATTTAATGGCTTTAATCTTATTTGATAAGTGTATAAGTGTTTGCAAAAGTGTGTTTTGTGTGTTTTACAGATTTTTCTGTTTTAACATGTTTTAGACGTTCCTGTCAAGAAGTGAAAGAGCGATGGTGCGGAGTGTGTTTTTTTGTTCGTCGGGACGGCTTATGGAGTCGAGTTCGTGCATGGCTTGATTGGTGAGTTCGTTTATGCGTGTTTCGACGTCGTTACGGATTTCGAGTTGGTTATAAATATTTAGTACTTCTTTTATTTTATTGTCTGCATTTTCCGGATTGGTGGAGAAGAGGTGCATTAGTATTTGTCTCTGTTCGGGGGCGGCTTTTTCGATGGCTCGCAGGAAGAGGTATGTCTTTTTGTTGTCGCGTATGTCGGTGCCTGTCTGTTTTCCGAAGGTTGCAGTGTTGCCGAAGGCGTCCAGCAGGTCGTCGCGTAGCTGGAAAGCCAGTCCGATGCCGATGCCGAAATTGTATAGGTGTTTGATGTCGTTGTCGGGTGCATTGGCATAGAGGGCTCCGATTTGCAGTGCGCCGCCGAGCAGGACGGCCGTCTTGAGGCGTATCATTTCCATGTATTCGTCGATGGTGACGTCGTCACGACTTTCGAAATTCATATCGTATTGTTGTCCTTCGCAGATTTCCATGCTGGTTTTTTCGAACGTCTGGAGTATGCGTTGCAGATTGTCGTGAGGAGTGCGCAGGAAATAGCGCCAGGCGAGAATGTTCATGGCGTCGCCCGAAAGGATGGCGGTGTTGTCGTTCCATTTGCGGTAGACGGTTGGTTTGCCGCGTCTTACCGGCGAGCGGTCCATGAGGTCGTCATGAAGTAGTGTGAAGTTGTGGAAGGTCTCGATGCCGATGGCTGCATAGCGTACCGACTCGATATTGCCGCCGAAGAGTTCGTTGGCGGCGAGCAGGAGTATGGGTCGTATGCGTTTGCCGCCGTCGGCCAGTGTATATGCTATGGGTTCGTACAGTTGATTTGGGGTCCCTGTGAAAGACTCTTGGTTGAAATAGTTTTTAACTGTTTCTGCTAATTGTTGGAATGTATGCATTGTGAGGAATTGTTTGAGTGGGTCTAAGGGGTTTAATTTTTGTTCACGGAGCGTTTGTGTATTTTTAAGAGACAAAAGTCAGAAAGGATAGTCGATTCCGAAATTTGCTGTAAACTGTGATATTTTCCAGTAGGGAGGACGCCAGCGTCGCGATGCTTCGGCACCTGGGTCGTAGAGAGGGATTGCGAGGTCGACGCGGAGGGTGACTATCGAGATATTGGCACGTAGTCCGAATCCGATGCCGGAGGCGATGCTTCTGGCAATGTTGTCGAGACTGATTTGTCCTGCGGGGAATTCGTCGGATTCGTTTGCGAGCCATACATTGCCGAAGTCGGTGAAGAGTGCGCCTTCGAAGACGGAGAAGATGGGGAAGCGGTATTCGAGGTTTGCGACGAGTTGGATGTCGCCGATACGCTCAAGCATATTGTCGCTGTCGCTTTGGTAGTTGCCGGGTCCGAGGTGTCGCAGGTGCCAAGCCCTGATGGTGGTTGGTCCGCCTCCGAAGAAGCTTTTTTCGTAGGGCATAGCTTTCGAGTTGCCGTAGGGGAATCCGATGCCGGCGAGAAGGCGTGTGACGAAGGTGCTTTTGCGTCCGAAGTAGAAATAATGTTTGTATTCGGTGTTGAGTCTGACGTATTGCGAGAATGGGACTCCGATGACTTGACGGATATTGTTGTCGTCGGTCTGGCTGTTCGTGAGCTTGCCGATGGTGGCGAGGATGTTGCCTGCGCTTTCGACCGAGAGGTGGAAATAGTTGAAGTCGGTGCGTTCGCCATAGCGCTGTGAGTTGTAGATGTAGTCGTATCGTGCGTCGACGATAAAGTGGTCGCTGTACTGGTATTTAATGCGTGCATCGCTCATGTTGGCCATGCGGCTACGGAAAGTGCTGTCGATGTTGAAGAAGCGGACGAAGGTCATTTCGAGCGGCAGCAGCTGGTGGCTGTGTTGGTTACGGTTCCAGCTGTAGCCGAAACCGGTGTTGAAAGTCAGTCGTTCGAAATAGCTGTGCAGCTGGTAGTCGCCACCGAGAGTGATAACGGTATGCGGGCGCATGCGTTGCCAAAGGATGTCTTTGGTGAAAGGGAAAAGGAACGTGGGCAGGTCGAGCGAGAGGTTCAGTCCGCTCTCGAAGCTGCTGACGTTGTCGCGCAATTCGCTGTTGTTGTTCTTGAATATTAGTTTAGGAAGTTCAATCAGGAACGAGCCTTCGGTCTTGAAAAGTTCGGCACCGCCAAAGAGGTTCTTGTTCTGGTAGCTGAGTTTGGCCTCGACACCGAAATTGCCGCTCATGAATCCTTGGCTTTCCGATCCGAAAGGCGAGGAGTTGTTGATTTCGATTGAGGCAGCAAAACGTTGTCGCTTTGCGTTGAGGAGCCTGATTTTGGCATCGAGCAGCCTGTTGGTGTCGCTGCTGTTTGGCGATTCGGCGAACTCGATGTTTATGTACTTGAAGTTGCGCAGGTTGAGCAGGGATGTATAAGTGCGGTTAGTGTTGCGCGGGCGGAACGTCTGTCCGTGGAAAAGGAAGAGAGTCCTGTTTATCACTCGCGGCTTGAGAGTCATCGGTTGATTGTACAGATAGGTGTATTCGGTGGTCCGGTTGCGGAACGACATTGTAGAGATGGTGGTGTCGAAGTCGCTGTTGCTGTTGCTCGAAGCCGACGAGTTGGGGTAGACGAAAATTCTGTCGAGATGATAAACGTGCAGTGGTTGTGTGACAGTCTTCTGGTTTTGGTTGACAAAAGTGGGGTTATGGACAGTGAGCCGGATATTGAGAATATGGTCTTCGAAAGCGGTGTCGACAAGGTAGGAAACGAGGTCGGTGGAGGCGTAAAAATAGCCTTCGTTGCGCAGTTTGTCGACGATGCGTGTGCGCTCTTTGTCCATTTTGTCTTGGTCGTAGTAGTCGCCGACTTGCAGTAGGCTCTCGTTGCTCCATTGCTTTATAAGTTTTTCGACTTCAGGTGTTTCGGCACGGAATGAGATGTCTTTTATGCGATAGCGTATTGCGGGTCGGATATGGTAGACAACATCGAGGTCGCGGCGTCGGGTGTGAATGGTGTCGAACGTCACTTTCGAGTTGAAACAGCCTTTCGATTGGAGCAGTCCTTTTATCTGGTTTGATGTCTGAATGCTTGCATTCTCGTCATAGACAACGGGTTGTTGGCCTCGGCGTCGCAGGTAGTTGTGCCAGAAATTGGATTTGTCGGGATTAGAAAGACAATAGATCCTCATTGAGAAACGAGGTCCGAATCCGAGGATGTGGCTATTGGGCTTCTGGCGAGTGTATTTCTTCATGTCGCTTAGGGCCTCGTTGATTTCGTTGGATGGGGAACCGCCGTCGGGCATTATTATCTCGTAGCGGTTATGGTTGAGCACACGTTCGTCGGGTTGGATGAACTTGTCGACACTGGCGCACGACGAGACGAGTGCGACGAGTGTGGCGATGACAAGCCAGGGTGTGGACGATGTGTGTTTCGGTGTCATTCCTTAATTCTTATTTGGCTTATGATGGAGTTTGTTGCGCCGAGGTTGTCGTTCATGTATTTGTGGCAGGCTTGCGAGGCGGCGGAGTAGGAGGTGCCGTTGTCAAGCCAGTCGGTGAGAATGTCGTCAAGTTGTTCGACGGTGGTATATGTTTTGGCGCCGCCGATGGCAATCAGGTCGCGGGCTTCTTTGAATTTGAGGTAGTTTGGGCCGAAGCAGACGGGGCAGCCGTAGACGACAGCTTCGAGAGTGTTGTGAATACCTTTGCCGAAACCGCCGCCGATATAGGCTATGTCGGCATAACGATATAGCGATGACAGCATGCCTATGTTGTCGATAATCAGTATTTGCCGTTCGAAAAGCGACGGGTTGGGGTTGTCGTTGAGGACTGAGAGCCGTACGCAATTTTCAGGCGAGAACATGTGCTCGATGCTCTTGAGGTGCTCTTCGTTTATCATGTGCGGAGCGAGGATGACTTTCAGCGGTCCATGGTATGACTGGAGAAAACCCTTGATGTTGCGCTCGTCGGGTTCCCATGAAGAACCCGCCATAAGGACTTTGTTTTGTGAGCCCTCGGTGTTTATGAAGTTTTCTACTGTCGGGAACGATGCTGACGATTGGGCTATTTGTTTGACGCGGTCAGTGCGTGTGTCGCCGGCTACCGAGCAGTCTTTCATGCCGACGGAATGCAGCAGTTTGAGAGATTGAGAGTCTTGTACAAATATGTGGCTGTAAGTCGACAGTTGTTTTGCAAACCAGCGTCCGTAAGGTTTGAAGAAGTATTGTGACGGGCGGAAGATTGCCGAGAAGAGGTAGGTCGGTGTTCCTGCCTTGTGAAGACAATTCAAGTAGTTGAACCAGAAGTCGTATTTTACAAAGAAAGCTATATCGGGATGTATGGCAGCGACAAAGTCGCGTGCGTTGCGTCGCGTGTCGGGCGGCAGGTAACATACGATGTCGGCGCCATTGTAGTTTTTTCGCAATTCATAGCCCGACGGAGAGAAGAAGGTGAGGCAAGTCTTAAATTCCGGATGAAGGAGGCGGAAAGACTCTATTACAGGTCTGGCCTGTTCGAACTCGCCCAGCGACGAGGCGTGGAACCAAGCCACTTTGCTGCTGTTCAGGTTGTCGAAAGGGATGTTGTTCCGCCAGTTGCGCCATCCTTTACGCATCTGTGCAGCCTTGCCGTTGAAAGGAGATGATATTCTGACGGCAAGGGAATAGAAGGAGATGGCTAATGTGTAGAGAGTTCTCATCAGAGGGTGGCGTGTGGTTTAGAAGAAATAGTAGTCGTAGGCTGTTTTGCCCTTGAGGGGGAACATCCAGCATATCTTTATAGTATACAGCATGTCGAAGTATTTGGTATTGTCGGGCCCGTGAAGATTCATCACCTCGTCAAGGACGTAATCCCTGACAGAGTGGTTCCATTGCTGTGTGATTTCAAGAGCGACATAGAAGTTGAAGAAATTGTAGTTGTTGCTCATGAACCAATAGCCAATGCTCTCAGTGAGAGAGAATCCGCGACGTTTGTGGTCGTAGAGTCGAGCGTAGTCGCCCTGTATTTGAGGAGCGTTGACGTCGTTGAGCATGAATATTGTCTTCTGCTGATTGATACCGGCAAGGGCTTTGACAAGGATGCCGGAATTGGGGTTGTTGTTTCCCAAGGTGAAGATGCGTCCGCCGCCGATGCGTAGCGAGAGGGCTCTGTTGTAGAACGAAGTGTTAGCATCCGTGCCGTTGGTGCCGATGGCGATAGGAACGCTGTCGTGGCTGAAGACAGCCGGCATGCGCTGCTCCTTGTAGCGAAGGTTGTCCATATTGGCCCCGATAGTTAAGCCGCCGTCGATGGCGAGGAGCCAGTTTGATTTGAATTTGTAGCCTGTTTCGAGTCCGAAATAAAGGTAAGGCGACACGTAGAGGTCGTGCGTTCCGTTGGCTGTTGAGAACTTTTCGGAAGCCAAGATGGTTCCGAAGTCGAATCCGATTATAGGAGTGGCAATAGTGTCCTGGGTGAGTTTTATCTGGGCTTGTGCTGTGACGGCAGCACAAAGAGCGATGCCAAGTAGAACTTTGGAAACGAGTTGTTTCATTTTGATATGTGCTGTTTTGTTATTTAAGCAGAAGAGAGGCTGTGTGACTATTTGATGGTGATGTTTTTGCCCATGGCTTTGTAGACTTTAGGCAGGATGTCGATGTTGTTCTGGATGCCGGAGAAGGTTTCGGCTCCTGGGCCGAACGAGAATACCGGAACCATTACGCCGGAGTGTCCGTCTGTGGTGTACTTGCATTCGTTTTTGCCTTTTTCGATGTCGCCACCCAGCAGGACGAGTCCGCCAGTCTCATGGTCGGCGGTGACGACGACCAGAGTGTTGCCGTCGCGTTCGGCGAAGTCGAGGACTATTTTCAGCATTTGTTCGAAGTCGGCCAGCTCGGCCTCCATGTAGGCAGCGTCGTTGTTGTGGCAAGCCCAGTCGATCTGCGATCCTTCGATCATGAGAGCGAAACCTTTAGGATTCTTGGTCAGTATGTCGAGGGCTTTCTTTGTGCCTTCTGTAAGTATGGGGTCGCGTCCCGGGGCCACGGGGCCGTAGTAGTTTTCGCAGAAGAGAGTGACCAGTCTGTTTGAAGATGATTTCTTCATCTCTTCGATGCTGTAGGTGATGTCATAGCCTCGTTTGATGAGAGTGTCGAGAGGGTTGAGGCCGTCTTTTCTGTTCTCAGGTCTGAAGTTGCTGAGACCGCCGCCAATCATCACGTCGAATCCGCATTGCGACATGTGCAGGCTTATGGTGTCGAACATCTTGCGGTAGGGAGCATGTGCGTATGTGCTGGCTGGCGTGGCGTCGAGCACACTGCTTGTTACGACGAATCCGGATGCCATGCCGAGATTGTGGCAGGTAGTCAAGAACGATTCGACAGGAGTTCCGTCGGCGAGGACGCCAATGTGTTTGTTGTCGGTCTTGTGACCGCTGACGATGGCTGTGCCGCCGGCGCCGCTGTCGGTGGTGTATTTGTTGTGGGAGTATGTGCGCGAGAATCCGGAGAAGGGGAAGCGCAGAAAGTTGGAATTGCCTTTTTGTGCCACTATGGAAGCGTATACCTGGGCGGTGCCCATGCCGTCGCCGATGATGATGATGATGTTCTTTGCTTTGCGCGGTGCAGGTGAGGGTGCTGCATCGAACCATGAGCCAGAGTTGTCGCTTTTCTTGACCTTTTCAATGTTGGCAGCGACAGTTTGCTGTGCGAATGAGGTTGACGCAAAAAGCGAGAATATAACGAGAGCTAAGATGCTTTTTTTCATTTGTTGAGATAATTGAAGTTGTCGAAGTTAGAGTTAGAGTATGCTATCTGCGGCTGCTGTGGCCCGTGCTGCTTCCGCCACGTGACGAGGAACCGCCGCCAAAGCTGCTGCGCGATGAGGAACCGCCACCAAAGCTGCTGCGCGATGAGGAACCGCTGCCGAAGCTGCTACGCGACGAAGAACTGCTGTTGTAGGTGCTGCGTGATGAGGAACGCGAGCTGCTGTTGGAACGGTAGTTGTATGAGTCGGAGCGAGAGGACCTGTTGTCGAATGAGCGAGTGGAGCTGTTTCTGTTGTTGTAGGACGAGCGGGAAGTGTTGCCATACGAGTTGCGTGCTGCGCCCGAAGAGTAGGTTTGTCTGTTGCTGTTGCGGGCTTCGCGTTGAGCCACACGGTTGTTGGCGACAGTGGCAGGTTTGGCATAGCGAGCGTTGCTGTAGCTGTTGCTGCGCGAGGAGGTTGCCGATGTGCTGTGACGGTTGCCGATGTTTCCTGTGCCGCTTACGCTGCCCCTCGGAGCCCGTCCGCCATTGTTAAGGTCTACGCCGCCACGTCGGACGGTGCTGCGTCCGGCAGCCGCTTTTCCGTTGGCGCTGCGCGAAGTGGGCATAGACAAGTTGGTGCGTCCAGTGTTGCCAAGATAGCGGTGGCCGAACCCGTTGTGTCCGTAGTAGTTCCAAGAACCATAGCCGTAAGGGTATCCCCATCCGTAGGGGTGTCCGTACCATGCGTAGTAGCTATATGGATAATAGTAGCTATAGGGGTAGAAGAAAGGATCCCATACGCACCACGGAGAGACCCATCCGTATCCCCAGTTCCAACCGAGGCCGAAACTCCAGTAGGGGCCTGCGCCCCAGCCGAACGAGAGCATCCAGTGGCTGCCGCCCCAGCCGGGGTAATACCAGCTGTTGTAGAACGGGCTGTACCAAGGATCCCAAGAATAGATGATGTTGGCGCCCCAGTAGCCGGGATTTTCGAAGCCGGACTGGGCCCTGCCGGAAAGAGACTTCATTCTGAGCGTGTCGCGTTTGGCTACAGAATCGGGATTGACGCCGATGAGGTCAACAATAATATCGTCGGTTTTCGTCACCACTGTCGAGTCGTGATAAGCCTTCGGAAGAGTAGGTTTTATTCCTTTTTGAGGGTTGGAATAGTAATTTTCGCTGTCGTCCGCAGATTGGGCAAAGAGGTTTGCGTTAACAGCCGACAATAAAAAAAGAGTGCATAAGATACTGGTTCTAAGCTTTTTCATTTGTCTTTATTTTATGTGTGTATAGTTTGTTTTCTTCAAATTCCTATTTATTTAGTATTTTTGCAAACCGAAATAATGTATGCAAAAGTACATTTTTTTACTTAAATGTAACGTATAAAATTCAAAAAAATTATAAACATCTACTATAAATGGCAAAAGATTTTCCGAAACGTAGTGAAAACTACTCCGAATGGTATAACGAACTTGTCGTCCGTGCCGATCTGGCCGAACAGAGTGCCGTGCGCGGCTGTATGGTCATCAAACCCTATGGCTATGCTATCTGGGAGAAGATGCAGCATCAGCTCGACAGCATGTTCAAGGCCACCGGCCATCAGAACGCCTACTTCCCCCTCTTCATCCACAAGAGTTTCCTGAGCCGTGAGGCTGAGCACGTCGAGGGTTTCGCCAAGGAGTGTGCCGTCCTCACCCACCCCCGCCTCATGAACGCCCCCGACGGCAGCGGTGTTGTCGTCGACCCCAGCGCCAAGCTCGAGGAAGAACTCATCGTCCGCCCCACCTCCG
>ODAI011423125.1_pt1 | contig 10693 bp, 6 predicted proteins | sample 1539321 | NCBI WGS metagenome assembly ODAI01 (sample SAMN02144231, study PRJEB22623) | gut metagenome | biome: sheep rumen | host: Ovis aries | place: New Zealand | reverse complement strand
GCGGCAGCCCTGAGCCGAAGGCTACGTTGACCGGAGAGAAGCACAGCCAGAACGGAAAAGACGCCCAAAGATGTGAAGATTTTAAAAGAAGAATAGTATAATACAAAATATTGTGGGATATCAATCAATCCATGGGATGATCAATTTCAGAAACGCTTACAATATTCCATGGGTCCAATGAAACACTGAGCTGTAAACAGCCTTGATCATCTGCATTTACATATTCTTTTTTTGTGGAATTCGCTTTTTCAGCTAATTGCCTTGTTTCTTCCCTGGTTGGAGGTTCCGGGCAGCCCATTCTCTGCCATAGAGGCAGAGCCCAGCCGTGTTCCTGATCCAAGGTTTCTATTTGTATTGCTGCATTTGGCGCTAATCCCGTGATGAAGTACGACACCGTAACAGGGGCGCCCATTTCCAATTCTTCCTGCGCTTTGCCGCGGTCAGGATAAGGGGACATGCTGACAGTGGAGGAAATGGGATAATGGCAGAGGATTGCCGCAAGTTTTCCTTCCTTTTTTGTGAAGAAAGCGTGATCGTCCCGATAAAGGAATGGAAACAGGCGTAGAGCAGTGATTTACCGCCACCCAGCCATGGGCGAAGGGGGAGGATTACACTTCCTTCATATATCGGCGCCGGCCTCCTTCATCAAAGTTGGGGGCCGCGATGGGGTCCCATTTGCTGCAAAGCGGCAGACATGCCTTTCCCTCGATCCGGACTTGAGTATGCTGTTTTCCTCCCTTACCAGAATAAGAAATCGTCTCCCCGCAGCTTCAGGATGGCTTCAATAAAAAAGAAATCAGCGTAGTTCATGGCGATATGATGATCCTTGCCGTGATAGGAGCCGGTGCAATGGGTCAAAATCGCGGGATACCCATCGCTCCAATCGGTGCAATGGGCTTCCAGCACTTTCAGGATATTTACGCCCGCTTCAAAGAAATCGTTCGCTTCCATGCCCTCCGTGATTTTTGCCAGTTCCAGCAGGCCGCAGGCGGCGATGGCTCCCGCACAGGCATCCTTGAGATCATCCTCCTGGGGCTGGCAGAAATCACACCGGGGAATCCAATCGTCCTGAATCTGGCTGATAAAATACCTTGCTGATTTCTTTGCCGTTTCCAAGTATTCCTGTTTTCTTGTATGCAGGAAGCTGAGCGTGAAGCCGTACAGCGCCCAGCTTTGTCCCCGGCTCCAGGATGAACCGGGCGCATAGCCCTGCCCGGCGGGAATGTCCTTCACTTCCATGGTGTCCGGATCAAAAATGACGATATGATTGCTGGACCCGTTTTCCCGAATAAAAACTTCATGGCGGTGTCTGCGTGAGCCATGGCGATTTTGCGGAACCGGGGATCGCCGGTAAAATCACTGGCCCAGTAGAGCAGGTTCAGGTTCATCATGCAGTCGATGATAGCCCAGCCCACGCAGTCCCCGTTTCAGGCGCGGATGAAGCCCAGGGGATTATATCTCCCTGCCAGCAGATTGGCGGCGGCCAAAGTCCGCTTGCGGCTCAAATCGTTTCCGGTCATGCGGAAATCGGCCCCGGCGGAAATCAGCCACATAAAGCCCACGTCATGGTGCAGATGATCATAGTCTTTGAAGGCATCGTCCAGCAGCTTTTCCGCGCGTTCCGCTTCTATCCGGTAAGCGTCCTCTCCTGTCAGGCGGTACATTTCCCACATTTCGCCGGGCCAGAAGCCGTTGGTCCACCAGCAGATGTCGTCAAAGGGGCCGGGCTGCCATTGGCCGTCCTTCACGGTGTAGGGGATAAAATCAAGACTTTGCGCCTTTTCCAAGGCCATGGGCATTTTCTGGATCAGCTTTTGAACGACGCTTTCCGTAAAGCCCATATATTGCATGCGCATTTCATCGAAGGTCATGTTCATGATTCCTTTCTTTTGAAATTGGGCCTCCCTATTCCCGGAGAGAAAAGGGAGGCCCAGCTTTATTTTAGGTTCAGATGAATCGATGCATTGGTTCTTATTCAGCCTTTGCCAGGTATTCAGTCAGCTGCGCCACCATGGCGTCAACCACCTGCTGGCCGCCGTTGGCCATCGCGGTTTCCAGGTTTTTCTGCAGCATTTCGGTCACGGTGCTATAGGAGGTGCCGTTGCCGTCGGTAGCGATGCCGTGAAGCTTCACGATGCTCACCAGGTCGGTGACGGCTTTGCACTGGGCAATGGCGGTGGACAGGTCGATATCAGAGGTGTTGAAGTTGAAGCCCAGCACCGGGTAGCTTACGAAAGGCGCTTCGGAATATTCCCAGGTACGGTATTCCAGGGTTTTGCCGGTGTAGGCCTGGGAAATCAGAGCGTACACGGGGTTCCAGGAGAAGCCGTAGCCGCCCAAGTCAGCGGAGTAGGAGGTGAGGGGCTTGTAGGTGCGGCCTTCGCCGTATTCAAAGTCCTTGCCTTCGATGCCCATCTGGATCAGGTCGTGGTTTTCCTGAGAGCCGAACATCCAGTTGAGGAAGTCCATGGTGGCGGGAATGTTCTTGCTGGTCACAGGCACGGCCCAGCCGTTGTTGCCGGCGCGGTTGGTGGGAATGATGCCTTCCTGCATTTCAGCCACTTCCTTCACATAGAGGAAATAGCCGATGTTTTCCCAACCGATGCCGAAGGAATTGGACTGTGTGGTTACGCTTTCCACATCGTCCAGGGTGCCGATGAAGGAAGCGGACAGGCCGGAATAGAAGGGAGTGCTGGCATCGGAGGAGCTCATGGAGTCGGGATCGATGTAGCCCGCTTCCTGCCACTTCTGGAAGGTGTCGTACCGCTTGGCGGCAAAGTCATAGTTCCAGCCTTCGGGGAAATCCTTGAACGCTTCATCGCCGGAGCCTTCCACCGCGTAGGAAGCAATTTTGCCATCCTTGATGTAGAACCATACGCTCAAACCGGCGGAGGACCACATCTGCAAGCCGGCCTGGGCAGAGCCGGGATAGGCTTCGCCGCGCAGGGTGCACAGCTGGAAGAAGCCGCGGGCGGAGGTGCAGGAGTAGGGCACATAGCCGTTGTCCTGAGCGGCCTGCCAGTACTGCTCCAGCTTTTCATAGCTGTCGATTTCACCGATGCCCCATTCGTTTGCCCAGTCCTGACGGTACCAGATCACGGGCAGGCCGTTGCCGTAGGTTTCAAACAGGGGGATGTAGCACATTTTGCCAAACCAGGTGTTGGCCTTCATGGTGTCCTCGGTGAAGCCAGCAGCCAGGCCGGGATAGGTGTCGGGATGGTTGAAGTATTCGCTCAGGTCGGCATAGTAGCCTTCCGCGGCCAGATCCTTCAGATGGATCCAGCTGGCGTCGAACACCAGGTCCCAATCGCTGCCGGAGGTGATTTCCAGATTCAGCTTGTCTTTATAATCAGAATGCTCTACCCAAGTGATGTCCAGGGCCACGTTGATATTGTCCTTGGTGCGGTTCAGGTACTCGGCGTACACATCGTCCCAGCCGGCGGGCTTAGGGCCTTTGTGCAAAATTTTAATGGTGCGGGTTTCCGTTTCGGCGGAAGCGAAAGAAACCATCGTCATGGCCATCACCAGAGCCATCACAAGAACCAGGATGCGCTTCATGCTCTTCATAGGGAATCCTCCTTCATTTTTGAACGGAACTGCGTCGTCCGTCCTGTTGGCTTCATTTTCGCAAAACGAAGGGCAATTGTAAAGTTCGTTTTCTTCCGAATTGGCACAAAAGGCAGAATTTACAGGGCAAAATACCATTTCTGAACGGAGTACAAAAAATGAAGTTCGTTTTTTAATGATAAAGCAAAAAGTGTACTGGACGATTTTGTGAATCGGCGCTATAATACAATTGCATTTGTTTGATTTGACAGATTGCATACCAAAAAGGAGGAATTCCGTGACTTCGCAGAAAACCGGTCTTGTTCACTTTTTAAAGAACAGCTACGCCTTGCGGCGATCCATGCTGCTGCACATGATCGTTTCCGCTGTTTTGTTTTTCGTGATTTTGGTTTTCGTTTTCCACACCACCGTGGTGCAAAGCAATGAAATGGAACTCAATGAAGCCCAGGCTTCCCTGACCCAGGCGCAAATGCTGAACGATACCTATCTTCGCAGCATATCCGATTATATGATCCAGGCCATGGACGCCTATGAAGTGCAGGGAACCCTGTACGGCACCACGTTTACCGAATATCTGTCCATCCGTTCCCGCAGCACCTATGAAACCCTGACGGACGTTTCCAATCTGATCAGCAGCGTGGAGCTGGTGAATTACAACACCCAAACCGTATTGGACGCGAACGGCAGATACAGCTTTGATAAATTCGGGGACAGCGAATTGCTGGAGCTTCTGGAAAAGTACACCCCTTCTTCCCGCACACGCATCTACTTTTATCCCCGCGTCATGAACACTGCTCCCACCAGAACGCGGACAAACAATAAATCGGTCATTTCCATTATTTTTTATTTTAACAAGGCAGGAGCCATGGTGGTCAATCTGGACGCGGCCACCTACCAAAAGCTCGTTCTTTCCAACTATGCCAACCAAATGACGGAATACACCCTGATCAACGAGGATGGCGCGGTTTTTGCGTCCTCCGATCCGGAAGCATTCGCTTCCGCCCCGCAGGCGGATGACATGATGCAGCAGGTGCGTTCCGCTGCCGCCGATCAGGGAGGCTTTCCCATTGAAAACGGCAAAAAAATGGTCCGCTACATCAAAAACGCGGGCATGGGCGTCACTTACCTGGCCGTCACGCAGCTGGACGGCATCTTTCCGGGCAGCAGGAATTTTTGGCATATCCTGATGCTGGGAGTCGTCTTCCTCATTTCCACGTTCCTGCTGTCCCTTGTTCTGGGCTGGATTTCCAGCAAGCCCATCCGCAGGCTGCATGAAACGGTCAGCAGCCAGATGCGGGACGACGCCGCGCCGCAGGATACCAATGAATTCCGCTTTATCGAAAACGCCTATCAAACCGTGGTGGAGAGCAACCAAACCCTGCGGGAAAAGGCGGAGGTGTACCAGCGGGAGCGGGAGGATCAATTGTTTTTGAACCTGATGAATCCCGCCACGCCTTCCCTGCGGCCCAGCGCGGCGGAGGTGGCCGAAATGGATGCGCTCCTGCCGGGCACGGAATACCGTGTGATCGCCCTGATGCCCGACCGCAAGCAGATCGCCCTGGAAACGGATGCACAAATGATCCGCAAAAAGCTGGCGGAAACCGTATGCGCTCTCCTGTCGTCCTTGGGCACGGTTCGCGCGGTGATGCCACCCTCCTTCCAGATGCTTTTCATTTTGAATTCATCCGGCCTCTTGGAAGCAGAGGAAACCGAAGCAATGAAGCGCGTGCTGCCCGCATGCCAAAGCGCGCTCCAGGGAAAGCCTGTTTACATGGGGGTTGGAAGCAAGGTCAACTCGCTGGATGATCTGGAAGCATCCTATACAGGCGCGGAGGAAGCGCTGGCTCAGGCGTATACGCGCCATCTGGATACCATGGTGTACGCCGATTCGCTGTCCTTCCCCGATATGCGGGATCAAGCGTATAATTTTGAAATGGACGCCATCATTGGCAAAGCAGTTCGCCACATGGATAAAAAAGAAGCGGAAAACGCCATTTCGCGTTATATCGAAGAAATTTCATATTATACGCACAGCCAGTTTGTGCGGAATCTGCTGCACCTGTCCGTCACCTTTTACAGCCTGGAAAACACTTTGCAAATCCCTGTGGACGATGTGAGCCGCAGCCTGGATATTTCCACCGTGATGCATTGGGACGCGGAGGACGCCAAGAATTTCTTCATTCGCAGGGCCAACCTGGATATTGCCCAGCTTGGCGATATGAAGCAGCAGCGCTCCAGCGACTATGAATTGGTGGAGCAGGTGAACGCCATGATCGAGGAAAACCTGTATAATCCGGATTTTTCCATCAATCAGGTGGCGGATCAATTCTCCTTCTCTGTGAATTATCTTCGCAGCCTGTATAAAAACGCCTGCGGGGAATCCCTGTCCGGACGCATTACCCGGCGCAAGCTGGAAACCGCATGCAGCCTGTTGGACAACACGGATGAAACCATCGAAAGCATCACCTCCCGATTGGGCTTTTCCACCCGGAATTATTTCTTCACCTTCTTTAAAAAGCACATGGGCATGACGCCTACCCAATACAGGAACAGGGAACAACAATAGAAATACAATATAAAAACCGGGACTGCCGCTTGTGAATGGCAGTCCCGACTTTTGTGTAGTTTTCAAGAAATGTTCAGCCTTTAACAGAGCCTACAGTCAAGCCTGCCACAAAATACTTTTGCAGGAAGGGATACAGCAGCACGATGGGCCCGATGGCCAGCATAATGGCCGCCATGCGGAAGGAATAGGTGGGCAGGCTGTCTTGCAGGGCGGCGGCCTCCTGGGGCAGGTTGGCCGCGTAATTGACCTGGCGCAGGATTCGCTGGATCAGGTATTGCAGAGTATAATACTGAGAATGATTTGTGTCGATGTACAGCAGGCACTTGTACCATTCGTTCCAATAGCTCAGGGCGTAAAACAGGCCGATGGTGGCGATGGCAGGCAGGGATACGGGCAGCATGATCTGCACCAGGATGCGCAGATCGCCCGCGCCGTCCACCTTGGCGGCCTCCCGCAGGGAATCGGGCACGCTGTTGAAGAAGTTGCGCATGAGCAGGATATTCCAGGCGTTGCACAGGCTGGGCAGCAGCAGCACCCAAATGGTATTCTGCAATTGCAGGAATTTGGTGATCAGCAGATAGGAAGGAACCAGGCCGCCGTTAAACAGCATGGTGAAGTAAATGAACAGGGCCACGCTGCCCCGGCTGCGGAAGGATTTCACCGACATGGCATAGGCCGCGGCGCAGGTAAGGATCATGGAGCAGAGGGTTCCGACCACCGTGGTAAAAATGGTCACGATGTAGGCGTTGCCGATGCCGCCATCCTTGAAGGCCAGGCGGTAAGCGTCCAGGGAAAATACCTTGGGCCACAGCTGATAACCGAATTTGTTCAGCGCCACCTCCTGGGTAAAGGAAGCGGACAGCACCAGAATAAAGGGCACAATGGCAAAAATGGCAAACAGGGTGATGAATGCATAGAAGAAGGTGCTCAGCGCCTTATCGCCGCCGGAGGTATGAATTTTTTGTTTATGCATCACAGCCTGAGACATGATTTTTTCCTCCTCACTTTTTTCTGAAAAAGGGATCATCAGGAAATCAACGATCATGATTCCCCATTTATGGCTTTCTTGGAAGGGGGTCTGGGGGAAACCACTCTTTGGACTGCAAAGAATGGTTTCCTCCAGAAAACTTTCGTTTTCTTAGAACAGCGCGGAGTCCGGCTCCACCTTGCGGGCCAGGGCGTTGGTGCCCAGCACGATCAGCAGGCCCATCACGGACTGACACAGGCTGACGGCGGTGGATTGGCCGATATTGGTGGATTCCACCAGCATCCGGTACACATAGGTATCGATCACGTCCGTGGTCTTATACAGCAGGGTATTGGAGCCCACCAGGTTGTAGATCATGCCGAAGTCGCCGTTAAAAATCTTGCCTACGTTCATGATGAACAGCAGCATGGCGGTGGTGCGCAGCACGGGCAGGGTGATGTACCAAATGCACTGGGCGCGGCTGGCCCCGTCAATGCGGGCCGCCTCATAAATGCTCTGGTCGATGCCGGTGATGGTAGCCAGGTATACAATGGAGCCGTAGCCCGCCCCCTGCCATACCCGCAGAATGGTGAGCAGAGTGGGCCATACACTGGCGTTCTGAAAGAAATTGATTTTCTTGCCGCCCAGGGATACGATGATGTTGTTCACGAAGCCGTTATTGGTTTTCAGCAGCGATTCGCACAGCAGCGCGATGACCGTCCAGGAAATAAAATGGGGGAGGATCACCACGGACTGCACCGTCTTTTTATAAATCTTCCCGTGGATTTCCGAAATGGCGATGGCAATGATGATGGAGAAAAACATGGTGGCCACGATGAACATGACGTTCAGCACCACGGTGTTATAGGTCACGTTCAGGAAATTGGTGGAGCCAAAGAAGGCTTCAAAGTTTTTCAGCCCCACCCATTCGCTTCCCCACAAACCGGCCACCGCTGAATACTTTTTGAAAGCCACCACCAGGTAAACCAGCGGCGTGTAGGCAAAGACCAGAAACCAGATGATCATGGGCAGACACAGCAGGCACAGCGCCTTGTTGTTCTTTAGATCATACTTGATATTGCTGAACCATCCCGTTTTCTTTTTGCCCGTTTTCAGGGCGACGGTTTTTGTGGACATGCTCATTCCTCCTTGCGTGGCTTCCCGTTTTCTTCTGCACCCATTATGGCAAAGGAAGCCTCCAAAATCTACTCGAAATAGTAAGGATTTGTTTTTTCCTGCATTTTTCGCACGTCAGAGGAATCAGAGTGTTATTTTTCACAGTTTGAATTGTAAAGATTCGCAGTTTTCTTACCGGTCTATCCCTGCTACAATATCCTTGATGAAAAATGAAAGGGTGATTCTCTATGCCTTTCAAAACAAAAGAATCCATTTGCCCCGGGTGGGTGGAGGAGCAAGGCGTTTTCTCTTATCCGGCAGCCCCGGACGCCAAAGGCTTTACCCCCTGGGGCTTTGACCGGAAGCATGACGCCTCCCTGGATATGCTGGACTGGGAAGGATTTGAGTGCGAAGCGGAAATGGAAGCGGACGGCGATGCGGTCTTGGAAGCGGGCTTTGCCGACGGCAGAATCTGCGCTGCTTCTTTTCCATTACCAAAAGGCAGGCACCGCTTCTTTCTTTCCCTGAACGCTTTCGATCTGCCCACAGTCAGCGGCAACATCTGGCGCTTCTTCAATGCATTCAAGGTGTCGGGCTGTAAGCCTCTTTCTATCACAGCCCTTCGCAGCCGTTCTTTGTTCGTTTGGTGCGATGTCCGGGGCAAAAGCGCTTTGCCGGGCCATAGCGTTTCCTATCAGACGTCCGTCACCAACTGTATGGAAAAAGCCGCTTTTGTGAACGTGAAGCAGATTTGCGGCGGCTGGGAAAGCATGTTTGCTGTGTGCGAACCGGCTGTCTTTTCTTTGGAAGCAAATGAAACCAAACAAATAACGATCACCCTGACTGTACCCCAGGATATGCCGACAGGAGGTCATGAAAAAACACAGCTTCGCTTTACCGCCAACGGGGAAACGGACGCTGCCGCCGTCCTCACCCTGTACACCATGAGCGCACTGTCCCATCCCTATATCTATCACGACCGGCAGGGCTGGCGCGATGCAGCCCGAAGGGGCCAAACCCTGCCGCAATTCCGGCAAAGCTACGATACCTATTTGAAAGACGCCGATGCCTGGGAAATCACTTTGCCGGAAGACTGCAAGCCCTATTGCTACGCCACCCAGCAGGAACACTTTTTCATGAGCTGCGCCTATGCCTATGCCATGACGGGGGAAAAGCGGTATGCGGAAAAAATCGCCGCCTTTTTCCGTTTGTTTGCCCCGGCCTACCTGATCCGTCAGCGGGGATGCAGCCAAAGCTATGTGCAGGAGGGGCATTTCTTCCAACACTTGGCCATCAGCTACGATATCATTCACGACGCGTGTGTGCTGACCGAAAAAGAGCATGAACAAATCGAAGCGTGTTTCCGTTTCTATATGGAGGTATTGGATCAGCACCTGAAAAGCGGCCATACCTCCAATTGGCTGCTCAGCGAAATCACCGGGGCGCTGTACTGCGCCTTTTCCCTTCAGGACCCGGAGCGCATCCACCGTTTTGCCTTTGGCAACGGCGGCAGCCAGCAGCAATTGATCCGGGGCACGTTCAACGATGGCTGGTGGCATGAATGCTCCGTCAGCTATAACACCTGGGTGTCCAGCATGCTGCTGCACACGGCCCGGGCCCTTCGCCTGCTGGGCATCGATTGGGTGCATAAAGCTTTTCCCGTATCCTACAGCCGTTTCCATGACGCCACATGGATGGGCCAGGCCGCGCCCCTGCGCTTTGATATGGATAACGAGCGCCGGGGCGGAAACACGCGCGTCAGCATCCGCATCAAGGATATTTTCGACGCGCCGCTGCCCTATCTGGACACCCGGGGCGTGATCTTCGGCATGTGCGACAGCTATGAGCGGCGCTTGGAGGGGATCCATTTTGGCTCCACCTACGAGCTGGCCTATCAGTATTACCGTGATCCCCGGTACGCCGCCGTGATCCGCGCCATGGACACCCAGGACTGCGTTTTTGGCGTGGAGGATTTGCCCGAAGCGCAGTTGGGCCTTGGCGGAAACGCTCACTCCGATAACATCGGCATTGCCATGCTGCGCTCCCAGGCGCCGGGCCGAAAGCCTTTGGAGCAGATTCAGGCGGTGCTGCGCTACGGCTCCCATGGCTATGCCCACGGACACTTTGACCGGGCGTCGCTGCTGTCCGTCATGCGGTATGGCCGCTCCTTCTTCAATCCCGAATGCACCTGGTGGGGCTATCCCCATTTCATGTATAAATTCTATGTGCAGAATTCCATGATCAAAAACATGGTGGCGGTGGATGAAAAGCACCAGAACGTGGCGGACAGCAAGCTGATTTTGTTTGCCGGAGGCAAAAAGCTCCAGGCCGCCTGCGTGGAAACGGAGGTCACCTGGAGCTATCCCCCCTATGGCGGCATGGTGTACGACGAAAACGAATCCCTGCAGGAACGCTGCCGCTATAACGGCTGTTCCCTGAAAGTGCCTGAAAACGCCCCAGCCTTCGGCCAGGTAACT
>ODAI011108822.1_pt1 | contig 10693 bp, 8 predicted proteins | sample 1539321 | NCBI WGS metagenome assembly ODAI01 (sample SAMN02144231, study PRJEB22623) | gut metagenome | biome: sheep rumen | host: Ovis aries | place: New Zealand | reverse complement strand
GCTTAAAACATGGAGTTCGCAAAAACGCCATCGCAAACGCGAAGAACTTTCTAAAAGAGGGTGATTCACCTGAGAAAATCGCGTGTTGCTGTTCTCTTTCACTGGCGCAAGTGCTTGCCCTCAAAGAAGAGCTTGAACGCGAGACTGCCGTTGTCAAACAGGCTCGGAGTTACAACTAAAGCAACAACCTTAATCTATTTCTTTCCCATTCCCCCAGCATCCATGCTATAATATCCTCATGAAAAGATTCTTCTATATAATAGCATTTCTCGCCCTCACGACATTCGCTTTCGCCGAGAAAATCACCGCAAGCAAGCAGGGCGGGGCTAGCTCAATTCCAATCGAATATGAGTATTTCGTAAAAAAAGGCGATAAAAATCGCATGAGAAGAATTTCCGCGCAGGGAATGAGCGAGTGCGAGCTTACAGTGGAGAGTCTGGACTGGAATAGGGCTGAGTTCAGTTTTTAAATATGTATTACCTTATATCAATATAGAATCTCTTGAGGTAAATCGAGCGGTTCTTTGCTTTTTTCCAGTATTTACTTGCTGGATAGAGCTTTACTAGCGTGTCATAAGAGTCCACAGCAGAACGGATGTTCTTTACGCTGCTGTTGCTTTCCCAAATCTGACCCAGAAGATAAAGTGCTTCATCGAGCCGAGTTGATGCCGTGTTGTAATACTGCTGTGCTTCTGTCAGGGCAAGCTCGTAGTTTTTTTCCTCAAAGTCTTTCTTTGCTTTTTCAAGAAGTGACTCGTCGGCTGCCACAGAGCTGTCTTCCACGATGACGACAGGCTCGCTTAAAATCGGGCTTTCTTCGACTGGTGCGCTCTGAGAAGAGACAGGCGTATAATTGAAAGCTTGTGCATCCGGGGCTTTTTCTGCTGTTTCGGAATCCGGCTGATTTTTTGCACTTTCAACAGCAGGTTCTCGCGTTTCTTTTGAAGACTCTGCTGTTGAGTCAGTGTTCTGAATTACTGTCTTGATGTTGCTTTCTGGAACTGCGGCTGAAATCTGCGTAGCTGCGGTTGCTGTAACTGGAGCCGTTGAGGCGGCAGGAGCTGTTGTGGCTGGAGCAGAGCTTTTTTCTGATGCTGCCATAGATTCGCTTCCTGCGGATTTTGCGCTTTCGGCAGGAGTTTTTTGTTCCGGAACTTTCTGATCCGTGCCTTTCTGAGCCGGAGTTTTATTCTCTGTTGATTTTTCCTGCTGAGTCTGAGCTATTTTTTTCTGAGAATCTTCTTTTGGTGAGTCGGTTTCCTTCTGCTCCGAAATTGCCTTTTCGTCCGCTGCTTTTTCGTTTGCACGGTCGATTCTTCGCTGCGGTTTTGCAGGAATTATATCAGCGTAAGAAGGTGCTTTGACTCTTCCTGCGCTTCTTGCGCTCAGAACTTCGACTTCAAGGTAATCATCGATATATTCACCTGTGAGCGCATCATTTTTGTAGAAGTGGAGTAGTGTTTTTCCGGCTTTTTTTGCACGGAGCACGAATGTTGTGTTGCCTGTTCCGAGCTTTCGGCCAAAATAATTGAAAATCGGAGTTTTTTCAGTCTCTCCGATATAAATCCAGCCTGTTCCAGGATATGTTACATCAAGGTACTGGCTGAGTTTTACTTTGACTGAGCGAGAAGGAACGATTGGCTTTTCGGCCTCCGCCTTGATTTCTTCGATAACTTCATCATCCTCGGTCGGGGCTGCTGTTTCAACAGGGGCAGGGGCTGCTTGTGCCTGTTCTTTTGGCTCAGCTTTTTCAGTTTTTTCGGATTTTTTTGTATTTTTTGGAACTGCCGGAAGAGCTGCGGCCGCAATTGCTGCTTTATCAGCTTGTGGAGCGGGAGCTGTTTTAACTTCTGGCTTCGGCTCTGTTTTCGGTAAATCTTTGACCTTTACATCCGGCTCTTCGAGAATCTTATATTCTGAAACCTTGTTCTTTTCGTCTGTTGTCGGTGCTTCTCCGCCGTCTTTTTCAAGGTTTGAATCTTCTGCACTTACTTTTTCTGTGTTATTTTGTGAATCTGATTTGTTTTCTGACGATGAATTTTCTTCTGAATCTGAGTTTGCATTGTTTTTTGAATCTGTTTCGTTCGATTGCTCTGCATTTTCTTTAGTTGAAGAGTCTGAAACTGTATTTGCTTTTGATTCTGCTGGCTTTTTATTATTGTCGATTATTGTTGCTTTTGCTCTGCTTGGGGCTGTTGAGACGAATGCGATTCCTGTTATTCCGCCTAATTTTTCATCTGAAGCGGATTTTTCGCCTGTTTTTTTATCCGCATCTTCTGAATCTGATTTTCCGTCAGTTTTTTCATCTGAATCTGATTTTTCTGCCGAAACTTCGACTTCCGGTTCTTTCTGAATTACTGAGTTTTCCTCTTCTGTTTCATTATCTGATTTTTCTGGAGTCACTTCCTCGGTTGAAGATTCTTCTTCTGAAGGCCCTTCAACGGCTTCTTCTTCGGATTTTGGACTTGCCGCATTTATTTGCTCTGCGATTTCGTTCGCCACTTCCTCTTGCTTTTGATTCAGTGTGTCATCAGCTTTTTCGGGCTGAGTTGGAACATTTGTTGAGCCACAAGATGTGAGAAATACTGAAATAGATATGAAGATTGCTGCCAGAAAAACTTTTTTCATTATGGAGCCGCTCCTGTTATATCATCGACAATTTTATCATTAGCCTTTTCAAGCTCTTTCATTGTTTCTTCTTCGGGATATGTGAACCACTTGTTGATTTCTTCCTGAGACCACTGATTTTCTGTGATTCTGTTAGGGTAGTATTCTTTTTCGATGTCCGGCGGGTCTGGCGGAAGAACAGGATTGTCGGCCGTAAATGGCTCTGCCTGAGGAATCTCAGTTTTTTTGACTGGGGAAGTTTGAATCATGAGGATTATAAGACCTGCGAAAAACAGGAACACTACTATTCCGATGACCGCGAACAAAAGCGGCTTTTCGTGAGTCAAATCTGATAAACTGTCCTTTATATCGTCAAAATCAATCATTTTATGCCTCTTGTGGTTTTTCGGCTTCTTCCGTTACTGATGATTTTTCAGCTTCGGCCTCTGCCGCGGCTTTTTCTGCTTCTTTCTGAGCCTTTGCTTCGGCTCTGGCCCGTTTGGCGGCTTCTTTCTGCTCCTCGTTATATTTTTCGATAACAGGATCTGTGATTGTGCCGTCCGGGTTGTGGATTCGCTTTTCTGGGCGAGGTGGAATTACGACACCTTCCTCAACAGGAACATCTTCCTCGACGAATTCTTCTGTCGTGTCATAAGTCGTATCTGTCGAGATATCTTTTTCGAGGCTGATTGTGATGATTTTACTGACTCCCGACTCCTGCATCGTTACACCGAGCATAGTGCTTGCGCCCATAACGGTTTTCTTGTTGTGGGTGATGACGATGTACTGAGAAAGTTTTGCGAATGAGCGGAGTGCTGTGACAAAGCTCGTGACATTCTTGTCGTCCAGAGCCGCATCAATCTCGTCCAAAAGACAGAATGGAGAAGGTCGTACCTGATATGTCGCAAAGAGAAGGGCAACAGCCGTCATTGTTTTTTCACCACCCGAAAGAAGGGCGATGTTCTGCAATTTCTTTCCTGGCGGCTCCGCATAGATGTCGATGCCGGAAGTAAGTACATTCTGCGGGTCAGTGAGCCTAAGCTCGCCACGGCCACCGTTGAAGAGTCGGCGGAACATGTTGTGGAAATTCTTTTTGATTTTATTGTATGTCGAAATGAACATTTCGGTTGATTTCGACTTGATTTCTTCGGAAACGCGCAGAAGATTTTCGAGGGACTTGTTGGTGTCGTCGAAACTTGCCTGCAATTTTTCGTATCGCTCTTTCTGCTCGCCGAATTCTTCTGGTGCCATGAGGTTGACCGAGCCAAGATCAGCGAGTGCTTTTCGTGAGTCAGAAAGTTTTTCGCGCAAGACAACTGAAGGAGTGTTGATTTTGTACATGCGCTCCTCAAATTCCATGAGGTCGCGTGAGTGTGTTTCGATGAAGTTCTGCTTGATGTTGCGGATGTCGTTCTCGCTTGTTACCAGATCAAGTGTGAGCTTTTCGTACTGAGACTGATATTTCTGCTGCTCCTCGCGTTTTTTGTCCAGAGCATTCTTTTTGCCGCTGACAGAGGTGTTGCATCTTTTGATTTCCTCGTCGAGATTGCCCATAGTTTCGGCACATTCCCGGCCGCGTCTTTCAATGTCGCCCAAAGCTTCATCCAAATCAGAAAGCCGTTCTTCCAAATCTTCCTGATTCTTCTGCTCCAGATACAAGTCCTGCTCGTTCTGGCGGAGGGCGTTCTGCTCGCTCGTGAGATTTCGTTTTAAAAGCTCGGCTGTCTGCTTTGCATTGAAAATCTGCTGCTGCATCTGAGCCTCAGAGACTCGGAGCTGCCCCAGAGTTTCCTTGTACTCGTTGATTTTACCAATAAGAAGGATGTTCTCTGCCTTGTAGCCGTCGATTCGTTCTCGGATTGTGGCGATTTTCTGCAAATTTTCCTGAATATTGCGGTCGATGTTTCGCTTTTTGGTGATGATACCTTCAGGAGAGAGGAAGTCATCGATGAAATTCGGTGTGGTTGATGCGTAATTCTGAACAGCCCCTTCGATTTCCTTTACGAGTGAAGCAACTTCATCGAGTGCTTTGATTGCATCTTTTGCGAAATTCTCATTTTCGTCATCTGAGTGACCTTTGAGAGAAGCATAGTCCGTGAAGATGTTGCGGCGACCTTCTGCATAGACTTTGAGCTTACCGACCAGAGAATCCAAATCTTCCTTAGCCTTTTTGCTTGCCGCAGATGAGAATCCTGAGTCCTTGAGCTTTGCGTCAAGCTCTGTAACGATATCCTCAGTGATTGCCTCAAGCTCTTTCTGGAAATTCTCGCGCTCTGTGTCGAGGTTTTTGATTTCTGTCTCGCTTTCGCTGACTTTCTGCTCGTTCGTGCTTATCTGGTTCTGGGAAGTGTTGATATTCTGCACGAAAGATTCGATGTTCTGCTTAACTTCCTCAATCTGCTTTGTCTTTGAGTGAAGGTCAGCATCCTGGTCAGCGATTTCTTCGTTGATTTCGTCGATTCGTTCCTGAATTGAACGCTGTTTGAGTTCCAGAGTACCGATTTTCTCGCGGTTTGTTCGTGCCTGCTCGTTCAAAAGCTTCTGCTGGTCGAGTTTGTTTGTCTTTTCGGTCTGGATTCGGACAAGCTCCATCTGAAGCTCGCCCATCTTTGCCTGCAATTCCTTGATTTTGTCGCTGTTTTCTGTGAGCGTGTTAAGGATTTCATCAATTTCGGCCTGAACTGCGTTGCGTTTTTCGGCGATTTCTTCTTTTGCCTGAGTCTGGCGTGCTTGATTCTGAACGAAGTCCTTTAATTTGAGAAGCTGAATATCAAGCTCGAAGTTGAAAATTGCTTCCTTAAGCTCGCGGTATTTGATTGTTTTTTCGCTCTGGACTTTTAAAGTCTCGTAGCTTCGTTTGTTTTCTGCGAGGGCGACTTCAATCTGGGCAAGGTTCTGCCTTGTTCGCTCAAGCTCGCGCTCTGCTTCGGCAACTTCGGCCTTGCTTCGGGAAATTCCTGCCGCTTCCTCAAAAAGATAACGGCGGTCTTCCGGTTTGCTCGAAAGAATCTGGTCGATTTTGCCCTGTTCCATGACGGAGTAGGCTGCCTTTCCGACACCTGTATCCATGAACAAGCGGCGGACGGCCGTAGCTCCTACCTGCTTGTTGTTGATATAATATTCGTTCTCGCCTGAGCGGTAAAGACGGCGTTTGAGTGTGATTTCTGAAGGCGTGACATCGGCATCGTCAAATTTGAGAAGTCCGTTTTCGTTCGCAAGGGTAAGCGAAACTTCGGCAATATTAAGCGGCGGACGAGTCTCAGTACCGTTAAAAATGACCGATTCCATTGTGTCTGCACGGAGATTCTTTGCCTTGTTCTCCGCAAGAACCCATTTTACAGCATCGACTACATTGCTCTTTCCACAGCCGTTTGGCCCCAAAAGCGCGGTGATGCCGTCGGCAAATTCGACATGGGTTTTGTCGGCGAAAGATTTAAATCCGAAAATGTCAAGACTTTTTAGAAACACAAGGAAACCTCAAATTTTGAAATAGTAGCTAATACTATAGCATGAAATATGTATGTAGTTCAATAATTTGGAAGTTCTCACGGAGAACACAGAGTTCACAGAGAAAAACTCTGTGCTCTCCTTAGCTCTGTGAGGAATTTTCGTTGTTTAGTTCGTTCGGGTCAATCAGTTTGCCTTTGTAGAGCATTCTCGGATAAACGGTGATTTTGAGTTTCTTTTCGATTGCGGCATATTTGCGCATTTCAAAGCCGTCACCGATTACGATGTTGATTCCTGTCTTTCCCATGCGCGCCGTGCGGCCAGCCCGATGAATGAAAAAGTCGTCATCGCTCGGCATGTCCATCTGAATTACATGGCTGATGTTTGGAATGTCCATTCCGCGTGCCACAAGGTCGCTCGTTACGAGAATCTTGATTTTGCCGCTTCTGAACTTGTCTATCGTTGCTTTTCGCTCAACTTTGTCGGTCTTTGCCGTGAGCGCGTAACATTCGATGTTCTTGAACTTTAATTTCGCTACGATGTTTGCTACCTGATCGAGCTTTGAAGTGAAAATCAGTGCTTTCTCAGGCTTTTCGGCGTTCAAAAGGCTCCTGAGGGTGTCGATTTTGTTTCTGGTTTCAGAAAAAAGTGCAAGATGCGTGATTCTTTTGCGGAGAACATCTTCTGGCGGCAAAAAGAGCGTTTTGAGGTCGCTTTCCGTCGTGCCGTTCTGCTTGATTCTTGTTTCCTGCAGCGTTTTTTGTGTTGTTTGTGTGATTGTCGCGCTTGCCGCAATGAGCTGAATATCTTTTTTCATTGCGCAGATGAGGTCTAGGGTTTCTTCCTGCATTTCTTTTGCAAGAAGACGGTCAACTTCATCCAGGACAACTGCGACGGCTCCGTCCAGCTTGAGTTTTTTAAGATGGAAAAGCTCAAGAAGGCGGGCAGGACCTCCGATTACGACAAGAGGCTTTTCTTTGAGAAGCTCAACCTGTCTTTTGATTGGTGCTCCGCCCACGAGAAGGGCTGCCTTGCAATCAGAAACAAGCTGAACCTGAGTCTTGATTTGGGATGCAAGTTCGATTGTCGGTGATATGATTACGATTTTGACTTCTTTTTTTGGATTTTCGAGTTTTTCGACTTTCTGCAAAAGTGGCAGAAGATATGCGAGTGTCTTTCCAGTTCCTGTCTCGCTCTGAAAAAGAAGGGAAGTGCCGGCAAAAAGTTCCGGGATTGCCTGTGACTGCACGGCAGTTGGCTCTGTGATTTGCCGTGAAGCAAGCCGTTCGATATAAATGTCTTCGATATTGAGTTCTGAAAATGTCTTGATAGGATCCATATCCTAATACTATAGCAGAGAATAGGAAAATTTGCTACAATTTAATGGCCTATGAAAATCGGTATTGATACTTTTGGTTGCGAACACGGGCGAAGTGGCAGCGGCTCATACTTGAGTTCCATTTCTCAGAAATTTCAGAACACAGAAGATGTTAAGTTTGAGCTTTTTGGTGCGGAAATTGACCGTTATACCTACGGTCGTGATTCAAACATCGGCTTTGAGTCTGTGCTTTTACCTGATACCGAACGCGCCGAAAAGGGCTGGCATATCCTTGTCTGCAACGCATTTGCCAAAAAACAAAAGTATGATGTCATGCTTTTTCCGGCATCAACTTATGCAATGCCGCTTGTTTTTCCTACTCCTTCTGTAGCCGTCGTGAACGATATTGTCTCCGAACTTTTTGCGACAAAAACTTTAGCCGAGCGAATCAGAATCAAGTTCTGCCTCAGAAATGTCAATAAGATAATCGCTCCGAGCATGTATGTCAAAAAAGACCTCAAACGGCTCGGAATCAACCAGAATAAAATCTCTGTCGTCCACAGCGGAATAAATCATTCTCTTTTTTATCAGCGCGAGATTATTACTTCCGAGGCTGAGATGATAAAACCGTTCGCAATACGCCGGCCTTATTTCCTGTATGCCTCAACGATGTCTTCTCCTCTTAAACGGCATGTTGAGCTTATAAAAGCGTTCGAGGTTTTCAAAAGAAAAACTAATCTTCCGCACAGGCTTGTTCTTGCGGGCAGTGAAGGTCAGTGCTCCGAGGCAATCAAAAAAGCCGCAATTACTTCTCAATACGCATCAGATATTTTCATCACAGGCTATTTCCCGCATGAAAGTTTTCCTGCTCTTTACGCGGGAAGTGACGGGTGCTTGTTCCCTTCCGAAATCGAGGGAGTAGGGCTTCCTGTTCTTGAGGCCATGGCAACTGGAATCCCTGTCGCATGTTCAAAAAGTGGCGCGCTGCAGGAAATTGCCGGAGACAAAGCCATTCTTTTTGACAGCTCGAACATCGATGACATGGCGGCCGCCATCGAAAAAATTGCGACAGACAACAAGCTTCGCAAAAAAATGATAAAAGAAGGAATTGAGTGGGCGCAGAAATTCGACTGGCAGCAAACCGCTGATGACACGCTCGAAGTTTTGAAATCCGTGATAAATAAATAGATGGGAAAAAAAACTGCCCTGCAAGGATGCAGGGCCAAAGCCAGAGAATTTTCGTTAGAAAATTCTCGTACGAATCAAAAAATTACAGGAGGTAATTTTTTGTTCGGTTTAGTCTTCAACTGCTACACCCAAGTGTTTTTTCTGGAATTTCTTGAGCATTGCAACACCGTTGCGTTTGCCGTTGTATACATAACCGCCATCCCAGTATTCGAGGGCTGCGAAAAGGGCGTTACCACCGTCCTGATCGTCTGATTTCTTTGTGCGGAATGAAACATAGTTTGCCAATTCCTCGAAATCTGAGTCGTGGAGTGCCTGCAATCGTTTGCGGTTGAATTCGTTCCATTTTTCCAAATCTTTGAAGCCTTCGCCTTCGTCCTGTACGATGAGGTGAGCGTGTGAAGGGCTGAATGAATACCAAACCTTAACCTTTTTGTTGATGTCGCAGCCGTTACCGTGTTTTACAGCGTTTTTGATAACCTCGGAAATCTGCTGCTCAAGAAGGTTGATTTCTTTGATTTCAAGTGGTGCTGACTGAACAATAAGAAGTGTGAAATAGCGAATCTGGCGGAAATCTGATGGGAATTCCTTGTAGAGCATGTTCGTTGTGTCGAACAACGGATCGTTGTCGTCTGAACGCAATTCTTTAATCTGTTCCATTACTGTTTACCTCACTTATTATTCGTTTACCATGAGAAGTGCTTCCTCAACGCTGTTTGCGATAGGGAAGTAGCCCATAAGTTTTGTAAGTTCGATGACCTTCTTTACAGAGCCATGAATGTTTGAGATTGCAAGTTTGAGATTCATCTTCTTGATTGTAGAGCAGATGTAAATCAACGCACCGATTCCAGACGAGTCGATGTAGTCTACCTGCTCAAGGTTGATGATGAAGCTCTTTACATTCTTCTCAAGCATTTTCATGACGAGTTCCTTTAGTTTATAGGAGTTGTAAAGATCCATTTCGCCGTTTACATCGATGATATAAACTTCTCCATTCTTTCTAATTTTCAGTTCCATAAATTTTAACTCCTTTAGTTACTGAATTTTAATCACAAGAAGTGTCTGGTCATCGCGCAGCGTTTCGTTGCCAACGAACTTCTTGATATCTGTTTTTACCAGGTTGGCAATATCCTTACCTGGCAATTTAGCATTCGCCTTTATGATATTAGTCAAGCTCGCAAGGGAATATTGCTGCCCCTGTGCATTAAGAGCTTCGACCAAACCATCAGTATAACATATTATAATGTCTCCTTGGCTCGCTGTAAACTCTATATCCTTATAACTTGTTGTTTTTTCGATGCCGATTGGCTCACAAGTTGCAGATATTTTTTCTACAGCGTCCTTAGCTACATTATAACGATAAACAGGAACACTTCCACCTGTTGAAAGCTGGAATTTTCGTTTTGTAGGATCGTAGTTGATGAGCGCGACCGATGCGAAGTGGTCTGCGTTCGGCTCGCTACAGATGCCCCTGTTAGCCCAGCTCAAGATTGTTCCTGCTGTCTGCGTTGTGTTGACGATAAGGCGGAACATGGCACGAATCATTGCCATTACAAGCAATGAGTTCATTCCCTTTCCTGCGACATCCATCACGATGAATGCTATTCTGTCCTGCCGTGCCGGGATTACATCGTAGATGTCTGAACAAACGCCGGAAGTGTGCTCCGCGTAAGTTCCGATGTTAAGCCCAGCAAGCGGAGGAAGTTTTTTTGGAAGAAGCGAAAGCTGAATGTTTGATGCAATGTCCGCTTCTTTTGTAAGTTCCTGTTTTTCAGTGTATTGTTTGAAGTTAAGAACTGTTTTTAATGCGGCTTCGGCAAATCCTGCGAGTGTCTGTGCCCAGTCGAATTCCTGATCTCCGAACGGGTCAACGCCAGGGTTGCGCGAAAGTGCAAGAACTCCTACTACGACATCTTTGTCTGGCATTCGGAGCGGAAGGAAAATATAGCTTCCCAATTTAAGAAAATCTTCTGGCCCGTTCTCAAAAATACGGTCATCCATCTTTGGAACAGGAATAAGCTCTGCTTTTCCGGCCGTAGCGACTTCACCAAAAATGTTGTCGCGGAGAGGGAACTGCGCATATTTGAAACTTGTCGAGACTCTGAGTGGCTTGTGCGGCAAGTCGTCAGGCAATTTG
>ODAI012140647.1_pt1 | contig 10694 bp, 13 predicted proteins | sample 1539321 | NCBI WGS metagenome assembly ODAI01 (sample SAMN02144231, study PRJEB22623) | gut metagenome | biome: sheep rumen | host: Ovis aries | place: New Zealand | reverse complement strand
TTCTGTCCTGACCTTCCACTGCGGCGAACGAATCTGTTTCCGTTCGTCGCTACGCTCCTCTCGGAAACAGATTCGTTTTTCGCTTTTCTAGTCTCACATCATTGACAAATGGACATTTTCTGAGCTGTATTTCAGCTGTCCGGATCTCTTGAAAAAATTCGTTTCTATCGGAGATTAGAAAAAAGAATGAAAATTTTGTGAAATTCACATAAAAATAATAAAAATTTCAAAAAATACTTGTAAATTTTAATGCTGTATGGTATAATATGTATATCAAGGACTTATGTCCGATCGAAAGGAATGATCAAAGCAATGAAGGTTCAGATCACAGCAAAAAAAATGCAGTTAAGTCCGAGCTTCAACGAATATGCAGAGGAAAGACTTTCCTCAAAGCTCGACAAGTTCTTCGGCAGTGAGGCAAAAGCCAAGATAATACTTAGCTCCATCAAAAATAAGATCATTTTGGAATTGACCGTTGAGTATAACGGAATGATCTTCCGCGCGGAACAGTCCGCAGAGGATAAGAACGATGCCCTCGATTCTTGCATCGACAAGATCGTTCGCCAGATCAGAAAAAACAAGACACGCCTCGCTAAACAGCTCCGCGACAGCACATTCACAGACAAGTTCGAGACTGTTCCGGACGAACAGGTGGATTATGAGGTAATCAAACATAAAAAATTCGAGCTTCGCCCGATGTCCGTAGAAGAAGCGATACTACAGATGAATCTGCTCGGCCATACGTTCTTTATGTTCAAGAATGCTGAAACAGGCGATGTAAACGTGGTTTATAAAAGAGCCGACGAAAATTACGCCGTTCTTGAACCAAGCAAATAAGTTCTCAGGCATCTCCGTTAAACCGGAGATGCTTTAGTTTTCGGAGCTCCTGCTCATTACCTGCTTATGAAGATCAATACAATCAAAAAACTGAAGCCGGCGGTATGGGCAGCCTTCGCGATATATACCGCGGTTATGCTGTGGCTGCTTATATTCCAAAGGCTTTTGGCCGGAAGTTTCGTATCGGCGGAGCTTCCTGACAGATTCCAGTTTATCCCGTTCAGGACTGTTTCTGAATTGGCGGAGATGTTAAGTGCATTCTCAATCAATGACTTCGCATTCAGAAATATTGCAGGCAACATTGTGCTTTTTATCCCGATCGGGATATTCCTGCCTGTTTTATTCCGCAGTCAGCGGAAATTTCTTTTTATGCTGACAACAACAGTTATCACGATCTGCCTGATCGAGCTTATCCAGGCATTAACAGCCCTTGGTACCTGCGATATTGACGATCTTATCCTGAATACGGCAGGCGCGTGCATCGGTTATCTCATATTCAGACTTGTATCCGGCAGAAATAAAAAAGACGAATCTTCCGATCCGTCTTAGATGCTCTGCCGGAGCCTTCCCCGACAATTATGCTCTTACATCCATGAGAGCCCCGCGTCCGTCCGCAGACGGTACGGCTTCTGAAATGCTTTCCATCATTCTCGCGTTAGCAGCTTCGTCCATATTCATGGCATTCTTGAGCATTGCGAGTGATGCTTGTGTAGCTACCTTCGACTGGGACAATCCTATCGACATAGTAGCCATGAGGTCTGTAAAACCATCCATTTAAAAGCACCTCCTTCATCCTTGTAAGTATATTATAACGTAACTTTCCTGTAATTACAATCGGTATTTATGCCAATATTTAACATATTTTTTTAGTTATTTTGCTGTAGTGCGCTTTCTCGCCGATATTTCGGTCTTCTGAACAGCGGGCTTCTTTTTTTCTCCCCTTATGATAGTCGGAGCTTCTTCGCCCTTTACGCACTTCTCGCTTATTACTACCTTGGTGATAGAATCATCACTTGGAGTATCAAACATCGTATCATTGAGGATAGATTCGAGAATGGAGCGCAGTCCTCTTGCACCTGTCTTGCGTGCAATAGACTTCTTCGCTATCTCCCTGAGCGCTTCCTGCTCTATCTCAAGTTCAACACCGTCAAGACTGAACAGATAGCTGTACTGCTTGACTATTGCGTTCTTGGGTTCGACAAGTATCTGTATCAGCGCATCTTCATCGAGTTCATCAAGCACCGCGATCACCGGAAGTCTTCCGACAAGCTCGGGGATAATGCCATATTTTACAAGATCATCAGGCTCTACCGAATGAAGGATCCTGTTGAGGGACTTGTCTTTTTTATCGGTTATTTCCGCACCGAAGCCCAGTGAAGATGAGTTGATGCGCGCGGATATGGTCTTGTCGATCCCGTCGAAAGCTCCGCCGCAGATAAACAGGATATTTTTCGTGTTGATCTGAATGAACTCCTGATTCGGGTGCTTTCTGCCGCCCTGAGGAGGAACATTTGATACCGTACCCTCAACGATCTTCAGCAATGCCTGCTGTACGCCCTCGCCGCTTACATCACGGGTTATGGAGGTGTTTTCCGAGCGTCGTGAGATCTTGTCGATCTCGTCGATGTATATGATTCCGTGTTCGGCAGCTTCTATATCATAATCCGCAGCCTGAATGAGCCTGAGCAGCACATTCTCAACGTCCTCACCGACATATCCTGCCTGAGTAAGAGTTGTTGCGTCCGCTATTGCGAACGGGACGTGCAGCACAGTTGCAAGAGTCTGAGCGAGCATGGTCTTTCCGACACCGGTAGGACCGAGCAGCAGAACATTACTCTTTTGCAGCTCAACTCCGGCTGTTCCCTCATCATTTGCAAGAGTCCTCTTGTAGTGGTTATAGACAGAAACGCAGAGAGTCTTCTTTGCTTCTTCCTGACCTATGATATACTGATCGAGAACTGCCTTTATATCGGCAGGCTTTACTGCACCGCGAGGTTCGCTGTAACTGCGTTTTGTCTGATTTGTGCGTTTTTTCGGCGCGGGTATTTCGGAGATATCGCCCTCATCAAGCAGCATACGGTAAGATGCAAGGACACATTCGCTGCATATCGCCGCATTATTTGAATAGAGCATTCTTACAACTCTGTCGTCGGATTTTCCGCAAAAACTGCATCTGAGCATGATGGGAATTCCTTTCCAAAGGGCGCTTGCCCTTATCTCTTGTCTATGACCTTATCAATGAGCCCGTATTCGAGAGCCTCCTGCGCGGTCATGAAATTATCTCTGTCCGTATCTCTCTCGATGACCTCGATCGGCTGACCTGTCATCTCGGAGTACATTCTGTTCATCTTCTGCTTGATCGCAACGATATGCTTTGCGTGAATCTCGAAATCTGATGCCTGAACTCTGCCTGTTCCGCCGAGAGGCTGGTGTATCATGATCTCACTGTTGGGAAGAGCGAGTCTCTTTCCCTTTGCACCTGCCGCAAGCAGGAACGATCCCATTGACGCAGCCATTCCCATACAGATAGTGGATACATCGCACTTGATATAATTCATCGTGTCGTATATCGCCATACCGTCGGTTATCGAACCTCCGGGGCTGTTTATATACAGGCAGATATCCTTTTCGGGATCCTGACCTTCGAGAAACAGGAGCTGAGCAACTACGAGTCCGGCTGTTACCGAATTTACTTCCTCGTGAAGCATTACGATCCTGTCGTTCAGGAGTCTCGAATAAATATCGTATGCACGTTCGCCTCTTCCCGTCTGTTCAATGACGGTAGGCACAAGACTCATATAATCCATAGCTGTTACCTTTTCCTTTCTGCGGAAAACTCTGTCGTCCCGGGGCTAAAAATCATTATTTTTCAGCGTTCTCTTCCCCGTTTTCGCTGTTTTCCTCGTCATCATCACTGGTGTGTACGACTCTCTCGCTGGGATCCTTTATTGTGATCTCTGCGTTATCATTGACGAACTTGAATGCCTTTTCTACCTTGATATCCTCGGTGAGGCTCTCTTCAGAAACGAGTTCCTTAACCTTGTCAACATCTTTTTTGTACTGCTCAGCGAGCTCTTCATACTGCTTGCTGAGTTCATCGGCATCTACTGTGATACCTTCAAGTTCTGCGATCTTCTCAAGACCGAGTCTGAGTTTTACCTGAAGAAGGGCGGGCTTTACGAATGTCTGTCTGAACTTCTCCATTGTAAGACCTGTGTATTTGAGATAATCCTTGATCGTAACACCTGCGTATCTGTTTCTGTATTCCCATTCACGGAGCATATCGTTTACGCGGTTCTCGACCATAGCCTGAGGGATCTCGCCCTTAACGCGGATAGCGACAAGTGCGGAAAGGTCGTTATCAAGCTCAGTCTTTGCGGCAGCTTCTGCGTTTTCTTCGAGCTTTTTCTTTACGTCAGCCTTGTATTCATCAAGAGTATCAAATTCGCTTACGTCCTTTGCAAACTCATCATCGAGATCTGCGAGTTCCTTGCCCTTGATCTCATGTATCTTGCATTTGAATACCGCTTCTTTGCCGGCGAGTTCTTTTGCGTTGTAGTTTTCGGGGAATGTCACATTTACATCGAAGTCCTCGCCGATGCTCTTGCCGATCACCTGATCTTCAAAGCCGGGAATGAACTTTCCGCTTCCGAGTTCAAGATTGAACTTCTCTGCCTTGCCGCCCTTGAATGCTTCACCGTCTGTGAATCCCTCGAAATCGAATATTACGGTATCGCCCTTTTCAGCGGGTCTGTCCTCAATGTCGATTATACGGGCATTGTTGTTTCTGATACGCTCTACTTCGGCATCAACATCTTCGTCGGTGATAGTCTTGACATATTTATCGACCTTTATTCCCTTATAATCATCTATGGTGATCTCGGGCTTTACGGTTACGGTTATGCTGAATGTAACACCGTTTTCCTTGCTGACATCTGTTACCTGTGTCTCGGGGATATCAACAGCATCGAGCTTCTGGTCGTCGATAGCATCTGCGACAGTCTTCTGGTATATTGAATTGATAGCAGTCTCATAGAAGAATGTGTCACCATACTTGGCTTCGATCATCTTTCTTGTGGCTTTGCCCTTTCTGAAGCCGTCGATCTGGATATTCTTTCTTCTTCTGAGGTAAGCGTCCTGCAGAGCCTTTTCAAAGTCCTCTGCACCTACTTTTACCTCGAGTACGACCGTGTTTGCACCTGTCTTGTTGTTTGAAATTACTTCCATTTTGTTTTACCTCCGTGATTGCATACTGTCAAAGTATTATAGATATATTTTTTTAAATAATTAACGTTATTGTATAAGTTCAGGCATGAAACCGATATAGTCCGCGGAGATCATTCTGAACATCGTGCCGTCATATTCTCCGACAAAGGCTTTCGCGTGGCTTGCTCTGCCGTGAACGTGTCCGTAGTAGCACCGCTTTATGCCGTACTCCTTTATGACCCTGAGGATATATTCATTCTTCTCACCGCCGAATAAAGGAGGGTAATGGATAAACGCGATCATATCACCGCCGAGCTTCAGCCCTGCCTCAACCGACATTCTGAACCTTCCCTCTTCACGTGCAAGCACTTTTGCATCGAAAGCATCGGTCCCGTCATTTATCCAGCCTCTTGTTCCGACGACGCAAACACCGTCAGCGAGATAAGCGTTATTGTTCAGTATCTTTATCCTGTCAAAGCCGCAGTCCGCAAGAAAGCTGTTCATCTTTCCGGCGGTTGCCCACCAATAGTCGTGATTGCCTTTGAGAATTATCTTGTTACCGGTCAGCTCGTCGTTTATGAACCTGAAATCGGTTTTTGTATCTTCAAGCTTCATTGCCCACGAGATATCTCCGGGGACCACCACCGTATCGCTGTCCGAGACGACTCTGTTCCAGTTTTCCTTCAGCCTGTCAACATAGTTTTCCCAGCCGCGGAACACGTCCATCGGTTTATCGGTGCCGAGCGACAGGTGAAGATCACCTATCACGAATACGCTCATCTGGTTTTAAGGAAATCGAGGACTACCTGCGACATTCCTTCCTTTCCGACCGAGTTCGTAAATCTTACAGCCTTTGTTTTCGTAGCTGCAAGAGGTGCGGGCATCTGTGTGCTGGTATGCTCTTCAAGCTTTTCTATTATGGCAAATTCGTCCATACCGTCGGTATTGCCGCCTACAGCCTCATACACAGCCTTTCCGAACTTGTAAGGATTTGCGGTAGAAGCGATTACTGTCTTTGTATTGTCGCCGGTAGCCGCCTTATAATCGCAGTAAACTTTATATGCAACGCCCGTGTGAGTGTCCATGAGATACGAATACTCATCGAACGCCTGTCTTATCGCGCTCTTTGTTGCATCGTCATCACAGTAACCGGCATAGAAGATGTCCTTCACCTTTGACCTGACATCATCGGTGACCTCATACTTTCCGTCCTTTGCGAGCTTTCCGAACCACTCGGCGATCTGCTTGTCATTGCCGCCGGTCAGGTGATAGAGAAGTCTTTCGAGGTTGCTGGAAATGAGTATATCCATAGACGGGGAGATCGTAGTATAGAAATGTCTGTTGCGGTCGTAGATGCCGGTATTTATGAAATCCGTGAGAACGTTGTTCGAGTTTGAAGCACAGATCAGCTTGTTCACAGGAAGTCCCATTTCCTTTGCGTAGTACGCGGCGAGGATATTACCGAAGTTTCCGGTGGGGACAACAATATTGATCTTTTCGCCGTACCCGATCTCTCCGCTCTCAATAAGAGATGCATAAACCGAGATGTAATATACTATCTGCGGTGAGAGTCTTCCCCAGTTTATTGAGTTTGCGCTGGAGAAGGTGATACCCATTTTATCGAGCTCAGATTTAAGCCTTTCGTCTGTGAAGATCGCCTTTACGCCGTTCTGGCAGTCATCGAAATTGCCCTTTACCGCGCAGACATTGACATTTCCGCCTTCCTGCGTTGTCATCTGGCGTTTTTGCATATCACTTACGCCGTCCTCGGGATAGAAAACGGTGATAGAAGTTCCCTCAACGTCCTTGAAGCCTTCGAGAGCGGCTTTTCCGGTATCACCGGAAGTCGCAACGAGTATTGCGATATCCTTGCCGTCGATAACTTTTTTGGCAGAGCAGGTCAGCAGATAAGGAAGTATCTGAAGCGCCATATCCTTGAACGCGCAGGTCGGACCGTGCCATAGCTCGAGAATGTATGTTCCGGTGAGCAGGTGAGATATCTCTGAGATGTTCTCACTGTCGAAATTCTTTGAGGAATACGCACCGTTCACGCAGTAATTTATCTCCTCGTCGGTAAAATCCGTCAGATAACGCCTGAATATCTCAAATGCTCTCTGAGGATAGGATTTGTCGCAGAGTGCGAGGATATCATCTTTTGTAAGTTTCGGTATGCTTTCCGGAACAAACAGTCCTCCCTCTTCCGAAAGACCCTGCGCAATCGCCTTTGCGCTCGTTACGCTTATATTGTTGTTTCGTGTGCTTCTGTAGTTCATATTTGCCTCCATTGTGAACGCAGCCGCTGCGCTTGAGAACAGTCGCTTCGCTTGAGAACAGTCGCTTCGCTTGAGAGCGGTCGCTTCGCTTGAGAGCGGGGCGCCGCCCCGGACCCCGCTTCTTTTCGGCGCGAAAAGAAGCAAAAGCGAGTAGCTTCGCGTTTAAACCAGTAAGAATCTGCGTTTTTGCGCAGGTGATCTTATTACGCCTCAAAAGCGGATCCTATATATTCTATGTCAAGTATTCGAGGTATCGTATCTGTAGTTACCGTCACAAGCGCTGCGTCAAAGCGTATTTCTTTCGCGGAAGTCCCGTTCTCTTCAATGTAACGGTCAGCCGCCCGTATCAGACATCCGCGCTTTTTTTCATCTATAGCGTCAGTGCCGTCAGACAGACTTCCGAACTTCCGGGTCTTTACTTCCACAAAAGCGAGAGTACCGCTCTTTTCGGCTATAATATCTATCTCGCCGCCCCGTATGCGGTAATTCCTTGCCGCAATATTCCAGCCCCGCTTTTCAAGAAGCTCACAGACCGCCTGCTCTCCGACTCTGCCGCGTTCGCTCCTTACGCTCATACTTTGTGTTTTTTGAAGAAACTGCGCCTGTGCTCGGGACACAGCCCGTACTTCTCTATCATTTCATAATGCAGCTTCGTGCCGTAGCCTTTATGCTTTGCAAAAAGATATGCCGGATATTTTGCGTCAAGTTCTTTCATATACCGGTCACGGGATACTTTTGCAAGTATCGACGCTGCCGCTATGCTTGCTGAGACAGAATCGCCTTTTACAACTGTCTCGACCGGTATTCCGAGTGCCGGAGCCTTGTTTCCGTCAACAAGAGCAAGCACGGGTCTTACCGAAAGTCCGTCAAAAGCCCTCTTCATCGCAAGAAGCGCGGCGTTCAGAATATTAATTTCGTCGATCTCGGCAGCGGAAGCGGTCGCTATGCAATAAGCCACTGCTTTTTCGGTTATCTCATCGAACAGCGCCTCACGCTTCTTTTCGGAAAGCTTCTTGCTGTCATCGAGCCCGTCTATGAACACTCCCTCCGGCAGTATCACCGCAGCCGCATATACATCGCCTGCCAGCGGTCCTCTGCCGGCTTCGTCTATTCCGCAGATAACTCCAGTGCCGGAACGCTTTTGGCTGTCAAATGCAAACCGTTCACGCAGCAGGAGGTTTTTCGAGACTGATCCTTCCAATTTTACCGCTCCTGTATTCGTCAAGCAGCGCAGCCGCCGCACGCTCGGTGTCCGGAACGCCGCCGGAGAGCATCATACCGCGCTTCTTTGCGATAAGCTCAGTTATCCTTCCGTCGAAAGAATCCAGCTTATAACGCTCTTTCAATCTGTCCGGATAGTTTTCGGCAAGATATGAGCCGAGTTCTTCCGCAAGTTCCTCCGCATCGGTCACTTCGTCCTTTATCGCACCGGTGAACGCAAGCTTTATTGCTGCATTTTTATCATCAAATTTCGGCCAGAGTATTCCCGGCATATCGAGAAGCTCGACCTCTTTATCTATCGTGACCCACTGTTTTCCGCGGGTCACTCCGGGCATATCGCCCACCTTTGTCTTGCGTGAATTTGCCATTCTGTTTATGAATGACGACTTTCCGACATTCGGTATCCCCACGACCATGACTCTCAGCGCTTTTCCGCTGCTGCCTTTTGCCCTTCGGCGTTCAAGCAGTTCATGAAGCTCGGATTTCAGCGCGGGCAGGAATTTATTTATTCCCTTTCCGCTGCGGCAGTCACAGACTATCGTCTTTATGCCAAGATCCTCATAATATCTGCGCCACTGCTCTGTGACCGTGTCGTCCGCGTAGTCGCACTTATTCAGCAATATTATCCTCGGCTTGTTCTGCACGATCTCGTTTATCAGGGGATTTCTGCTCGATTCGGGGATACGGCAGTCAACTATCTCGGCGACCGCATCGACAAGTTTCAGATCGGCTTCGATCATTCTTCTTGTCTTTGTCATGTGCCCCGGGAACCACTGTATATCGCCTTCGTATGCCATTATGCAGCTCCCGTTCTCAGTCGTACAGCCACCTGAAAGTGTTCAGCGGCCATATACGTATATATGCTTTTCCTATCACATCGCGCCTGTCGATAAATCCGATCATGCTCCACCGGCTGTCCGTTGAGCCGTTCCGGTTATCGCCCATTACGAACAAAGATCCGTCCGGCACGTTATAATCGTCATAGCCTCTGCCCTGTCCGGGGCCTCTGTTGGTGTAGTCATTGATTATATGTCCGTCCTCATAAAGCAAGCCGTCTTTTATCTCTATCGGAAGAACAGTGCCGTTTCTGGTGACGGTTCCTGCGGTATAGTCTATATGGATAGAATCTCCGGGAAGACCTATCACACGCTTGACGATAGCTTTTCCGTGTCCGCCGTCATCTGTCGGAAGGTTCTCCGACCATACGACCACGATATCGTTATACGCCGGCTCATACAGCACATCGGAGATCATAAGCTGCTGACCGTCCTCAAGGGTCGGGAGCATCGAAGTTCCGTCAACCCTGGACATACGCATAAAGAATGTGAACAGAACCATTACTATGAACAGCGGAAAGAAAAATGTATCAAACCAACTATAGACCTCCGCGGCTATACGTTTCGCACGGGATCTGTCCAGTGCCGCTTCGCCGCCGGAAGTCTCCGGGATATCAGCTTCTTCAGGAATCAGCTCATCTGTCTTTTTTTCAAGCTCGTTTTCTTCCATACATACCACTCATTTTTTTGATTGAAACATTACGTCAAGGCAATAACGGCAGATCCCGTTATCACCCTCCGTATGTCCGGAAAAGACTTTTGTTCAGGCAGAACAGATATGCGAACATCTGTTCTGCCTGACAGTATTATCAATACTTAGCCTTTACCTTTGCAGCCTTACCAACTCTGTCTCTCAGATAGTAAAGCTTAGCTCTGCGAACAACACCTGTTCTTACGATCTCGACCTTTTCTACGGACGGCGAATGGATCGGGAATACTCTCTCGATTCCGCAGCCGTGAGCCACACGTCTTACCGTGAATGTCTCGTTGATACCGCCGTGCTTTCTGGCGATAACTGTTCCCTCGAAGATCTGAATACGTGATTTGTCACCCTCAGAGATACGAACGTGTACCTTTACGGTATCACCGATACCGAACTGAGGTGCTTCAGCCTTCATGCTGTCCTGAGCGATTGTTTTAAGTGCATCCATTTCTTTTCCTCCTGTGACGGCATTCTTGCATCATATATTTAGCGCTTTATTTATATCATATGGGTACCTCTAAAAACCGCTTTGAAAAGAGAAAATGTGGCAGCCGTGTCGAAGACGAGGAAAGGCTCCGAAGGCTTGCTGGCGCAAGGTGAGGAGACTTGACGAAATAT
>ODAI010045884.1_pt1 | contig 10694 bp, 10 predicted proteins | sample 1539321 | NCBI WGS metagenome assembly ODAI01 (sample SAMN02144231, study PRJEB22623) | gut metagenome | biome: sheep rumen | host: Ovis aries | place: New Zealand | reverse complement strand
CCCCACCTCCCTATAGGGTTTCTTGTTGTATGTTTCCCCGAAAATTCCGGGTGAGGCTATTTTAGTAGGCATAATAGAAACCTGTTACAGAACGTGATGCCTACATTGGCTGTTGGAAAAAATTTTTCCAGCAAGTTGAAAAAAAACGAAAATTCAACTTTACTTATCTAATTTTTCAAACTTATGAAGTATTTATTAGGGGAGGTGCAAACCAACCTACATTGATAATTATGGAAAAGAAGTATAAACGCGAGTATCGGGAATTGCGCCCAGAGACAATTGAAAAGTTGAAGAATAATGCATCTCTTAAACGTGCAAAATCAGAGGAACATAAGCAACACATCTCCCAAGGATTGAAGAAATATTGGAGTGGCGTTGCATCAAGAGATGACGTGTACACCATGACAGATTTAATTAACGGAAAGGAAGTATAATATGATTGAGTTTGAGGAATACAACAAACCGTTAACACGCACACAGGAGTTCCTGTTAACGAATGTGATATTGGATATATTGATAAAGCGTCACGTTGGAAAATCAAAGGCTATAACTGCCGTTGAGTTAGTTGCAGACATACAATTATATTTTGATAAAGACATTGACGTTCGAAAATTGAGACAAGCAATATGCAAATTGAGAATGAAAGGTTATCCGGTGTGTTCATGCTCAAGAGGATATTACTACGTAGATGAGCCATTCGAATTGGAATGTACCATTCAAAGTCTAACGGAACGATTAAAGGCTCTTGCAGCGTTGATAGTAGCGATGTCGGCTAAATACCGTGAAGTGTACGGTAAATATCCTTTCTTAGTCATTGATGACTTAGAAGAAAATATTGAAAAAATAGTTTCACCTCCGTTAATTGGAGATTAACGTTAAGAAATGAATAGTCACCTTCAACTTGAAGTGATTGTTCATTTCGCCTTTTCCGCTAGCGAAATATGATTTCGCGTGTTCCCTTGTATTTGTATTTGTAATTGTGTTTGTATTTGTAGTTGTTATTGTTCTTTTATTTGTATTTGATTTTTTCTTTTTATTTATCTTTGTATTTGTTATTGTGCTTGTAGTTGTGCTTGAGTTTGTAGTTAGATATAAACAATGTTTAGAAAAATTTATGTATATTTACATTGACGATACTTGAAGTTGGGAGCAAGTCGTTATGTAGAAAGACAAATATTTAATAATAACCAATCATACAGAGTGATACTCTCAACCGCTCTAGATGATATAAAACCATTAAGATTATGGAGAATTATAAAAACAAAGCATTCCTCTGCTACTTAGACAACGAGGTAATGTATTCAGAGTTAAGCGATGAAGACGCAGGTAAATTAATCAAAGCAATGTTTCGGTACGCAAAAGGTCAAGAAGTTACTCTAACCAGAGAAGAGGCTCCTATTGCGTACGGCTATTTTGTATTCCTTCAAGGACAGTACGACAGGGACAAAGCAAAGTATGAAGAGAAGGTTGCTAAGAAAAGGAAACGCGACACAGCACGTTATGCAAAGCAAAAAGGACTTTCTGTTGAATTGGCAAATGAAGAGGAAAAGTCGGAGTGGGAATCTTTCAAACGCATAAAAGCGAAGCAAGAGAAACTACTTAAGGAAGGGCGCATAACAGAACCTTTATTATAAGAAGGAGGAATCCTTCTTTTTTTATGGCTTAGATTCAACAATTAATGCGCTAGTTCATGGCACGCCGTCCCCGCGTAAATGCCACGAGACAGATCATTTTTCCAAAATTTTTCCGAAGATCAGGACTTCCTGCATTTATGGGGTACGATGGAATGGTTACAAATCTTTCCAACCTCCAAAATCGGTTGTTTCCTACAAATTTTTATTGGTCCAGATTATTGAACTTATTTCTTTCGGAAAACCATGAAGTAGGAATGATACTTCCGTGCGTGTCTTTGTTGTATTAAAGTTTTCCCTACGATGGCATGATTAGCAAGCAATATAAACACATCCTCTAATGTAAATCCAATCTCAGAAGCAAACTGCTGCACCATGAAACTTGTCCAAATCTGCCTACCCGTATAATTGGTATCTTGTGTTTTTATTACCAAATAGCCTCCTTTCTTTAATAGACGATAAGAAAGGCGTAACATCTCCCTATTAGTGTTAACTAACTCATCAACACTGCGAAAAGCAGTAAAGCGCTTATCAACCATTAGGGCTTTGTTTGATGAAGGGCGAACGATGAACGGCAAATCAAACACTATACTATTCATGATGCCATCAGGTAGCGAGTCGGCGTGTCCTAGCGGCATAACATCGGCAAATAAAGGGAATTTGTCATATTTGTATTTGGGTTGCCTTAAACGTTGATAGAATACACCTGTAGAGTACGTTAAATCACACTCAAACGTATTGTCTTTGATGTAGAGAGTAAGGATGTTGTGTAGAATGTCATTTTGATTGGTTGCAACGCTGCGGATAACATGTTGATTATCGCAGGAGTTAAACGCTGATACTTTATCCTCATTAATCGTTCGTTTATATTCTTCAAGGTTGAAGTTATATAGATACTTCCGTACAGTGTTCGGCGAAAAGCCTGTATCACGAACGATTTCCGCAAAAGTCTTTCCGTTTTTCTGCTGATTGAGAATAAGGGCGCGTTTACGTAATTGTTCGTCTGTACGTCTATCTATCTTGTGATTCTTTATGTGTTGCCTAATAGCATGGATGGTTACACCATTCTTAACGGCATTTTCTTCTATTGATAGTTCCGGATAGTATATCATGCTCTTTCAAATTTTGGTACAAAGGTAATATTAATTTTTGAAACCACCAAATTTGATTATACTTTTATTTCATTTTTATTGCGAATTTATACGGTACATGTCCTGATCGAAAATAAGAATTTCAATTTTTTGCGTATATTTACGGCGAAGGATGACACAGAGGTTATCTGCGAACTAAAGGTATATTGTAAAAAATGAAAATTGATGGAAGAAAAAAGAATTAGAACTTATGAAGAAGTCTTTGGGATATCCAAAGAAGCGTTGCACAAAGGGTGTGCAAGATTAGCAAGGTATGATGTGTTAACAGGTGCGTCTCGCTCTTATAGGACTATCAAAAAATACTATAAGAGATGCGTGAAATATGAGTATTGCATTTGTGGAGGAACTCGTGTACGTCTTCCTTGGCTCTTAATATATGATTGGAAAGTAGAAAAAGAGGAATTAGACGAAAGATGCCATGCCATTATAGAATTTTCTGATTATTCGGAGAAAGATGTTATCAAAAGAGCACGTATATACAATGAGTCTAAGAAGCAGGCAACCTCTTTCTTCCCTATCTAATAGATGAAGATCGCTGAGGCCGTAAGGGGCAGAAGTCTTAATCAGAAAAAAGAGTAAGATATGATGATTTTTTCGTATATTTACAGTGAAGGGCAATATAGAGATTGCAGGAATATGTTTAATTAAAAATTTTGAAAGCATGAGTAAATTTATGTACAAAGTAGAGTTTCCTAATAGGGAAGCCGGAGTTAATTATTGCGAGAAGAAAGGCATTCATGCGAAGAATATTCGCGAGTATAAAAAGGATGAAGTTATCTTCTATAGCAGTCGAGTGAAAACACGCGAAGCGCAGATTCTATCGAACATGTACCCGTGTGTACTGAATCTTAATGGATTGATTTTCAAATCAGTGGAACACATGTACCATTATTTGTGCTTCACTCAGTTTCCTGAGATACAGGAACTGATTCAAGCATGTAGAACAGGCTTTGAAGTGAAACAAATGTGCAAGGGATTAAAAAGGGATGACAACTTCGAAGAAAAGCATCATGACGTAATGGAATTCTGCATGAACCTTAAATACCAACAATGCAAAGAGTTCCGCGAAATCCTTGAAAATAGTGGTGATGTTCCATTAGTAGAATGGGCAGAAAGGGGAGATGTCTCTGCCGGCACTTGCCTATACATGAAGGGTGGTGAAGAATGGCTCATCGGACAAAACTCAGGTGGAAGATTACTGATGAAAGTACGGCTCAACAACAGAAAGAAGAACTTGTAGTGGTTCTCCTTTTACAAAAAACTATGCTGCGGATCCACGCAGCATAGTTCTCTATATCAGATGTGATGGTGATTATTTCACCTCTTGTCCGTGTAATGTAAACACTTTATCTCCACGGAGAATGTACACGTTACCATCGCGCATAATCTTTTGCGGTATATTGAGCGCGTCTTCATTCATTTGCTCTATATCCGTTGAGACATCATTCGTTGTCGTGAAAGTTCCTGTTAGCGTCTCTATGATATTATCATTTTCGTCAAAGGCGGTTAATGCATATTCGTACGTTGTGCCGCTATTCAAGCCGCTAACTGTAAATTGGAATCCTGCTGCTTGTGTTTGCTGGGCTTCACGGCTTCGATTAGGAGCAAAAGCAATACCTGTTAATTGTCCCAATGCATTGAATGTCAATGTACATATTACATTACCATTCATGCCACGAATAACCAATTCATAAGTTGCGGCATTACTTATTAACGTCCATATAAGGCTTGCAGAGGTACTACTTGGCGTGACTACAATAGCATCCCCGGGTTCTTCTACTTCTTCTGCCCCTATTGCTTGGATATTTACAAATTCTTTCCATACCTCAGCATTTCTATATGCACTCACAGATGTATAAGGAACGTAGAGAATGCATGTAGATTTGTTTACACCAACTACAGCGGTACTATCAATAACTGGAGGCGTTTCCGCATAACATGTAATCTCTACAAGAGTATCATTAGTAAATGCATATTCCCCAATCTCTGTTACACTTGCAGGAATAACAAGGTTATTGATAGCACTAAAGTCTTTCAATAAATACACAGGTATGTATTCTACGCTATCGCCCAATATGAATGATGTTATACTATCACGTGAGGCGTAGAATGGAAAACAATTGGTATCAGTATTGGGCTTGCTTTGCCTATAATTGATAGCATTCCATTGCACTTTCTTTATGCTGGCACACTTGTTAAAAACATTTTTACCCAATGCAGTAACTCCTGTCCCTATTGTAACTTCCTCTAATTTTGTACATTCACGGAACGCGGCTTCCCCCAAAGCCGTTACACTATTCGGAATATCAATAGATGTTAATCCCTTGCATTTGTAAAATGCAGAGCCAGCAATTGTTTTGATTCCGTCTGGCACAAGGTATGCTCCGGAATAAGAGGTGGGCATACATAAGAATGTATGTCTGTTATATATTGGGCTTTTTAAACTTGTACATTCAGTAAAGACACCTTCACCTATAGTAGTAACATTGTCTCCAAGTACAACGGATTGCAAATTACTACAACGAGTAAAAGCAGTATTGCCAATTGTTGTCACACCATCAGGAATAACAACGGAGGTTAAACCAGTGCATCCATCAAATGCTGTATGTCCTATTCTAACAACGGTACTTGGAATGCTAACAGTTTTCATTGCAGAATAACCTGCAAATGCCCGATTACTAATTTCTGTCACTCCCTCGGGAATAACAAGATTGATAATTTCCTCATTGTTCAGATATAGATGGTGAGCGTAATACAACGGATTAGCCGTTTTACTATTTTTGAAATTAATACGACACCATGCGGCTATATCGGAAATGTGCACAGCGGATAATTTGTTCATGCCGCTGCATAATTCAGAGGGCAAATATTCTACACTATCACCAATAACAAATGTTGTTATATTACCTTTAACGCTGTAAAAAGAAGAATACGTATTATCCGTATAAGCGAAACAATTTTTAGCATTCCACTCTATTGTTGTGAGGCTTGTGCAAGCATTAAAGGCTCTTTTACCAAGCGAGGTGAGATTAGTAGGCAGTGTTATGGATGTCAAACTACTGCAATGTCCAAAAGCCGCATCTCCTATACTCGTTACACTATTCGGAATTTCAATGGATACTATATTTTCCAGCCCCAAAAATGACATCGCTCCAATACGTTTAACACCATCTTTAATAATAACTTTTTTTACTGCATTTTTATTTGCCGCAAAATTAAACTGCTCAGAACCACCCCATGTTCCATTGCCCTCGATAGTAAGAATACTATCACATGATAATTCCCATTTTATACTATCTCCACGTGTTTCAGACAAAAGAAGACAATTCCCTTCCATCCAAAATTCTGCTGTGAACGTTGTATCTTGTGTTAGAATAATTGTACGCGGGTTGTCTGTGATGCCATCACTCCATTGGGTAAATGTGTAACCTACGTTAGGAATAGCAGTGTAAGACAATTGTGTTAAGTAATCATACTCTCCACTTGCACCTTCTATAGTACCTTGTAAGCTATCGCATGTAACAGAGATAGTATAGCGATTGATAGAATAAAGAGCCTGAATTACCGTATCCTGTGTCACAGCAGAAACCTCTTTATCCCAACTGATGAATGTATATCCTTCGCGTGTTGGATTCGCAGGCGGAACAGCAGCAGATAAGTATTCAACGCTATCGGATTTCAGAATGCTATTGTCCCAATCGACAAAATCTACTCTGTAGTAGTTGATGTTATAGAGCGCTGTTATTACTGTATCCTGTGTCACGGCAGATACTTCCTTGTTCCAACCGATGAACGTATATCCTTCGCGTGTTGGATTCGCAGGCGGAACAGCAGCAGATAAGTATTCAACGCTATCGGATTTCAAAATGCTATAGTCCCAATCCACAAAATCTACTTTATAGCGATTGATATTGAAAACGGCTTCAAAGGTAGTATCTTGCGTAAGAATGATAGTACGCGGATTGTCTGTATTTCCATCGCTCCATTGTGAGAACTGATAGCCATTGTTTGGAATGGCTCTATAGAGGAGGTTTGACATAAAATCAAATTCACCACTTGCACCCTCAATAGAACCTTGTGTGGCATCGTATGTAACTGAGATAGTATAGCGGTTTGGTGTAAAAAGCGCAGTGAACGTAGTATCTTTAGTAAGTATAATTGCGCGTGGGTTATCTGTAACGCCATCGCTCCATTGAGTAAAATGGTAGCCTTTGTTGGGAATTGCTTCCGCTTTTATTATTCCTATATTATTTTCTATGTTTACCTGTCCTTGTAGTTCATTACAACTGATAGAATATGTGAATGCAGAATGAATCCGTGATATTTCCAAATATGCCACGTACGGGTTCATTTCCATGTCGTTCCTATACAAATAGATAGATCTTAATTGTGGTGCATTGTTGCCTAAGACAAAGGAATATAACCCCGGCTTATAAACTCCTTGGATGGTTTTAATAGGTGTGATTCCTTCGTCAGAATAGAAAAATATTTCCCCTTCTCCGATATCAGACTCTTGGGTAAGAAGAACAGAAACGATGTCCCCTTGCTGTAAAGTCCCTAACGGGAAAAGCAATCCAATATGGCTCGGTTTGTTCCCTAATTTATAGCCGGTATATGAAGAGAATGTATTATATTTTGTTTCGTGTCTCGTATTTCCGACAACAGAACTGAACGCGTCCGTATTGGAAGACAAAGAAAAACTTGTCCTGTCTTCTCCTGTCAGCGTTATTCTGACTTTCTGTTTGTTGGAATTAGAAAAAATGAAAAGCGTGTATTCTTTCAGTATAACATTGGATTCTTTTATATGAACAACAGCATTCCATCCATAATCAGTATTGTCCAATCGGACAACTTCTGCAATGGCAGTTTCAGATTTCGTCAAAGTTTCTATTTGGGGGATATAGGTGCTTTCATGCTCATCATAGACGAACATTGTATCTGCAATCGGGATGAGTTCTCCATTGACGGATATTGCTTTTATTGGATCCTCAGCAACAAATATTGCAGATAATTCAACATCTTTATATAACGTAAGCGTACGCGGATTATTCGTGTCTGCATCGCTCCACCTCTGAAATTTGAAGCCCTGTTTGGGAGTGGCGGAAATCACCACGTCAGACGAGTGAGCGTATGTGCCTTCCAAAGGAGAAACTGAGCCTTTGCTTGTATCGCAAGACAAATGCAGCGAATAATAGTTGATTTCGTATTCTGCCGTAAAAACAGTGTTAGATGCCACATCTACGGAACGCGGATTATCCGTATTCCCATCACTCCACTGCGTAAAATGATAGCCTGTATATGTCGGTGCTGAAAGTTTAAAGCCATTATCACATGCAACAGATACGTCATTTCGCGAATCGAGAAGCGTACCTTGGCTTTTTAGAAGAATTCCGATTGTGTAAGGGAATGGCATATTGGTTATTTGTGAAGAATAATCTTTCCATTGAGCCTGATATGTTTGCACAAGTTCACAGGGAACATAGATGGTTGTGGAAATATTACTTAATGTATAGGAAATATAAGTATTTTTGGGAAATACGGATTTGCCAATTGTCGGGGGAACACTTTTTTTAATTGTTACGGACGTTAATGCACAACCAGAAAATGCATGATTCTCAATGTCGGTAATACTATTGGGCAAAATAACAGATGTCAGTGGTGTGCATAGATAGAAGGAGTAACTGCCGATGCGTTTCAAATTTTCATTAAAGGTAATTGTCGAAAGGTTCGAGCAATCATAAAAAGCATAACTCCCAATAGAAGTCAATTCGTTAGGCAGATTCACACCTTTTATCTTTGAACGATATGAATACCAAGGTGCATTAGATGATGAAGAATAATCGTCCATTGCTCCTGAACCATAAATGATCAAGATGCTGTCATTGGTATTCAGCGTCCAGATTAAGTCATTGCCGCAAGTGCCTGAATAGTTGGCAGCACTTAATGTTGATAAACCCGCTAAAAATGCAAGCATTAACGATAAAATAGTGTGTTTCATATAGACTGATTATTTTGTTATCTTCATTTATATATAAAAAGCGGGACTGCACTGCTACTGTTCCGTTTCCTTAGGCTCTGGTATTGCCTTTTCATCCAAACAGCAACACCGTAGCCCACGCCGTATGTATAGAAGTACGCGCAATACGAGTACATGAATACACACTTACAGGCATCTTAGTGTCGCATTGTTTCGGATGATTATGAACTTACCAGATTCAAGGAAACCAAAACAAAACGCGTAAGACGCTTTTCAATATGTTAGTTTTTGCTGCAAGAGTTATACTTGAAAACAGCTTGCACCAAATTTGGGTGCAAAGTTACAGTTTTTTTCTGAATTATACAAATTTTTAGCAGTATTTCTTTAAAATCCTAATATTTTTAGCCGATATGTAGCGAAATCATTTATTACAAAAAAGCAGGGCAACCTTCTTAGATTCCCTGCGACGGTTGTCGTTTGTGCCCTACAAAAGTTGCACTACGACAAATGAAAAGAAAATAAATTGTTGTTGTGTGCTACAATAATCACAATACAACAGTTCGTTTTTTATTTCTGGTGCAAAGATACGGATTAATTTTCAAACAACCAAAAATTTCGTATATTTTTTTGATTTTTTTATTGTTCAATCATTGAAAAGGAAAAGAGTCTTGATCTTCTGAATAGTGGTTTTACTATTTCCTGTTATCTTTGCCACATTTCGCACGGAATAACCTTTGCGTAGTAATGAAAGGGCTTCTTTGTAATCCTCTTGAAATTGTTGCTTTGTCTTTACTGAACCTTTTCGTCTTCCAAATCCGGCTTCTGCAAGTGTCAATCCTTGTGCTAACGCCAATTCTTTCTTTCGCTCTCGCGCATCATGAAGCCTAAAGGCTATTGAGTCGCGCTCGATTTGAGAACAGGTGGAAATTACGGCGACAAAAATTGCCAAGAAGGCATTCTCTTTACCATCAACGAATAATGACATTTGCTCCTTTTGGAAATAGGCATTGATGTGCTGATCAAGAAGTCTTTTAATATTCTCCTGTACTTCCCATATCGCTCTACCCAATCTATCCAACGAACTAAAGTAAATAATGTCTATCTTATTTGCAATCGCGTATTCAATGCAATCGTTTAATACAATGCGGTTCTTGTTGAGTGTCGCTCCTGAGATATGCTCTTCAAAGGTGTGAGTAAGTTTATCGCCATTCGCCTCAATGAGTTTTGTCAAAGAGTAAACCTGTCTATCTGTACTCTGTCTATGCTCTTGCGATCCAGATGAAGAAGTGCGAGCGTATATTATTGCTTTCTGGTTCATAAAATATCAAAGATTAAAATTGGTTTGTATCATTAAAAGTGTTTCTGATTTTTTGTGGTACATGTCGGCTTTGGTACATTTTGTACGATGATAAGCACCTTAATATTTTTGTGCGCGTGTATGAGAGAGACAATATGCACGTTGAACTTGTTTTGCGTAATCATGTGTATATTCAACTTTGTTATCTATCACACTTACGAGTTGATCAAGATATACATCCTTTATAGTCTCCACGACATCACCTCTCTTAATTAGGTAGATGTCAAACGTATCAAGCCAATTCAACATAACCTTAACTTGTCCGGAAAACTTAAAACCATCAACATTGAAGATAATACCGCCTTCTCCCTCTTCGCATTCAGCAATTGCTACTGGGTTGTGAAATCCCCATGACAATACAATAGCGATTGAAGATTTAAAGATACTGAGTATATATTTTGCTATTTCCATATTCTTTGTGATTAGTGGGGCTTTGAGATTATCGCCACCCCTGTTTAACTTACGCGACTGCAAGAAGTGTTTCATATCGGAGGCTACGAAAAGCGCCCTTCTCTACATCCCAATACTTAACGGTGTTCACTTGTTCTCCACTGTAACCTGTGCCGATAATCTTATTT
>ODAI012465369.1_pt1 | contig 10695 bp, 8 predicted proteins | sample 1539321 | NCBI WGS metagenome assembly ODAI01 (sample SAMN02144231, study PRJEB22623) | gut metagenome | biome: sheep rumen | host: Ovis aries | place: New Zealand | reverse complement strand
TATACCCCATGGATATAACCTTGTTAAACAGGCCCCTGGCTATCGGAGAAACCGCAAGGGCGTTGACCTGTCCGGCTCCGGAACTTTGACCCCATATAGTTACATTATCAGGATCTCCGTCAAAGGCTTCGATGTTTTCCTTTATCCATTTAAGCGCAGTAATGCCATCAGAGAGCATATAATTGCCTGAGGTACCTGTTTCGGACTCCTCTGACAGTTCCTTGGCAGAAAACAGCCCCAGCGTTCCTTCGCGACGATTGCATGAGACATAGATAACACCATTTCTGGCAAATTCACATCCGTCATAGATGTCACACGATGTTCCGCCGGAAACATACCCTCCACCGTAGAAATACAATACCACCGGCATTCTGCTTCCGCCCTGGCGCGTCCAAATATTCAGCGTCAGACAGTCTTCGGAAAAATCGGTATTTCTGATCACGAACTCCCTGGTCCATATCCTGCTCCCAGCTTCGGTCATAGCGTTCTGTGGTGCACTGTTTCCGAATTCGACACAGTCTTTTACTCCATCCCATCCCCCGTGAAGAACAGACGGTTCAAACCGGCGTGCTCCGATCGGTGGTTCGGCATAGGGAATCCCCTTGAATATCATGACCTCATCATCGTCAAAATATCCGCGGGGTTTTCCGCTCTTTATCTCTACGGTCTGTGTGTAATTTACTGCCATATACTCCCCCTTATTAAGAATCAGAATTTTTCATGCTGCATTAAGAATTCCTTAATGTCAAAATCCTTATCATATGCAAAGTCCATTCTGGCTTCATATCTTCCGTTATCAAGTATCTTACGGCTGAAATCATCAACAAGGTTGTAAATGATAGCCATAGAGAGTTTACGTTCATCTTCGCGTTCAGGATCGATCTCCATGTCAGGATCCGTGATGATGATACGTATAACATCCTTAAGGCATACCAGCATGACATGAATATCACCTATATCCTCTGCCGTCTCATTTACGCGCATATAAAGCGCCTCTTCAGTTGCCTGACGTATTTTTTGTGCCTTTTTCTTACTGAAGCCAAGATTTGATGCACACTCCTCCATCATAGCTGCAACCGGAGTAATGTTATATGTGGTATTCTTGATGCCTATCATTGTAATAACAATACCCTCGTCAAGTTTGCCGCTGATCTGATCGCGATGCATTCGATTCAACATATCAGCATGCAGGCGTCTTTGGTCAATCTTGCCGTTTGCATTAAGTGGAAAACTCTCATAAACGAAATAGTAAACCGGTGATTTATAACTGCCCACTTTATCCTTAACATAGGCACGTACCGCCTCTTCATCAAAGGTCTCGCCGGGCGTGATAGTAACACAGGCACCAAGGTTTTCCCCGTAGATTCTGTCTTTATATCCGAAAATACGGCATCCGCTTATAGACGGATGAGTCATGACTTCCTTTTCGATCTCTGCAGGGGCAAGATTTTCACCGCCCTTGATGATCAGATCTTTTATACGTCCGACGATCTTAAGATTGCCCTGCTCATCAAACACTCCAAGATCTCCGGAATGCAGCCATCCGTCCGCGTCAATCGCCTGCTTTTCCGGTGGAAGTTTGTAATAACTGTTCTTAAGATGATATCCGCGGGTTATTACCTCACCAACCTCTCCGGGAGGAAGGATGCCATTTTCCTCATCCCATGCAGCCGCTTCAATCCCGTCTACCACTCTTCCGACGGTATTGTATCTGACATATGTATCATCCTCAGGACGTGTCGTAGTATAAGTGGCACACGTTTCAGTCATTCCGTACATATTAAGGAACGTTGCATTATACAGTGCTGCTTCAAAACGCATAAACTGCACCGGAGATGTGTAACTTCCCGCAATAGTACATATCTTAACCCTGGGTGCAACCTTAGCAGCAAGTTCTTCATTGTCTATTATGCCCTGATATATCGTTGCTACCGACCACAGATCTGAGGCATCCTCTTTTTCAACAGCATTTGCGATAACATCTGCCTTGATCCTGTTCGGGAGTACTAAAGTAGCGCCATTTGAAAGGTATATCCAGCTGACATATATAGCATATGCATGGAAAAGAGGTACTCCCAGAACCGCTCTTTGTCCTCTTATAGAGCTTATACAGAAGGACAACTGTCGAACGATATTCGTGATTGCGAACTGAGAACTTAATACTGCCTTGGGAAAAGCGGTTGTTCCAGATGTATAGATGATATACGCATCATCATGAGGGTCACGACCCGTCATATCTATCGGTACCACCTGTACCGAAGAAAGATCCGTATCCTTCATGCTGACGAAATTATCTGCCGGTATTCCGTACGCTTCAGAAAGCATTGAAATATCTGATGCTTCTCCCTTAACATCATGAGTTGGTCCGAAATATACAAATCTGGTATCGGCGAATTCGATAAGGGGTTTGGAATCCGCTACCGTAAGATTGGCATTCAGTATGAGTGCTATTCCGCCGGCGCGTATTATTCCATAGTAGGTGTAGAGCCAGGCCGGAGAGGCATTGGACCATAACGCAACCTTATCACCCTTTTGTAATCCTTTTGATACAAGGAGCGAAGCCACCTGATCTATCTTAAGGACCAGTTCCTTATATGTCAGTCTCTCATCGTCCATTACAAGAGCTGTAGCGTTAGGTGTTTTATCTGCATGCCCTGACAGAATTTCATAATATGTTTTTTCTATTAATTCCATATTCCGTCTTCCATCCTTTAATCTTCAAATCCGTTCGGGTTCATCGACTGCCAGCGCCATGAATCTTCACACATTTCCTTAATACCGTACTGAGCCTTCCATCCAAGTTCCTTTTCGGCAAGTGCTGCGGAAGCGTAGCATGTTGCAATATCTCCGGCACGTCTGGGCTTAATGGAATACGGGATCTTCTGTCCTGTCGATTCCTCAAACGCCTTAACAAGGTCGAGAACGCTGACGCCGTTACCAGTTCCAAGGTTGTATATCTTCAATCCGCAGTTTTCTTTGATCTTGGCAAGTGCCTTAACATGGCCTTCAGCCAGATCCACTACATGGATATAATCACGTACTCCCGTACCGTCGTGTGTATCATAATCATCACCGAACACACCGAGTTCCTTAAGCTTTCCTACTGCAACCTGAGTGATATAGGGCATCAGGTTGTTAGGGATTCCGTTCGGGTTATCTCCGATAAGACCCGACTTATGAGCTCCTATGGGGTTGAAGTATCTAAGAAGTATGACATTCCACTCAGGGTCTGCCTTCTGAATATCAGATAGGATCTGCTCGAGCATGGATTTCGTCCATCCATAAGGATTGGTACAGGCCTTCTTGGGGCATTCCTCGGTTATCGGTATGAATTCAGGGTCTCCATAAACTGTTGCAGAGGATGAGAAGATAATATTCTTAACACCGTGTTTTCTCATGGCATCAACCAGAACCAGTGTGCCCTGAAGGTTGTTTTCATAGTATTCCCAGGGTTTCTGTACGGATTCTCCGACAGCTTTAAGTCCTGCAAAGTGGATGCATGCATCGACCTTTTCCTTATCAAGGATATCGTTCATGGCCTTTTTATCTAATGTATCAGCTTCGTAAAAGACAACCTTCTTTCCGGTGATCTTTTCAACTCTGTCTATGCTCTTTTTTGAAGAATTAACCAAATTATCGATCACTACAACGTCATATCCGTTTTCAATAAGTGATACGACCGTGTGCGATCCGATATACCCTGCTCCTCCTGTTACCAGTATTCTCATACTTTTTACCTCCGTTATCCTAAAATTTCAGTTCTTCTGATCAGTTTTTATCCTTTTATCTTGATAGGACTCCTTTGTTGTTTCTGATTGTAAAACAAAAGCGATAAACACTATGTGCCTACCGCTATTGGTCTTCAATCCGCCACTTAAATATTTTACCAAAAAAGCGCGGATTATTCACTATTTTTTTGCAGCGGGCCGGCTTATCCTCTTACTGCCCGGATGAATCGCTCCGTTAGGGCAGACAAGAGCACACAAATGGCATCCCACGCACTTTTTTCCGTCAAGTTTCGGTATCCTGTCATCAAATTTTATTGCCTGGTGACCTCCGTCATTGCACGAGATCACGCATCTGCCGCATCCGTTACATTTTTCGGTGTCAAACACCGGGAAAAGAACAGTATCTCTTTCAAGGGCATCCGTAGTGTCGCTGACACTGTCAAGACCGGCACCTATGATATCCTTTACGGACTTTATCCCCATCTGTTGAAGGTAATAGTTCAGTCCCGCTTTAAGTTCATCGACTATCCTGTATCCATACTGCATTACGGCAGTGGTTATCTGGATCGAACCTGCTCCCATCAGGATGAACTCCAGAGCATCCCTCCAGGTTTCTATTCCGCCCATTCCGCTTATATGAACTCCCTTAAGTGCAGGGTTATTGCCAAGTTCTGCTATGAAACGCAGCGCGATAGGTTTAACGGCATTGCCGCTGTATCCGCCGAATGCCGATCTTCCCCTTACTGCAGGCGCTGATACATATGTATATGGATTAACCCCGACAATGCTCTTTATGGTGTTTATCGCAGCTATCCCATCAGCTCCTCCCCTGCGTGCAGCCTCTGCCGCCGGACTCATCGATGCAACATTCGGTGTCAGCTTAGCCAGTACAGGGATAGTTGTACTGCGTTTGGCGGCAGCCGTATATCTTTCCACCAGTTCAGGGATCTGTCCTATGTCCGAGCCCAGTCCGTCCTCCTGCATGTTGGGACATGAGAAATTAAGCTCCACGGCATCAGCACCGTTTTCCTCACAGCGTTTTGCCAGGCTCTCCCATTCCGCTTCATCCTGACCCATTATCGAAGCAAGTATGAATTTAGAGGGATAGTTTTGCCTCAGCCGTCTGAACACTTCCATGTTCTCGGCCACACTATGGTCTGATAGCTGCTCAATGTTCTTAAATCCCACAATACTGCCGTTATCCCCTTTGATCGCCGAAAACCTGGGCGAAGCCTCATGGATGTCAAAGGAACATATCGTCTTAAAGCATACTCCGGCCCATCCTGCTTCAAAGGCTCTGGCACACATATCGTAGGTCGATGCCACAACGGATGATGACAGCAGAAAAGGATTTTCCAGCGGAACTCCGCAGATATCGCATTTAAGCTTATCCTCATCAGTGGGCAGAGCGACTTCTGATAACGGACGGACTTTATTGTAAAGATCCGTCATGATGCGCTTTATCGGAACTTCACCGCTTTTTACACAGGCTCCCTCACACGGTGCATCGCATTGAGCACAGACATTGTCTTTGGGAAGCTTCAAGGCTGCCACATCCTCATTATCAAACCACACACCTATCAGGGCATCAGCCGGTTTTACCTTGGGGCACGCTTTGTTGCACGGAGCATCCTTGCAAAGATCGCACGCGATCATATCCGAACGTTTAACCGTTTCCTTTATAGTCATTGATATCCTCCTGTTTGATGTAACAAAAAGAAGATCGGCATAATAATATGCGATCTTCTTTTAATAAACCTGATCAGTCTGTTACGGTGTTTACTCTATCGTGAGAATGTCAGAAAATCCCGTAACGTCGAATATTTCCTTTACTTCTTCGGAAGGATTCTTTACAACCATCTTGCCCTGCTTGTTCATGATCTTCTGAGCAGAGAGCAGTACACGAAGTCCGGCACTGGAAATGTACTGTGTATCTTTAATATCGATCACAAGATCAGTCACACCGTCAAGCGAACTCTTAAGCTCCTCTTCAAGCTGGGGAGCAGTAGTTGTGTCAAGTCTTCCTTCAAGTGAAACATTAAGATTTGATCCTGCAGCATTTTTGTTGATGTTAAGCATATCTATCCTCCTAATAAACAAATCTTTGGATACTCTGATTTAAACTTTATAACAAATAACCGATTTCTGCAACAAAAAAACGAAACGGAGGCTTGGAAAGTATTGCATCGGGTACCTTAATCTTGGCGATATCGTGAAAGGGAGCGGAATTGAATTTTTTTATGACATTTTATTTTTCCATAGATATTCCTCAACAGCCCGAAGACGCTGTTTTATTCCAAGCAAGCCGAATATGAGGTTTCTTATCGCATCAACCGCAGTACCGACAAGATAAAGGCATAGGGCCGCAAGTATCACACAGGCTGCCATTTTTGCCGGTCCGTATGTGGCATAGGTTTTAAATCTGTCGGCCATCAGATAGCGGAAAACCATCGGCTGAGCATTAAGAAGATATACCCCGAATGCCAGAGGTGCCGCCGCTTTGATAATCTTCACCATGAAGCCTTTTATATTCATTCTCGAGAACATGACTAGCAGGCACATTCCGGCGATAAGGATCGGCGGTGAATAATATGCCAGCAGTCTGTTAAATTTCTCCGGATTACTCTCGTCATAACCGATAATGCTCTCGCCGGCGATCTTGAATCCCCAGGTGAGCAGGATACAGACAATGAAGATAAGGAGCAGCACTTTGCTGCTGTATTTTTCAAGCAGGCCAAATCTTTTCATGCAGGCGCCGAAAAAATAAAAGCTGCCGATGCTGAGGATCGAGCATCCCAGCCTTAAGGCGAACACATCCGTATATGAGAATATCGGCAGAATGCTAAAAAGTGCCAGTGCGGCAACAAACATCACTCCCACCTCGAATTTCGGCATATTCTTAACGGCATAGTTGATCCCGTTCATAAAGAAGAATACTCCGATATATGCGCTGACGTACCAGTAGCTCTCACTCATCACCGGGAACAGCATGTTTGTTATAGCTTCACGGGTTATTGTCTCGGGCATGATGATAAAGAAGACCACTGACCCGACGATCGTATAAAACAATACCGTCAGCCATATATACACGGCATCGGATATCCTGTGATCATGATCATAGCCGACATATCCTGCGATGAGACCGAATACGACTCCCGAAGGGAATGAGAGGATCTCCAGAAACCATGCGGTATCATAAGTGGCGCTTAACGGCACGAGATTATCAAGGACGCCGCCTTTGCCCAGAGTATGAAGGATCATGATCATGAAGATAAGGACCATGCGCAGGAATTCGATTCCCATATTTCGTTGTGAACGCTGTGTTTCTTTAGTCATAATGCTGGTGTTTTTATATCCGGCCCTTAAGGGAGCACAGCTATTTTTCTATATGCAGCACATCCACTGTATGTGAGGATGCACCTAAAATGTCCGGCCGACGAGAATTTTTGATCTGGTAATCGATAAACAGTTCGAATGTTTCCTCGTCCATTTCGTTTAAAACATTACGTATGTAATCAGCGGGTCCGTCAGGTGCAAAGATATACTTACGCTTGAGGCCTGCTTTTTCATTCAGATCATTGATATCGCATAACCGTGCGTAATCGTACAGTTCCTTTTCGTCGGATATGATCCCGTAGTCGTCGGTCAATGCCTTTTTAGCTAGACTGTCCCGGATATTGCCCTCCATGAAGCCGTATTTTACAACGGCATAGTCGGACATGACATATCCGGCCAGGATGAAGCCGCCCTTTTTAGTAATACGCCTTGCTTCATTAAGAGCCTTTAGTTTATCTTCGGTTGAATGAAGATGATACATTGGACCCAGCATCAGCGTCAGATCAAACTCTTCGTTCCCAAAGTACTTCAGTTTGCGGGCATCGGACTGGTATGCTCTTATATCCGTATCCGCAGGCAATTCTTCTCTAATATGTTTCTTTAAAATACCGAGGTTGTACTTTACTGGTTCAGCAGCGACTACGCTGTATCCTTCTTTTGCCAGAGCGATCGAGTATCTTCCCGTTCCCGCGCCTATGTCTGCTATTGTTATCCCGCACGAAGCGCATCTGACATCTGTGTCATTTTTGTGCTCCGGTTGACCTGTTGTCGCAAGGCTCTTTATCAGTTCATGGATATGGTACATCGTCACACGAAACTCAACCTGTCCGTGCCGGGACAGCAGCCTTTTGTCCTCATTGAATTTATTATAATACGCTACCAGGTCTGACATAAACTATAATCATTAATCATCCGTCGTTATCTGTCCGGTTAATCATATGGAATCAACCAGCTCGCGAACCAGTGTCTGATATTCCTTCGTGGCATAATAGTAGCTCATGATATGTTCCGCTTTAGGTACTATGAGCTTCTTTTTTTCACACGAGGCATTTTCAAATATTGCTTCATGCATGTATGTCGGGACGAATGTGTCCGCATCACCGTGAACGACCAGAAGCCTTCCCTTGAAATTCTTTATCTGTTCACGGGGCACCTTTGAAGTGATATCAAATTTACCTATCAGTTTGATAATCGTTTTTGACATCGGAATGAACGGATTTCTGGGCAGATGCGCCATCGCGGTTATCTTTTCAGCCATCTCATCGATCGCCGAAGAGAATCCGCAGTCCTCAATGACTGCCTTTACCGATGAAGGAATATCGGGTTCTCCGGATACATTGATGACCGTTGCGGCTCCCATTGACACCCCGTACAGGATGATCTTTGATTCAGACCCTATCCTGTCATCTATGAAATCACACCACCTTAACACATCATCGGTTTCAGGTATCGACATGCCTATGAACCGTCCCTCGGAGCGACCATGAGATCTTTGGTCTATCACGAGTAGATTCAGTCCCAGATCATGCAAAAACTCAAGTCTTGATCCGAATTCATACAGTCCGCTGTAGCATCTGTAACCGTGAACGCATATGACAGTCTTTACGGAAGCTTCCTTTGCAGGAAGATAATACGCCCTTAGCTTTAGTCCGTCATATGACGTTATCATGACATCCTCCGGCTGTAGCGACATGAACCACTTTTCGCCGTCAAGGGATCTTTGGTGGCGATCCTTTATCTCATCTGTCATGCCGGAAGTATCTATGGATGCATAGTCATAGCCCGGCGGCGTGTTCCGGTAAAAGAACAGTCTTACCGTCAGGTATGTTATGAGAACACACACTATGAAAATGGCCGCTATCGCAAGTAAGATATCAAGCAATACACTCATCATGATTTGATCTCCCGGATCAAGCAGTTTCTTTTCTTTATCTTTTCACCAGGCAGCGGATACCGTCACAAATGCGCTTGGCTACCGCGGGCTTGTTCATGGTGTAAAGATGGATGCCGTCAACGTTATTGGCCAGCAGATCAACGACCTGGCTTAGCGCATGTATCATTCCCGCTTCGTATAAAGCATCATTATCTGAGCCATAGGCACGTAATATCCTCTCAAATTTCTCATCAAGAACCGCCCCACAGGTGTCGACCATGCGTCTTATCTGTTTTTCATTTATCACGGGCATTATACCCGGAGTTACCGGACAGTCTATTCCGGCGATCCGGCAGTCTTCGATAAATCTGTAGTAATTCTCATTATTAAAGAACAGCTGTGAAAGAAGAATGTCTGCTCCTGCATCAACCTTCTTTTTAAGGTTCACCATCTCGCTAACATGGTCCGGTGAATCGGGGTGATCCTCCGGATAGCATGCTCCAAGCACGCAAAAATCAGTCGTATCCTTAAGATAGGCAATAAGATCCGAAGCATGTTTAAAATCGTCCTTTTCCGCTATGTTCGGGTTCCTGTCTCCCCGAAGGGCAAGTACATTTTCAATACCCTCAGCGGCGATCTGTTTTGCAAACTCATCTATCTCATGTCTGTCATAGCAAAGACAGGTAAGATGCACTACAGGCTCTACGTGATAAACATCCTTGATCTTTTTGGCCAGAGCTATGGTCTTGTTATTGTTAGAGCTTCCACCCGCACCGAAGGTCACACTGATATAGTCCGGTGAAAGCTCACACAGAACATCCAGTGTCGGCTCTATGTCCTTCAGTTCATCGTCTTTTTTCGGGGGAAATATTTCGAACGATAGAACATTCTTCTTTTTCGCATATATTTCTGTCAGTTTCATACCCGCAATTATACCATAATGCCGCTATTATTGCATTTTCAATTTTTAACTGCCAGCTGCAGACAATTCGGCAATTCCGCTCCGCTGTTCCAGCTATAATGAACGGAGCTTGTCATGCCCTTGAGCACTGATAATGCCAGCTCGTCGTCTGAGCTTGTTGCATCCGCGCGCTTTCCGCCATAGCTGATCGTCCAGTCGGCGCTTTCCGCATCCTCGGAATACTCACACACTGCCTGAATCTGTGAAAAATCCGGCTGCCTGACCAGCATCTGCATCACTTCCTCAAAGACCAGCTGGATCCTGTAAGTCATTTTAGGTGCCACCTGATTCCTGCTGCACCATGCTTCGATCTGTCCGGCCATGCCCGGAAAATCATAATCACGGCTCTTTATTTTCAGTTCCAGCACTTTGAGTTTCCTGACAAACCGCCGGGTATTCTCTTTTTGCGGGTGATCAAAGATCTGTTCAGGTGTGCCGTCCTCGTAAATGCCGCCCTCGTCCATGTAGAACACACGATTCGAGATCGCCCTGGCAAAGTTCATCTCATGGGTAACGATCATCATGGTCTTGCCTGTCTTTGCCAGATCACGTATGACCATCTGCACCTCTCCCACCATTGTGGGATCCAGCGCACTGGTAGGCTCGTCCAGCAATATTACATCCGGATCCATAGCCAGCGTTCGGGCTATGGCAATACGCTGTTTCTGTCCTCCGGAGAGCTCATCCGGATAGTTCAGCGCCTTTTCGGCAAGTCCTACCATTCGCAGCAGACGCATCCCCGTATCATAGGCTTCCTGTTTGCTCTTTCCCAGCAGATCCATGGGAGCCATCATGAT